>ERZ1032357.50-NODE-50-length-38918-cov-47.237990_pt1 | contig 38918 bp, 38 predicted proteins | sample MGYA00517100_ERZ1032357 | MGnify/ENA primary metagenome ERZ1032357 (study PRJEB33719, sample SAMN04262589) | wastewater metagenome | biome: periurban shantytown; feature: animal feces; material: feces | host: Canis lupus familiaris | place: Peru: Lima | collected...
CCCTTCACCCGACTGACACCTGCCGCCCGTCGGCCTCGTTCGCTCGGTGCCAGTCAGCCCCAGTCACCCGGCCTTCCAGCCGATCGCCGGTTCTCAGCCGATCGCCGGTTCTCAGCCGATCGCCGGTTCTCAGCCGATCGCCGGTTCTCAGCCGATCGCCGAGTGTGCGCAAGCAGCCGTTTGAAACTCTCCGCTACGTTTCAAGCGGCTGCTTACGCACAGAAATGGGCCTGGTAATGTGCTTTACCAATGGTTTGAAATAAACAGCACGTTTTCAAACGGCCACTTTCGCACATCGACAGTGCATATACGTCTGCGGGCTCTGTCTATGGAAAACAATGAGGGAACAAAGACCCAACTTAGCGGGTTTTCTCGCAACGACAAGAGGCGTCCCTGTAAAACAGAAAGGAAGCAAAGACCTAACCTAGTGGGCCAACCCCGAGAGACAAGGAACGTGGGCCAACTCGGTGAGCCCTGCCCACGGAAAGCGGGGGCGAGCCCCAGCTCGGCTGCACCTGCCCCCAACGAGCCCCACCTGGCGGCAGCCCGCCCATGTAAAGCAAAAAGGCGGGACCCACTCGAGTGGATCCCGCCCATGAAGAGCATATGCGCTCAAGCAGCCTGCAGGCGATGCGCCTGCGAGAAACTACTTAAGGGTGACAGCAGCGCCGGCAGCCTCGAGCTTCTCCTTGGCGGCCTCGGCGTCCTCCTTCTTGGCACCCTCGATGACGGCCTTAGGAGCGTTCTCGACGACCTCCTTGGCCTCCTTGAGGCCGAGGGAGGTGAGCTCACGGACGACCTTGATGACCTGGATCTTGTTGTCGCCGAAGCCCTCGAGCACGACGTCAAACTCGGTCTTCTCCTCCTCGGCGGGAGCAGCGGCAGCCGGGCCGGCCACGACGGCAGCCGGAGCAGCGGCGGACACGCCGAAGGTGTCCTCGATAGCCTTGACGAGCTCGGAAGCCTCGAGCAGGGTCATTTCCTTCAGAGCCTCGATGATCTCTTCGTTGGTAAGCTTAGCCATTTCTAAGTCCTTTCGGTTTCCCTACCGCGCGGCAGGGAGATCTATGTAGTGGGTGTGACGCGTTGAGCGTCGAGGTGCGCGGCGCAAACCGCGCGTGAAGCCGGCTGCTAGGCCGCCTTCTGCTCGGAGATCTGCTGGATCGTACGAGCGAGACCGCTGGCAACACCGTTGGTGCAGACGGCGATATCGCGTGCGAAACCATTGATGAGACCGGCGATCTGACCGAGGAGCTGATCCTTGGTGGGAAGCTCGGCGATGGCCTTGACCTCGTCAGCGCTGACGGCAGCGCCGTCGGAGATGCCGCCCTTGATCTCGAGCACGCCCTTGGACTTCTCAGCGAAGGTCTTGAGGGCCTTAGCGGCCTCCACGGGCTCGGTCTCGTAGAACACGTAAGCGCACGGGCCGACGAGAAGCTCGTCGATCTCGGGCTGCTCCTGGTTCTTGAGGGCCAGACGCACCAGGTTGTTCTTGTAAACCTTCATCTCGGCGCCGGACTCGCGAAGCTGGTGACGCAGCTCCTGAGCCTGAAGCACGGTGAGACCGCTGTAGTTCACGACGAACACGCCTGCGTTGTTCTGGATCTTGGACTCGATCTCGGCAACGGCATCGATCTTGTACTGCTGTGGCATGTGGTAGTACACCTCCTCTTTGTTCTTCCCGGGCACGACCCGCCTTAAGAGTGGCGGGGGTGTGTGTCGAAAAAGAAAACCCCCGCGCTGCAAGAGCGACGGGGGTGAGAAGACATATCTACTCAACCACCTCGGCTGGCGGGTTTCCCCTTTACTCCGTTGCGCCCGTCTAAGCGGGCACGCGGGAACCGGCTGTCTCTGGCAGCGAATCGTGCGTGTGCAGTTAGGTAGTATCGCAAGTAAGGAAGTGGGCGTCAAGTGGCAACGGTGGCGACGCTAATCGCGCACAAGCTGCACACATTGACGCTACTATCCTCGTCCTTTTCAAACCCATGATAAATCACATTATCAGGCCCTTTTCTGTGAGGAATCATGGGTTTGAAACGAAACGGCTATTTCAAACATAGGATTCCTCACAAAGGTCCCGGGCAGGGGGGCACCAGGGCCCGGGCAAGGCTGCGCAAAGGGCACGGGTCAAAGGCACAGCCGCTCCCAAATCACACGCAGTGCCGCTAGGCAAAGCCCAAGGCGGTGCCGACTATGCGCACGACGAACGCAACGATCCACGCCGCACCGCATTGCAAGGCAAAGACCGCGACCGCCCAACGCGGGCCCAGCTCGTTCTTCACCGCACCGATCGCCGCCACGCACGGCGGATACAACAGCGTGAACACCAGGAAGGTGTAGGCGGTAAGCGGCGTGAACAGCGAGGCGAGCGCCGAGGCTGACTCCGTTCCCAGCAGCACCGCGAGCGTGGAGATCACGCTCTCCTTGGCGAGCAGCCCGGTCACGAGCGCCGTCGAGGCGCGCCAATCGCCAAAGCCGAGCGGCGCGAGCACGGGCGCGATGATGCCGCCGAAACCCGCAAGGAGGCTCTGTGACTGATCGGCCACCACGTTGAGCTGGCCGTCGAAAGTCTGCAGGAACCACACGACGATACTCGCCGCGAAGATGATGGTGAAGGCGCGCTGGATGAAGTCCTTCGCCTTGTCCCACGCGAGCATCACCGTCGTTTTGGCGGAGGGCAGGCGGTAATTTGGCAGCTCCATGATGAACGGTACCGGCTCGCCCTTAAACGCCGTGCGTTTGAGCACGAGCGCCACCACGGCGGCGACGGCGACGCCCAGCAAGTAGAGCGACACCATTGCCAACACGCTGTTGCGAGCGAAAAAGGCTGCGGTGAGCAGGCCGTACACGGGCAACTTAGCAGAACAGCTCATGAACGGGGTGAGCATGACGGTCATCTTGCGGTCGTGTTCGGAGGGCAGGGTGCGCGTCGCCATGATCGCCGGAACGCTGCAGCCGAAGCCCACGAGCATGGGCACGAAGCTGCGCCCCGACAGGCCGAAGCGGCGCAGAACCTTGTCCATCACGAACGCGACGCGCGCCATGTAGCCGGAGTCCTCGAGCATCGAGAGCAGCAGGAAGAGCACGACGATGAGCGGCAGGAACGACAACATGCTGCCAACACCCGCGAACACGCCGTCGATAACGAGCGACTGAACCACGGGGTTCACGCCGGCGGCAGCCAACGCGCCGGCCGCGAGGCCGGTCAGCCACGAGACCCCCTCCTCCATCAGGCCCTGCAGCCACGCACCGAGGGAGCCGAACGAGACCCAGAACACGAACGCCATAATAAGCAGGAACGCGGGAAACGCCGTGAACCTGCCGGTGAGGATGCGGTCGATCGCCACCGAGCGCTTGTGCTCGCGGCTCTCATGTGGCTTCACCACGCAGGCACGGCACACCTCGCCGATGAACGCGAAGCGCATGTCCGCCAAGGCCGAGAGCCGGTCCTTCCCAGACTCCCCCTCCATCTGGCAGATGATGTGCTCAAGCGCATCGAGCTCGTTTTGATCCAGACCGAGGGCCTCCCGCACCAGGGCGTCACCCTCGACGAGCTTGGTCGCCGCGAAGCGCACAGGGATCTCCGCGGCCTTCGCGTGGTCCTCGATCAGATGCGCAACGCTGTGGATGCAGCGATGCAGGGCGCCGCCGTCGGGCCCGTCAGGCGCGCAGAAGTCGAGGCGGCCCGGACGCTCGCGGTAGCGCGCGACATGCATCGCGTGCTCCACGAGCTCTCCCGTCCCCTCGTTTTTGGCGGCGGAGATGGGCACGACCGGAATACCCAGCATGCTTTCGAGCAGGTTAACGTCGATCGTTCCGCCGTTCGCGGCGACCTCGTCCATCATGTTGAGGGCGAGCACCATGGGGCAATCGAGCTCCATGAGCTGCATCGTAAGGTAGAGGTTACGCTCGATGTTGGTGGCGTCGACGATGTCGATGAGGGCATCGGGCTTCGTCTGCAGGATGTAGTTGCGACTCACGACCTCCTCACTTGTATAGGGCGAAAGCGAGTAGATGCCCGGCAGGTCGGTGATGGTCGCCTCGGGATGGCCCTTGATTTGGCCGTCCTTGCGGTCGACCGTCACGCCGGGAAAGTTGCCCACGTGCTGGTTCGATCCGGTGAGCTGGTTGAACAAGGTGGTCTTGCCGCAATTCTGATTGCCGGCGAGGGCAAAGGCGATGGAATTCCCCGCGGGAATCGGATGGGCGCCGGGACGGGGGCGATAGGTCTTCTCCCCCAGAGCCGGATGCTCGGTCGAACCGACCGCGGCGTTCTCGCGCTGAAGCTTGTGCGCGTCGTGGATATTCGCCAACACGATACGGGCCGCATCCGCACGGCGCAGCGTAAGCTCATAGCCGCGCAAACGAATCTCGATCGGATCGCCCATGGGCGCGTACTTCATCATGGTCACCTCGGTGCCCGGGGTGAGGCCCATGTCGAGAATATGCTGACGAAGTGCCTGGTCGTCCGCGTCAACCGACGCGACGACAGCGTCCTTGCCGATCTCCAGATGATCGAGACGCAGGGGCCATGCGCAAGCTTCGGGCTCCGCGCCCGTCGGCTCTGATGATGTGTCGATCGCGTGTTCCATTCTGCCCTCCCATCGCGCCCAATCCAGTCTCACGAGGGCGCGGCACATGTTACCCAAGGTTGTCATTCGTGATGATGATAACGCGACCGGCAACGACAGGAGCCATGCAGCCAGATTTCCGCAATCTCAATTTCGGTCGCGAAACGAGCGAACCGATGGGCAAAGCAGAAATTCGCGCAGAGCGCCTGGAGGCGCGGGGCGCCGCGCGCGGGGCGCAGGGGCGCTCCATCCCAGCAGACGCGTTATATGGGGAGCCCCTCGCCACCGAGGTGCGACGCGGGGTCGGCAGCCTCGAGCAAGGTGAAGCGGCCATGGTCGTATCGATATACGAGCACGCAACAGTTGGGGAAGGGATCGGGGAGTTCGTCCTGGGCGAACTCGCTCCAGGCTCGTGCAAACGTCTTGCACGCGGCCCCGTGGCTCACGACGAGGACGTTTCCAGTGCGCGGAGCACCCGTCGGAAGGGGCTCGATCGCGCACGCCTCGATGGGAGCGTCGCTGCGGCCCGGAATGGGTAGCGCTGCGGACGCGGAAGTGTGCTCGGTAGCCGCGTCCCGCTCCAGGTCCCCACATGCGATCGCGTGCATGGCCCCGTTCAGGCGCCCGGTCAGATCCCGTTCGGATTCTCCCCCGAACGCCACCGGATAATCGCCCATCGGCTTGGGAAGCGCAAGCACGTCGGTCCCCTCGAGCGCACCGAAAGAGCGCTCGCTCAGGCCCATGAGGCGCGCATACGGCCCACCCCACAGTATCTCCGCCGTCGAGCAGGCGCGCTCGGCGGGCGAGGAGAACGCCGCATCGAATTGGACGCCGCGCCCATGCAGCCAGGCGGCCGCGGCGCGGGCCTGCTCGCGGCCGAGGTCGGTAAGCGGCGAGTCGCAGCGGCCTTGGATCAGCAGGCGTGTGTTGAATACCGTCTGACCATGGCGGACGAGGTAGATCATGCGGGACACGAGCCAGACCTTTCACTCGTGGAGTGGGTATCGTTACGGTACGGCATTATACGGCCCCTCTCCCATCGCTACGCCCTCACATCATGCGACATCCTCATCGAGCTTCACCGAGAACTTCGCCCTTTCCGTTGCGGCGCGGACGCGCTAGAGTAATCCTCAATCTCGTTTGCCCTCCACCCCGCAAGGACCCTTGATGGCCGCTCAATTCCCACACTCCGAGGATGCCGATCCCGCTTGCGGGTTCACCATCGGCCTCGCACTGCTCGACGCGGGCACAGGGAAGCTCGGAGCCGCATTGCTCCACCTCGCGGACGACCTCGAGGAGGCCCTCGGCGTCTACGAGCGCACGTTCGCCCCCCAACAGCCGGACGGCATCGCCCAAGCGCGGGATATCCGCGTCCAACGCATCGTGCCGCCCATCCCAAGCGCGGCCGAATCGACAGGTCCAGAAGAGGCTGCGCGCATCGCCGGGGCGTTTCCCGGCAACGTGCGCCCCCTATACGCGCTCGCCGCAACCGACGCCTATGCCTGCACTCCCGCCGAACACGCGCTCATGCGCCTCACGGCGTCTTGTCGCGAGGCCGGCGTCCCCTGGGGCGGCGGACTTGCGTGCGGCGGCGGCTCCCTCATCGAGCCGTGTGCACGCGGTCCTCGTATGGGCCGTATGCGCCGCGCACGCTCCGAGCGCATCGACCAGCTAATCGCCGCCATCCGCTCACGCCGTGCCGTGAACGACATGATCGATGGACCCGCCTCGGGCATCCTGCTCGCCCCATGCCCCCTCCCCGCACCCCTCTACCCTTTAGCGACCAACTTCTACGAAAGGCATTGCCCATGATGTGGCTCGGCGTCGACGGAGGCGGAACTAAAACCGCCTTCTCCCTGTATGACGATGACATCACCTTCGTCGATCGGCTGGTGCTGGGCACCTGCCATTACTCGCAAGTGGGCTTCGAGGGCATGGAGCGCGTCCTTTCCGAAGGCGTCTGCTGGGGACTCGATCGAGCCTCCCACACGTGCATCGAGCCCGGTGCTCCCAGCGTGGGCATCGGCTTCGCCCTCTGCGGCTACGGCGAGGGCGCCGATGTATCGCGACGCATGGACGAGGTGGTGGAACGCATCGCCGGCGCACGGCCCCATCTGTTAGTCAACGACGTCGAGGCCGCCTGGGCCGCAGGACTGGACTGTGCGGACGGCATCGCCATCATCTCCGGCACCGGGTCCATCGCGCTGGGCGTCTGTCGAGGCGAGAGCATGCGCTGCGGCGGATGGGACTACGAGCTCGGTGACGAGGGGTCCGGCGGTTGGCTGGGCAAGGAGGCCCTGCGAGCGTTCACCCGTCAAGCCGATGGGCGCGACGCGCGCGGTGCCCTGTACACACTCGTGCGCGAAAGACTCGGTATCGACGATGACTTCGACGTAATCGGGTGGGCTCAGCGTCATTACGCCGAGCGCTCATCGGTTTCCGCGCTCGCGCCGATCGTCACGGATGCCGCCCGTGCCGGCGACATCTCCGCTCTCACCATCCTCGAACGCGCCGCTCGAGAAGAGGCCGACATGGTCGACGCGATCGTCCGGGGGCTATTCCATCGCAGCGGGCCACAGAGCGCCCCCATCCCCGTCACGTATGTGGGCGGGACCTTCGCCGCGGGCGACCTTCTGCTCGAACCGCTTGCCCGCGTGCTCGGTCCCGGTTGCCGCCTCGTTGCACCGGCACACGAACCCGACCTCGGCCCCGTCCTCCTCCTCAAAAACAAAACCCGCGGCATCTGATTCCAACGGAGCGCGGAAGCACCGATGCGCGCCATGCTGCGCATCGGCACGGGCTGGCGCAGGCCCAGGCGGCGTTTTGCCACGATAGCGACCATCATCCGCCTCACCCCAAGGAATGCACTTGACATTATTTAGATAGATGTCTAATCTTCCAAAATCAACCAAGTGAAAGGCCGTCCACCTAACGGGTGGATCGACCCCGACCCCAAGGATTGGAGGACCGATGGGAGGAGAGGCGTTCAAGGCGCTTGCCGACCCCACACGTAGGCGCATCCTCGAGTTGCTGCGCGGCGGAAATCTAACTGCGGGCGAGATCGCCACCCATTTCGACATGACGAAACCGTCCCTCAGCCACCACCTGAACTCACTCAAGGCAGCAGGCCTGGTCGAGGCACGCAGAGATGGCCAGAACATCATCTACAGCCTCGACACGACGGTATTGCAGGATCTGATGAGTTGGTTCTACACCTTCAACGATAGGAGAGATTCCGATGAGCACCATGTCGAACGATAAAAGGGCGACCAAGCCCGGACACTCCACACGCCCCCTGGGCCGCCGCACCCTCATTGCCTTGACGGCACTGTGCATCGTGAACCTGCTGGGACATATCGCCCTGCTCCCCCACATGCCCGAGATGATTCCCACACACTGGGACGCAGCCGGAACCGTCGACGGATGGACGGGGCGCACCGCGATTGTGGCCCTCGATGCGCTGCCTCTGCTGCTCCTCTTCATGTTCCACATCATCCCGCGCATGGATCCGCGCGGCCAGGCGTACGAGCGCATGGGATCGCTCTACACCGGGTTCGTCATCCTGTTCACGATCTTCATCGTCGCCATGACGTGGAGCTCCGAACTCACCGTCTTCGGTATCTTGCCCGAATCGGGCAGCCCCATCGGTGCAGCAACGAGCATCGCGGTGGGAGTGGGCCTCATGCTACTCGGCAATTACATGCCCAAGATCAAGCGCAACTACACCTTTGGCGTAAGGACCCCATGGGCGCTGAATGACGATGACAACTGGCGCCTCACGCACCGCTTCTGCGGCATCGCGTGCGTATTGGCCGGAATTGCGGTCGTTGGCGCGGGCGCACTCTCGCTCCAGCACGGAGAGATCGCGTTCTGGGTTTTGATGGCCGCGGTCCTGGGTGCAAGCATCGTGACGTACCTCTACAGCTTCCTCGTGTATCGCAACGGGAACAGGCCGCTTCGTACACACTAAGGCACCCCTTGCACTTTGCGCCCTCCACCCCTTTGCGCCCCAACTGATATAAACAAGGCGGCGGTCCCGACAAACATCGGGGCCGCCGCCTCTTTCATCAGCTCATGTTTGCGCGTAGGCAGTGCCTATGCGTTTGACGCGAGCAGCTCGAGCGCCGCGTCGACGATTGCCGCGACATCGGCACGCGCGTACACATCTGGGTCGATGCTCGCCAACGGAACGTCGGAAGCCTCGCGAATGCCGCTCTGGGCGAATGCGACCTGGGGGCTCAGCAGAATCGCGTCGGCCTCCGACAACCGCTCGACCAACACGTTAATTGGAAGGGCCTCCACCTCGAGCGGAAGCTCGCGCTTCGAGACCTCGAGTTCGATCTTCTGAACGAGCAGACCGGTAGTGACACCAGACGTGCAGCAAATGAATACCTTCTTCATGACATTCTCCATAGGCTCATGAAGCGCCGATACTCCGAGGGGCGATGGGAATCGCATCGATGGGGCACCGGCCCCGTAGTCGGTCAACTACTTCTTGCGAACGTACTTCAGGCAGTCGAGCGTGACGGCGATAAGGATGATGACGCCGGAGAACACGAACTGCAGGTTGGTGTCGATACCGAGAATCGTGAGCGCATAGGTGAGTGCGGTGAAGATCAGGACACCCACGGTGACGCCGGAGATCTTACCGATACCACCGGTGAAGGAGATGCCGCCGACGACGCACGCGGCGATCGCGTCCATCTCCCAGCCCTGGCCATACGCAGCAGAGCCGGAGCCGACCATGCGGATGCACTCCAGCCAGGAGCCGAAGCCGTACAGCACGCCGGCAAGCAGGAAGGCACCGATGGAGACCGCGAAGACGTTGATGCCAGAGACGGCAGCGGCCTCGGGGTTACCACCGACGGCGAACATGTTCTTGCCGAAGGTGGTCTTGTTCCAGATGAACCAGACGATGGCAATGGCGGCAATAGCCCACAGGATGATCGTGGGGAAGCCGTTGATCTTAGGCGTCACCATGCTGGGAATCGTAGGATCGATCGCGCCGAACGAAACACCCTTGGTAGCGTAGGTTACCAAGCCGAAGATGACCAGCATGTTGGCCATGGTGGACACGAACCAGTGCATCTTGAACCGCGCGGTGAAGAAGCCGGCGATCGCCGAGAAGAACGTGCACAGCGCCACGCAGACGACGAGTGCCATGACGATGCGGCCCACCACCGGGATGCCGGAGAAGTCATATGCCACGCCGAAGATGGTACCGGTGTTGGGGCCCTGGTGCATGATGACCGTCGAGGCGACCATGCTCATACCCACCATACGACCGATGGACAGGTCGGTACCGGTCTGCAGGATGAGCCCCGCAACGCCGAGAGCCAAGAACATACGGGGCGATGCCTGCTGCAGAATGTTGAGCAGGTTCTGCGGCGTGAGTAGGTTAGTGCCCTTCACGATGGGCGCCGCCACGCACAGGCCCGCGAACACCAGCAGAATGGCGATGTAGAGGCCGTTGTTCAGCAGGAAGTCGTGCGCGTTGAACGTGTAGCGATAGGCTTCCCAACGCTGGTCGAGCTTCTCGGCGAGCGTGAAGTGGCTCATACGGAGCAGGTCGATGAGGTGATAGCGATAGGCCGCGGCGTCGTGCTGGCGATCCTTGATGCGCTGCAGCTCAAGCTGGTAGGTCACCTTGGCATCGAACTGCTTGTTCTTGTAGACGTACTTCTCCTCCTTGGCCTCCTTGGCGTCGGAGGTTTTGGCCATCAGCTGCTTGTGCTCGGCCTCGAGCTCTGCTAGGCGCTTCTGGTACTTCTCCTTCGCCACGACGCGCTCGGCCGCGCAGCTCTCCTTGACCGGCGTGAGGTATTCCTTGTCGTAGTGGGCCTTGAGGTATGCCTCGCCGTCGGCGATCAGCGTTGCCACCTGCTGCTTGTGGGAGCTCTCGACCTGCTTGGCCGCGTCCATCTCCTTCTGCAGCGCGGCGATCTGCTGCTCGCGCTCCTGCTTGGTGAGCAGGCGGTCGCTCTTGATCGCGTCGATGCTCGACTGCAGCGACAGCACCTTGGTGGTGCCGCTCGAGCGAAGCTCATCGATCTTGCTCTGGATACCGCTCATGTAGGTATCGATTGGTTGCAGGAGGGCTGTCTCCCCCTCAACCGTCAGGATCTTAGGTGTAGTTGCCATAGCTCCCCCTCGCTAGAGATACTTAGCACTCAGACGCAGGAGCTCTTCCTGGTCCGTGCTCTTGGTGTCAACGATGCCGGACAGACGGCCGTTGGACATAACGCCGATACGGTTGGTGATGCCCAGGATCTCGGGCATCTCGGAGGAGACGACGATGACCGTCGTGCCCTTCTTCGCCATGTCGATGATCAACTCGTAGATCTCGTACTTGGCGCCGACGTCGATGCCGCGCGTGGGCTCGTCCATAAGGAAGACCTGCGGATAGCGCTCGAGCCACTTGCCGAAGATGACCTTTTGCTGGTTGCCACCGGACAGGCTGGAAATGAGATCATCGGGCCCCATGCACTTCGTGTTCATGGTCTTGATCTCGCGGTTGGTGGCGCGCACCATCTTGTCGTTCGACAGGGCGGGGCCGTTCTTGTACTGCTCGAGGTTCGCGATCGTGGTGTTGAACGTGAGGTCGCCCTTGAGGAAGAGGCCGTTGGCCTTGCGCTCCTCGGTGATGAGGGCGAAGCCGTGATCCATGGCATCGCGGGCGTTGCTGAAGTTCATGAGGTGGTCGCGGAAATACACACGGCCGGCAGCGCGGGTGCGAATGCCGAAGATGGTCTCAAGCAACTCGGTGCGGCCGGCGCCCACCAGGCCGTACAGACCGAAGATCTCGCCGCGGCGCACGTCGAAGGTGATGTCCTGCAGGTGCGGGTCGAACTTCGTGGACAGGTTCTGAATCTTCAGAATGGGCTCGCCCGGCACGTTGTCCACCGGCGGGAAGCGGTTATCGAGCGAACGGCCGACCATGGCCGAGATGAGCTCGTTCATGTTCGTCTCGCTGGTGGATTTCGTCATCACGAGGTTGCCGTCGCGCAGCACCGAGACCTCATCGCAGATCTCGAAGATCTCATCCATCTTGTGCGAGATGTAGATGAGGGAGATGCCCTGCTCGCGAAGCTTGCGCATCATCTGGAAGAGCTTCTCCACCTCCTGCGCCATAAGCGACGAAGTGGGCTCATCAAGAACGATGACCTTGGCGTTATACGAGATAGCTTTGGCGATCTCGACCATCTGGCGCTGGGACACCGACATGGTGCGCATGGGCTGGGTGAGGTTAACGGTCATTCCCAGGCGGCGGAACAGGTCGTTGGCCTCCTTGCGCATACGCGCCTCGTCGACGACGCCCATCTTGTTGACGGGATAACGACCGAGGAACAAGTTGTCCACGACGTTGCGCTCCAGGCACTGGTTGAGCTCCTGGTGCACCATCGCGATACCGTTTTCCAGCGCGTCCTTAGGTCCGGAGAAGCTGATCTCGCGACCGTCGAGCGTGATGGTGCCCTCGTCTTTTTGATAGGTGCCGAACAGGCACTTCATCATGGTCGACTTGCCGGCGCCGTTCTCGCCCATCAAGCCCATGATACTACCGCGGCGCAGATCGAGGTTGATGTGATCCAAAACGCGGTTGCGCCCGAACGTCTTGCTCATCCCCTTGATGGAGAGGACGATATCTTGCTGTGATTCTGTCATGTAATCCCTCCCGGTATCTCTCGAAAGCCCGCCTCTCCAAAGACGGGATGTGCCGAAGGAAAGAGGAAGGGCGCCGCCGTGAAAAGTAGCCACATGCACCGGCGCCCTCATAAATCAGGGGGAAGAAGCGCCGCCTCTTCCCCCATGAGTCGCTACGAAACCGTGTTTGCAGCGCGGGTCAACCGATTAGCCAAGCAAGGATGTGTACGAAGCGCCATTGTCGGTCTTGACCATGTTGATGGCGAAGCCGTCGAAGGAGCTGGGATCGGCGAGCTTGTTGGTGATGGAGGACTCGGACTGGCCGTCGCCGCCAACGATCTCGAGGTCGAGGTTGAGGATGTCCTTGTACTTCTCGAGCAGGGGCTGATAGGTGGAGGACAGGAAATTGTCGGCGGAGTTGTAGATGGACAGCCAGATCTTCTTGGACGGGCTATCATCCTCGCTGAGCTGCTCCTGCGCGGTCTCGTACAGAGCGGTGGCGTCGACGAACTTGTCGGCGTTGTCGGCCGTTACGGCAAGGTTCATGGCGTAGTAGGAGCGCTCGTCCGCGCTGTACTTGAAGTCGTCGGCGGCGATCACGTTGCCAGCCTCGTCCTCCGTGCCAATGCCGGTGTCGATGTCGACGCCGTCGAGCACGTTGCGGATCAGGCGAAGGGTGAGGTAGGCCTGGACGGCAGGGTTCTGGGAAATCGTGCCGGCATAGCCCTCGGCGATTGCGGCGACGGCGTCGGAGTTGGCGTCATAACCGAAGGTGGGAACCTTGTTCTCCTTGGACCAGGCGTTGAACATGGCCATGCCCATGCCGTCGTTGTTGGAGACAACGACGTCGATCTGATCGCCGAAGGAAGAAGCCCAAGTGGAGATCGCGTTACCGGCGGTGGGGGCGTCCCACGTGGCGCCGGCGGTGGTCTTCATCTCCTGCGAGGCGAGCTCGCGGACGGTGTAGGTCTTACCGTCGACCTCGAGGGTGCCGTCCTTGACCACGGTAGCAGAGCCATCGGTGTTAGTGCCGGCGGCGTCGGACACGATGGCGCCGTCCTTCTCGACCGCGGTGCCCAGGGCCTTACGGCAACCACGGGTACGAGCGATGGAGTCGTTGTGACCCACGTCGCCGATGGCGAGGACGTAACCGATGATACCGTCGCCGTTGCGATCGATCTCGTCGATGTGGGCCTTGATGTAGTCGACGATCATGGTGCCCTCGAGCTCGCCGCCCTGGTTGGCGTCGAAGCCGACGTAGTAGGTGTTCTTGTTGTAGTTGAGCGCGGTCATGTCCAGCTCACCGGTGGAGCTGTTGGAAGGCTGGCGGTTGTAGAAGATGACCGGCTTGTCGGTGCCGGAGGCAGCGGGCTCGCTACCAGCGGGGGCCTCGGAGCCGCCACCGCAGCCAACGAGGGCGCCGGCGCCCATGGCGCCCATGAGGCCCAGACCGCCGACCTGCAGGAACTGACGACGTGAAACTTGCATTGAAACGCTCCTTTCATGCGATGGGACATCGCATTGAACCACGCCATGCGCTGGTTGCGCATGGCGACCCGGCGTCCCCTTCTCTTGGACACGCCGTGTCTCGTGCTTGTGGTAACGTTAACACCGTAAGGGCATACGCACCTCCCTTGCCCGTCTCATATCGCCAGAAGGTCTGTTTTTCTACGTGGACGGTTTTTTGATACCGGAGGCGGAACCGTCGGCGCACCTAGGGGCGAGGCGCCACTGTCGAACGACGCACCAGCTCACCGGGTATGCGCACCGCCTCTATGGGCGCATCGACCGAACCCATGGCATGTTCGAACACCAATCGGCCGCGTTCCCTCAAATCAAAGCGAACCGTCGTCAACTCCACATGGGGGATCATGCTCCTAAGCGAATCGTCGATGCCCACCACGCTCACATCCTCCGGGACGCGGCGCCCCGCCTCGCGCAGGGCCGCGATGACGCCAACCGCCATCTGGTCGTTCGCAACGTACACGGCGGTCATGGTGCGATCGACAGCAAGGGCGCGCCCGACTTCGTAGCCGCTGTCGGCCGTCCAGTCACCGCGCAGGGGCGCCACGGGCTCGATCCTGCGAGACGCGAGCGCATCACGCCATCCCGCCTCGCGAAATTTGCTGTCGATGGAAAAGGCAGGGCCACCCACGAAGCGAATCTGCTCGTGACCGTACTCGAATAGATGGTCCATCACGAGCTTGGAGCAACCGTAATGGTCGGAATCGACCGTCGTCACGCGCGGGTGCGCGCACATGGTCACGATGACGGTGTTCATACCCGGCTGGGGATCGAACGTCTCGAAATCGGGCGCCATGCGGCTCATGCCGATGATCATCGCGTCGACGGGCAGGGCGGCCATGCGACGCGAGGCGTCCTCCAGCGAGAAGGCAGACTCCTCATCCATCTCCACCATCGTCACCGCGCATCCCTGGGCGCATGCCGCCGCCAGGATGCCGTCAAGCATGGTGAGGTTGCCCACCTGCGTGACATCGTATGCGCACAGGCCCACCGCGCGATAGCACCCCCCTCGCAGCGACCTGCCCGCGTAGTTGGGCCTGAACCCCAGCTCTCGCATCGCCTCAAGGACCATCGCCCGGGTCTTCTCGCTCACGTTCGGCGCCCCATTCACCACGCGGGATACGGTCTGCTGGGAGACCCCGGCGGCGGCGGCGACATCGGACATGGAGACGTTGCGCCCCGCGCGCTGCGTGGCGCCAAGGGCCACTTCCCGATCGACCATCAAATATCCTCCCATCAACGTGCATCCCCGTTCTCGGTGGATTCGTTCGACCGTTCACGCCGCGAAATCGACCAAATGGGGTATGTCGCGTGTTTTTTATTTATGAGTACGTTAACATTGTTTTCGGCGCACTCATGCGTCTATTTCGCGCTCACCCGCCGAAAACAGCGTCTTTCGTCTTGCAAGGAGGTCGGCATGATCGAAGCCGAACCGTTCGGCACCCTACCCACCGGGGAGGACGTGCACGTCTACACGCTACGAGTGGGGGAAGCCTCCGTATCGATCATGGATTTCGGAGCGACCATCTTGTCCGTCCGTGTTCCCGATGCCTCGGGATCCATCGCGGACATTGTCCTCGGATTCGGCTCCATAGACGGCTATCTCGACAATCCCGCCTGTTATGGGGCGACCATCGGGCCCATCGCGAACCGCACCGACTGTGCCGAGGTCCCTTTGGGTGAAGCCCTGTACCACCTGCCCGCCAACGATGGCCCGGAACACGCCAACAACTTGCACTCCGACCTCGACACCGGCCTGCACAAGCGCCTTTGGGAGGCGCGCGCGCTCGATGCCGACAACGCCCTGGCACTCACCTGCCACCTCGCCGACGGCGAGATCGGACTACCGGGTAATCGCACCTTCACCGTGACCTACCGGCTCTCTCTCGAAGACGACGGGTCCATCGCCCTCGAGGTATCGCATCAATGCGACACCGATGCCGAGACGGTCGTCAACATGACGAACCACAGCTACTTCAACCTGGCCGGGCACGACAGCGGGCAGGTCGACGACCAGCTCGTCCGCATCGACGCCAACTCGTACCTGCCCGTGCGCGAAGACAGCGTGTCTACCGGCGAGGTGCTCGACGTCACCGGAACTCCCTTCGATTTCCGCAAGATGCACCGGTTAGGCGAACTTATGGACCAAGTCGACGAACAGCTCCGCCGCGCGCGCGGATACGATCACTGCCTCTGCATCGACGGATTCGGACGCGGCGCGGCACCGCGACACGCGCTTCACGCCGAGGACCCGACGAGTGGACGAACGCTCGACATCGCCATAACCGCTCCAGGCGCCCATCTCTACACCGGCAACTGGCTCGACGATGCGCGGGCGAAGGACGGCGCGTCGTACACGCCGCGCTGCGGCTTCGCCTTCGAGCCCGAGTATTATCCCGACGCGGTGCATCATCCCGCATGGGACCAGCCCGTCTGCACGCCAAACGCGCCCTATCGGGAGCACATCGTCTACCGCTTCTCGACCACCCGCTAATCACCGCAACACGCCACGATACGCGCGGCAAAACGGATAGGAGGATCAATCCATGACAACCATCACCCACACTCAGGCGCTCGGCAAGGCTCGCGAGCTGTACGAGGCAGAGTTCGGCCCCATCCCTGCCGACGCCCGCGTGCTCGCCATCCACGCACCCGGACGCTCGGAGATCTCGGGCAATCACACCGACCACGAGGGCGGGCATGTAATCGCCGGTGCACTCGACGTCTCGGTGGACGGCATCGCCGTGGCAAACGGCACCAATACGGTCCGCATCGCAGACGAGGGGTATCCCACGTTCAGCGTCGAGCTCGACGACCTTGACGTGCGCGAAGACGAGGTCGGCACCTCCGCCAGTCTCGTGCGTGGCATGGCCCATGAGATCGCCGCGCACGGTGGCATCCCGGTGGGCTTCGACTTCGCCTTCGTCTGCACCGTGCCCTCCGGCGGCGGCCTGTCCAGCTCCGCGGCGGTCGAGGCGGCATACGGACGGGCCATGGAGGCTCTCTGGGATGCGCCCGCGGTCGATCCCGTTACGCTGGCACAAATGAGCCAGCGCACCGAGAACAACTACTACGGCAAGCCGTGCGGCCTCATGGACCAGGCAGCCGTGTGCCTGGGCGGGCTCTCATTCATGGACTTCGAGAACGCCCGACCCGCCACCGAAAAACTCGCCCTCACCTTCGAGGACTACGGCTACTCCCTCGTTTTGGTGAAAGTCGGCGCGGACCACACCGACCTCACCCATGAGTACGCCGCCACCCCCGCTGAGATGCAGGCGGTCGCCGCGGAGCTCGGCCATACGCGCCTGTGCGAGACCGACCCCGCCGATTTCGATGCCGCCGTGCCGGCGCTCCGCGAGAAGCTCGGGGATCGCGCCGTGCTGCGCGCCATTCACTACTGGTACGAGAACGACCTCGTTGACAAACGCTGGGCAGCCCTGAAGGACGGGGACATCGATGCCTTCCTCGCCTACACGCGCCAGTCGGGCGCAAGCTCTGCCATGTACCTGCAAAACGTCTCCCCCTCCGGCGTTGACGTGCGCGAGCAGCACGCCATGCTCGCCCTGGGCCTGGCAGAGCACATCCTGAACGGACGCGGCGCAGTGCGTATTCACGGCGGCGGGTTCGGCGGCTCCATCCAGTGCTTCGTCCCTGTCGAGCTGACCGCCGAGTTCTGCCAGCGCATGGATGCATGGCTGGGAGAGGGCTCCTGCCGCACCTACACCATCACCGAGGACGGTGCTTCCGCAACATGGCTGTAACCGACACTCCCACATGCGACGAGCGCGACCAGGTGAGGTGTGCGCTCGAGCAGACGACTCTTTACGCGATCGACTGCGGCACCATCGATGCACAGGATCGCCGCTGGGCATACAACGAGCTCCTCGACGCCATGGGAGCCGAAGGACCTGCGCCGAGCACGGCCTGGGAAGCGGGAACCGAAACGTTCGATGAGGACTCTTTCGACTTGGATGACGCGCTCGCCGTGCTGTCCGAGGTCGCCGTGGCCAACGGAAGGTTCGAGGACAGTGCGGGCGGGCGAGACCGCGCTTCGATGGCAATCATGGGGCGGCTCACTCCGCGTCCCTCCGACATCGCCCGCTCATTCGAAGACCTTCGCCGGGAAAAGGGGGCGTTGGACGCCACCGATTGGTTCTACCGCCTGTGCTGCGACGTCGGATACGTGCGCCGCTCGGCGATCGCCCGCAATATCGAGTGGACCTCTCCGACACGGTGGGGTGAACTCGAGATCACCATCAACCTTTCCAAGCCCGAGAAGGACCCGCGCGACATCGCTGCCGCCCTCACGCGCGCTGACGACGCAGAGCCCTATCCCGCCTGCCAGCTGTGCATGTCCAACGAAGGATACGCAGGACGGGCGGCGGCAAGCCCACAGGGTGCACATCCGGCGCGTCAAAATCTCCGTATCGTCCCCATCGAGCTCGGAAATGAGACGTGGGGGCTCCAATACAGCCCCTACGCGTATTTCAACGAGCACTGCATCGCGATGAGCCAAGAGCACCGTCCCATGCACGTGGACCGTGAGAACATCGCACGCCTGCTGGACTTCGTCGATACGCTGCCCCACTACTTCGTGGGGTCCAACGCCGATCTTCCCATCGTGGGCGGATCGATCCTCACGCACGATCACTTCCAAGGCGGGCGCCACGTGTTCCCAATGATGCGGGCGCAGGTCGAACGCACATTCACCATGCCGGGATTCGATGATGTCCGCGGCGAGGTGCTCCAGTGGCCCATGAGCGTCTTGCGGCTCTCATGCGAATCGCGCGACCGCGTGCTCGATGCCGCCGCCCACGTCTTGGAGGTGTGGCGCGGTCACGCGGACGCGTCATGCGGTATCGTGCCACGCGATCCAGATGGGACGCCTCACAACACGGTAACGCCCGTCGCCACGAGGGAAAACGGGAACTACACGCTCTACCTCGCGCTGCGTTGCAACATCGCCACCGACGAGCATCCCCTTGGCGTGTTCCATCCCCACGCGGACAAACATCACATCAAGAAGGAGAACATCGGCCTCATCGAGGTCATGGGCTTGGCGATTCTGCCTCCGCGCTTGGTTGACGAGCTCGCATGCGTCGAGGACACGTTGTTAGCGGCGCGGGCAACTAACGAGGATGAAGCGACGCTCCTCATGCACCTTGAGGCCAACGATCGCACCGCCCCGCATGCCGAATGGGCGACCGAGGTGGCGCGACGTCATCCGGACCTCACGCACGAGAACGCTCAGCGCATCCTGCGCGACGAGGTCGCCGCAGTGTTTGCGGGCGTACTTGAAGACGCCGGTGTATTCAAGTGGAACGACACGGGCCGCGCCGGATTGCAGCGCTTCATCAGCACGCTCTAGGAATAGCGGACATCGCATCGTCTTTACATGCATTGAGCGGGCACGTCTTGAACGTGTCCGCTCATTTGTTCTAGCCTCACTCGGTCACTACGCGACGTTAGCCCGGTTCACACACACCCGTACAAGAACCAGTTACATCGCGTTCGTCGGTGCATCCGCCGCCATGATGCTGCGCGCGACGATGCACATGACCATCAGTTCATCCATGCGCTCTGAGATCTTCACGTTCAGCTCGTATGTGTCATTTCGCTCCATGGGGACTTGCCTCGCCTCCACGTAGACCCTGCCGCCCGTGTCACGCACCTCGAAGCGGTTCGTCCAGCCGCGCGTCATCACGACCTGCCAATCCGCGCCCTCGACGGTGAGGTAGCTCTCGACCGTACTGGCAGGCGTGCGGAACTTGCGCTTGATATCGAACGTGTGCCCATCAGCCATGACGATGTGATGCGCACGGTCCTTGGCGTCAAGGCGTGCGGTCGTGATTGTGGCAAGCTCGCGGTACTCGGCATCTTTGAGGCGCGTGAGGCGCGGCGAGGAGAGCGGGTCGGTGTCCGCACAATAGACGACCTCCTCATCTGTCGTGCTCACCTCCACCTCGCTGTGAACGCTCAAGAGCTTCGCCTTAATCCGCAGCTTCATGGTGTACCCCTTCCATGCCAGCGCATTGGAATTGTGCTTTCTCAGCCTTGTGCCCACAATCCCCGCTTAAGAAAAATGCCCATGGCTTCCTTCCAATTCAACCCGGTCAAACGGAAGGAAACCATGGGCAATGTGCGTACGGAGATAGGCCATGTCGGCGCGGGCTGCGGCGCCGTGCCGGAACGCCAGGGCGGATGCACGCCGTCAGGCAAGGAGCCCGGACGTTTCTAGCTCAGCAGCATGCGGTCGTTGGCGAGCTCGCCGCCGGAGACCTCCTCGAACTTCTGCAGCAGATCGGGTACGGTCAGTGCGCGCTTCTCCTCGCCGGCCACGTCGTAGATAACACGGCCCTCGTGCATCATGATGAGGCGGTTTCCCAGACGGATGGCGTCGTTCATGTTGTGCGTCACCATGAGGGTGGTGAGCTTGCGCTCGTCCACGATCTGCTCGGTGAGCTCGAGCACCTTCGAGGCGGTCTTGGGGTCGAGCGCCGCGGTGTGCTCATCGAGCAGCAGCACGCGCGGGTTGGTGAGCGTGGCCATGAGCAGCGTGAGCGCCTGGCGCTGGCCGCCGGAGAGCAGACCCACCTTGGCCTGCATGCGACTCTCGAGGCCCAGATCGAGCTTTTTGAGCAGTTCGGCGTACTCCTCGCGCTCGGCGCGGGTGATGCCCCAGCGCAGGGTGCGGCGCTGACCGCGGCGCTTGGCCAGGGCCAGATTCTCCTCGATCTGCATGTCCGCGGCGGTGCCGCGCATGGGATCTTGAAACACGCGGCCCAGGTACTTGGCGCGCTTAGGCTCGGACAGGCGGGAGATGTCCTCGCCGTCGAGCTCCACGGTGCCGGAATCCAGCGGGTACACGCCGGCGATCATGTTGAGCAGGGTCGACTTGCCCGCGCCGTTGCCGCCAATGACGGTGACAAAATCGCCGTCGGCAAGCGTGAGGTCCACGCCGGTGAGGGCGCGCTTCTCGGTGACGGTTCCGCGGTTGAAGGTCTTCTTGACGTGGGACAGCTTAAGCATCTGCCTCACCACCCTTCGAGTAGCTCGCGCGCAGCTTGAACCTCTCCCATACCACGGGCACGCACAGCGCAAACGCCACGATGATGGCGGACAGCAGCTTCATATCGTTGGCGTCCATGCCCATCTGCAGCACGATGGCGCGGATGAGGAAGTAGACCACGGATCCAGCCACGGCGGAGACCAGACGACTCTTGAAGCCGGTGAGCTTGCCGGGGGTGAGGCGGCCGAGCACCTCGCCGATGACGATGGCGGCGAGGCCGATGACGATGGCGCCCGTGCCCATGCCGATATCGGCGTACTTCTGGCTCTGGCAGATCAAGCCACCGGAAAGGCCGACGAGGGCGTTCGACAGCATGAGCGCGATCATCTTGGTCCTGGCGGTGGAGACGCCCAGGGCACGGATCATGTGCTCGTTATTGCCGGTGGCACGCAGGGCGCTGCCGATCTCGGTGCCGAAGAACCAGTACAGCAGGGCGATGATGAGCACCGCCACAATAAGGCCCACGATGATGGAGCCGGCGTTGGTGGAGAGGCCCGTCGCCTCCGTCATGCGGGAGAAAATCGTGTCATGCTGCAGCAGGGGCGTGTTGGACTTACCCATAATACGCAGGTTGACCGACCACAGGGCGATCTGCGTGAGGATACCGGCGAGAATTGCGGGAATCTCGAACACGGTGTGCAAAAAGCCCGTGACCGCACCGGCGAGCATACCGGCGAGCATCGCGGCGACGATGGCGACCAGCGGATCGACCCCGGCCACGACGGCGACCGCGCACACGCTGCCGCCCAACGCAAAGCTGCCATCCACCGTAAGGTCGGCGATGTCGAGCAGCTTGTAGGTGATGAACACACCCAAGACCATAATGCCCCAGAGAATGCCCTGGGAGACGGCGCCGAGTAGAGCACCACTCATGTTGTCCCTCCTTCTCATCGAGCCAAATGAACCCCGGCGGAGGCGTTTGCCGGGGCTCATCGCTTATGCGACAGTTACTGATGTGCCGGCAAAGAAGCCGCGCACGCGCCCTATGCGCTCACGTCGGTGCCGCCGGCGTCGGCGAGGGAGCTCACGTCGATGCCGAGCTCGTCGGCGGTCTTTTGGTTGTACACCAGGTCGCACTCGTCGGCGGTCATGGTTTCGATGGGCATGTCGGCCGGATCGGCCCCCTCAGAAAGGATGCGCACCGCCATCTCGCCCGCGCGGCGCCCCAGCTCCTCGTAGTTGATGGAAATGCTGGCCAGGCCACCCGCCTCAACGTGCGCCACCTCTCCGCACACCGTGGGGACCTTGTTCTCGTTGGCGATGGAGGCGATCACGGTCATCGCGGAGGCGATGGTGTTGTCCGTGGGGGTGTAGATCGCATCGACCTTCCCCACCATCGACTCGACCACCTGCTGCACCTCATTGGAGCTGGAGGCGGTGTACTCGACACCTTCCATGCCGAGCTCATCGAGTTGCTCAGCGGCAAGATCGATTTGGATCTTGGAATTTGACTCGGCGGTGCAGTAGAGCAGGCCGACCTTCTTGGCGTCGGGGACCAACTGGTGAAGCAGGTCGATTTGGTCGGCAACGGGATTCATATCGGAAGTACCGGTGACGTTGCCGCCCGGGGCGTCGTTGTCCTCGACCAGCCCAGAGGCGGCGAAGTCGGTGATGGCAGTGCAGACGATGGGAATGTCGGCGGTGGCGCCGGCGACCGCCTGCGCGGCGGGCGTGGCGATGGCGAGGATCAAATCGCAGCCCTCGTTGACGAGCGTGCTCGCGATGGTCTGGCAGGCAGACTGGTCGTTCTGCGCATTCTGCTGGTTGATCTTGGCGTTGATGTCGGCAGCTTCAATCGCCTCGACAAAGCCCTTGTTAGCGGCATCGAGCGCCGGGTGCTCAGTGAGCTGCAGGATGCCGATCTTGTACGATGCACGGGCGGCAGAAGCCGAACCGGCATCGGCGGCACCATCGCCACCGCAGCCGACAAGGCCGAGGCCGCCTGCAACGGCGAGCGCAGCCGCGCCGACGGCGCCCCTCGCGAGCGAGCGACGGGAACAGGTCATGTCATTCATGGGTATTCTCCTTGTGCGCCCCCGGAAGGGGCAAAAATCGTAAGACGAGCGACGGGGCTGCCGGGCGCGTCACGCGGGCGTGGAGCCCTGCGGAACAGGCATGCGGGCGCACTCGCGCCGCGGACGCAGTCGTGCCGTAAGGCGGATATCACTCGGATATGAACGTTAGACGATCTGGGCGCCCTCAAGGGCGGAGACGTCAACGCCGAGCGCGTCGGCCGTCTTTTGGTTCACGATGAGCTGGCACTCATCGCTCGACAGGTACTCGATGGGCATATCGGCGGGATCGGCGTCCTCGGTGAGGATCTTCACGGCCATCTCGCCCGCCTTATAGCCCAAGTCGTAATAGTTGATGCTATACGACGCCAGCCCTCCGTCCTCGACCATGGTGTCGCATCCTACGATGACGGGGAGCGTATTCTCATTGGCGACCATGGAAACGGTCGCCATACCCGCGGCGATAGTGTTGTCGGTGGGGGCGTAGATCGCGTCGACCTTTCCCACCATGGATTCGACCATCTGTTGAATCTCGTTGGAGGACGACACGGCGTACCGCTCGTGCGCGATGCCGGCCGCGTCCAGTGCCTCTTCGGCGAGCTGGACCTGAACCTCGGAGTTGGACTCCGCTGAGCAGAACAGGATGCCGACGGTCTTGGCGTCGGGCAGCAACTGGTGGAGCAGATCGATTTGATCGGCAACGGGCGTGAGGTCCGAAGTGCCGGTGACGTTGCCGCCGGGCGCGTCGTTGGAGTCAACCAGGCCGCTCTCCGCATAGTCAGTGATGGCGGACCCCACGATGGGGATCTCGGTGGTGGCGCCGGCGACCGCCTGAGCGGCAGGTGTGGCGATGGCGAAGATCAGGTCGTCACCGTCGTTCACGAGCTTGCTCGCGATGGTCTGGCAGGCGGACTGGTCGTTCTGGGCGTTCTGCTGGTCAATCTTGGCGTCGATGCCAGATTCATCCAGCGCGGCCACGAAGCCCTCGTTGGTCTGGTCGAGCGCGCCGTGCTCGGTGAGCTGCAGCACGCCGATTTTGTAGGTTCCGCTTGCGGCGGACGAGCCGCCCTCGCTGGAAGAGGAGCCCTCTGCGGAGGAGCCGCCGCAACCAGCCAAGGCACTCGTGGCAAACAGGCCCGCTCCAAGGGTGATGAAATTCCTGCGCGAGATGCTCAGCATGGCGATCAACTCCGTTTCCTCTGTTCCGGGCTTCGCTCTCGCGGCGAAGCACTTTATCGCGAAAAAGCATGCAAGGGATATACTAGCGCGCTCACACAACCGCCACCACAACGTTAACGCTGTGTTAACAAGCGGGCAGCGTCTCAATCCACCGTGGTTTGAGGACAGAAATTCTATTGAAGTTGGACCGTGCATCTACGGCCGCCCGGCGTTCCGTGACCGGGGCACCGGGCAGAATGCGATAGCTCGCACATACTGGAGAATAAGCGCGGGTATACTCTATACCCTCTACCACACTCAGAGATCTCCTCGAGGCCATCTCCGCCCAGCATTCGTTCGCCGCGAAACGCAAACAAGGGACTTTACACGTGAAATGCAAAGCCCCTTGTTGTGTTTCGTGTTGGGCCTATCAGCCGGACGCTAGAACTCGCAGCTGCCCACGGTGCGCGGGTGCGGCAGGACGTCGCGGATGTTGCCCACGCCCGTGAGGTACATCACCAGACGCTCGAAGCCCAGGCCAAAGCCCGCGTGCTTGCAGGTGCCGTAGCGACGCAGGTCCAGATAGTACTTGTACTGCTCCGGATCCATGCCCAGCTCGGCGATGCGACGCTCGAGCACGTCGAGGCGTTCCTCGCGCTGGGAGCCGCCGATGATCTCGCCGATGCCAGGCACCAGGCAGTCCGCGGCGGCGACGGTCTTGCCGTCGTCGTTCAGGCGCATGTAGAACGCCTTGATCTCGGCCGGGTAGTCGGTCACGAAGGTCGGGCACTTGAAGTGCTCCTCGGTGAGGAAGCGCTCGTGCTCGGTCTGCAGGTCGATGCCCCAGCTCACGGGGTAGTCGAACGTGTGGCCTGCGGAGACGGCCTGCTCCAGGATCTCGACGGCCTCGGTGTAGGTCACGCGGGCGAAGTCGGAGTTCGCCACGTGAGTCAGGCGCTCGATGAGGCCTTTGTCCACGAACTTGTTGAGCATGGCGAGCTCGTCGGGGCAGCGGTCCATGACGTCGCGGATAACGTACTTGAGCATGTCCTCGGCGAGGTTCATGTCGTCGGCGAGGTCGGCGAAGGCGATCTCGGGCTCGATCATCCAGAACTCGGCGGCATGGCGCGTGGTGTTGGAGTTCTCGGCGCGGAACGTGGGGCCAAAGGTGTACACGTCGCCAAAAGCCATGGCGAAGTTCTCGGCATTGAGCTGGCCGGACACGGTGAGTGAGGCAGTGGTGCCGAAGAAGTCCTGGCTAAAGTCCACGTTGCCCTTATCGTCCAGCGGCGGGTTGGCCGGATCGATGGTGGTGACGTGGAACATCTCGCCGGCGCCCTCGCAGTCGCTCGCGGTGATGATCGGCGTATTCACGTACACGAAGCCGCGGTCCTGGAAGAAGCGATGGATGGCAGCGGCGGCCACAGAACGCACGCGGAAGACGGCGCGGAACAGGTTGGTGCGCGGGCGCAGGTGCTGCTGGGTGCGCAGGAACTCCACGGTGGCGCGCTTCTTCTGCAGCGGGTAATCGGGCGCGGAGACACCCTCGACCACGATCTCGGTCGCAGCGAGCTCGAAGGGCTGGGGCGCGTCCGGGGTGAGCTTGAGCTCGCCGGTGCACACGAGGGCGGCGGAGACGTTCTGATGGGCGATCTCGTCGTAGTTGGCGAGCGACTCGCGGTTCATAACGACCTGCAGGTCCTTGAAGCAGCTGCCGTCATTCAGGGTGACGAAGCCGAAGTTCTTCATGTCGCGGACGGACTTGACCCATCCGGCCACCGTCACGGTCTGCCCGCCGAGCGCCTCTGCGTCGGCGTAGAGCTGGGCGATCTTGGTGCGATCCATGCATGCTCCCTCGCGTAGATTCAACGATTCAACAGCTCACCATTGTACCAGCGAAATGGAGGTCGGACACCCGTAGGTCCAGCGCGATGGGGGCCGGGCACACGTAGGCACCAGCAAAGCGCGGGTGGACACCCGCAGTGGCGGCGCGGATACCCGCGCAAGCCCACGCGGATCCAGCGGCCCTCTCAAGCGGGCACCCGCAGCAATGGCAACGACGACACAGCTACCCGCGCAGGTCCCCACAGATCCCGCGGTCCTCGCGGGTGGATGCGCGAGCGGACCGAGTCGTTGTCACCGCGCAGGCCCGCGCAGATCCTGCGATCCTCGCAGGTGGGCGCCCGCAGCGGCGACAACAACGACACGGGTACCCTCGGCGACGGCAACGACTACACGGGTACCCGCGCAGGCCTGCGCGGGCCCCGCGGTCCTCGCGGGTGGGCACCCGCAGCGATGGCAATGACGACGCGGGTGCCCGCAGCGGCGATGGTGGCGAACGGGCGACTGCCCATGCGTGCGGTGAAGACAGATGGAAGCTTGCGCGTGTTTGACGAGAGCTTGCGCGCGCCCGGAAACATGGGAGTACGGACGTTTTCTTGCGACCTCACAGCATGGTCCAACGCCAGGCAGCGCTTGTCGTGTCTCAAATCGGGCGAAAATGTAACGAATAATGAGACACCCTGAGTAGACCGTGTTTTTTCACGGCAAAACTCCCGTTGGCCATCTTCAAATCAGGCGTCTACTCGGACAATGAAGATTCTCGTTACATTTTCGCCCGATTTGAGACACGGAGGTTCATATGGCTCATAACTTTTGGGGCGACGAGCTCCCCTCTCGCGTTGACCTGCCGCCGGAGGCGCCCGCTGAGCGCCCCGGATACGGCCGCATCGACTTTGAAAAGCTGCCCAACACGCGCGATTTGGGCGGCATGGTCGGTGCGGACGGTCGGCACGTCAAGCACGGGCACCTGCTGCGCTCCGGCACCCTGGGCTTTGGCTCCGATGCCGACATCGCCCGCCTGCGCGATGAATACGACCTGCGGCTCGTCGTCGACTTCCGCAACCTTATCGAGCTCTCCGAGTTGCCTGATCCCATGGACCGCATCCCGCAGGCCCGCTTCCTCCACGCCGAGATCTTCTCCGACCAACAGGTTGGCGTGACGCAGGAGCACACCAAGACCGAGTTTGAGTACCGTCTTGAGGCTCTGGCCGAGGGCGACCCCATCGAGTTCATGACGCTGCTGTACCCCCATATGCTCATCGACGAGACGGGCATCGAGGGCTACCGCTCCTTTGTCCGCGCGGTGCTCGACGCCATGGATGGATCCGTGCTGTGGCATTGCTACGTGGGACGCGACCGCTGCGGGATGGGCTCGGCCCTCGTCGAGACGATGCTCGGCGTGAGCCGTGATGACATCCTGAACGACTACCTTGCCACCAACCTGTACGCCCCCATCGAGCTCACGCTGGACTCCCCCGCCTCACGCTGCTATTTTGAAGCCGTCGAGCAGGCACTCGAACCGCGTGGGGGCTTTATGGGTTACCTCACGGGCACCCTGGGCATCACGGAGGCCGAGATAGCTGCGTTCCGCGAGCGGCATCTCGAACCGTAATCCACCCTGCATCGAACGGGCGCGACGTCGTTATCCCGACCGCGCCCGTCATTTTTCGGGCCGCGCAGCCCCAAATGGGATCTCACCGAACCGCGCCTTCCCCCTACTCAGGCTCCTTCGGTGAGTCGCTTGCGGTATTCACCGCTCCTTCCGAGCAGGAGCCTTCCGCGTCGCTCGACAGATCATCCGATGGGGCGTCGGACGGGACGCCCGGCGATGTCACCAATTCGAGCAGCGCACAGGTCCGTGCGGCGAGCTCGTCGATATCGGCGCGCATGTTAGCCGTCCATCGGTCCTGACTCGCCACCGTCTCGTCGCCATTCGCAACCAGCGCATCGAGATTTGAGGACAGCGACGCCATGGGCGTCTTGAGCTCATGCGATGCCTTGATGAGAAATTCGCGCTGGCGAGCCTGCGACTCCGCCACCGGCACCAGCGCACGGTCGATGATCTTGCGACACGTTATGACGAGAAGGGCGCAGCCGACCACGCCCGCAACGACCAGCACAACCGCCAAGCGCTCCAGTTGCCGCACCGAGGGAGTGATGTCCGAGAAGGTGAACACGCGGGCGGCAACGTATCCGTCCTTCTCGTAATCCGCCAAATCGCCGTTCGGATACACCGCCACTTCGTCATGTGCGCCAGGTTGTTCAGGATCGTAGTTGGGATTTGCCACGAAAATCCAGGTAGTCCACCGCCATGTCATATTTCCCAGCTCTACGCGCTGTGGAGCCATGCGGTCCGATCCAGCCTCGCGATCGGCGATTGCGGTCCTTACGAGCTTTGCGACATTCCATTCATTCCACGCGCTATCGCCACCATCATCCCCCGAGAGCACGTTTCTCGGCGGCACGGCGAACGTCATCGAGCCATCCTCAAACACCATGACCGAAAACGACGTGTTAACTGGACTTCCCATCTCCACGTTGCCATCCGGAGCCGATGCACTCGAACGATACTTGGAAAAGGAACTTGTATCCGCCTCTTCTCGTTCATACGCGGACTTAAGCGCCCCGAGCACCTCATCCTCCGCGACAAGTTTGGCGGCGATCAGGTCCTCTGCTTGACGTGTCTCCATGCGCATATTCGCAAGCTCCGCGTTATTCACTTCGCGAGCGGTCAGAGCGCTCGCCACCCACGAAGCAGCAAGGGTTATCACGAGCACGCCGCATGTGAGAACCGATGAAAGGCGCCACAAGCGACCCCGCAGGCGCCGCAGGTTCACGTCCTTATACTCAACCGCCGTCTCCGCCTTTTGCCCACGCATCCCGCTTCCTCCTTACAACGTCTCAGATTTGCCGAATCAATAGCCCTTTGCGATGAAGCCACTCTCGAAGTCGCATATTCTTGACGCAGATATGCTCCCTCCGTCACCTCGGTCACGTCAGCGCTCCACCAGGCGATATCCCACACCGCGCACCGTCTCGATACGCGCCGGGGCACCGCACGCCTCGAGCTTGTCGCGCAGGACGTGGACCAGCACTTCGAGCCGATTCTCGTCGGCGCAAACGGTCGGGCCCCATACGCGCGCCATCAGCGCACTCCTGGCAACCGCGCTGCCCGCGCGCCGCATAAGCGCCTCAAGCAGCTGCGCCTCCCTTTCGGTGAGCTCAAGGGCTTCGGAGTTTCCCGTGCACGCCACGGTGCGCTCGGTGCCGTCGAGCCGCATGCCACAGGCCTCGATCGCATTCCCCGCGCAATACGTCGCCGGCCGACGCGTGACCGCGCGAACGCGCGCCAGCAGCTCGCTGGCGTGAAACGGCTTGGGCAGATAGTCATCGGCGCCCGCGTCGAGTCCCGCCACGCGGTCGCCCACGCCCTGGCGCGCGGTGAGCAGTATCACCGGCACCGTCTCGCCTGCGGCACGAAGGTCGCACAGCAGGTCCATGCCGCTCATATCTGGCAGCATGATGTCGAGCAGGACCACGTCATACGCTCCGGACGTGGCCATGCCCAGACCGTCGAACCCCGTCTGCGCGACGTCCGCTCCATACCCGCTCTTGCGCAGGATCTCAGCGACCGCCTCCGCCAGGCGAGGCGTATCTTCCACAAGCAACACGCGCATGACCGGCCTCCCCACATGGCATCCCAACGGGTCTTCTCGTCCCGCCTTTCTCTTCGTAGCTGAGGATACCCGACCAACCTGAAAGGAAGCTGAGGGCTTCGCCGAATGGCGCATCACGCGGTACGTGAAGCATTTGTGAGCCGCTTTGACCCCGACGTTGCGTCATGGTTTTCAATGCTCGCAACGGCGGGATGTACCGCCCTGCATAGCAAGGAGAACCCATGCTCAAAGGAGCCGTCCTGCGCTACCTCGTCTCCGACGCGCTCTCGCTGACTGGCAACTCGATCGCGGGCGTGGTCTTGCCGCTCGTGCTGCTCGCCCGCACCGGCGACGCGCTGGCGGCGGGCTCGCTCGCGCTCATCTGCGCGATTCCCCAGTTCATATGCGGCATCTTGGGCGGCGCGCTGCTCGACCGCGCAAACCGCAAGGTCGTGTGCGTGGTCTCCGACCTCATCTCGGCCGCGAGCGTCGCGCTCCTCCCCATTGTCGATGGCATATGGGGCTTGTCGTTTGGCTGGTTCGTCGCCCTGGGGCTGCTCGGCGCCGTGGGCGACGTCCCCGGCATGACAGCGCGCGACGCTCTGCTGCCCGAGGTCTGCGAGCGCGAGGGCGTAGACTTGCAGCAATTTGTGGGCGCCAGCCAGTCCCTGGGCTCCCTCGTGACCATAGCCGGACCGGCGCTGGCGGCGCTCCTTATCGGCATCATGCCCGACGTCGACGCCCTATGGGTCACCGCCACCTGCTCCTGCGCCGCAGCGGCCGCAAGTGTCACCCTGCCTCGCGGCGTGGGTGCCATCAAGGCGACGAGCCCGCGGCCAGAGGCCCGCGCCGCCGATGCCTCGAAAACCATCTCCCCCACGGCAGACGCCGATCGGGAGATTCCTCTGAGGACCCTCATCACGACCGCCCGCTCCGTTCTCACCGACGGCCTTTCCGAGCTTTTCGGCCGCAGCGCGTTGCTCCGCGCCTCGGTGCTTCTCTCCTTTGGCGTCTCCATGGTCATGGCCAGCTGGCAGGGCATCGTGCTTCCCGCGTACTTCACGCAAAGCGGCACCCCGCAGCTCACCGGCCTGTTCATCTCCGCCATGGGAGTCGGCATGCTCGTGGGGTCCCTGGCATACACCGCGCTTTCGGGCCGGCTCTCTCGACGCGCCTGGTTCGTCATCTCCCTCCTCGGCATGGGCGTGGGCGCCGTCGGCATGGGGCTGCTCCCCGATACGCCCCTGCTGCTCGCCAGCGCCGCCATGCTGGGGCTATTCGCAGGGCCCATGTCCGCGCTCCTCGGGTTTTTCGCGTTCAACTGCGTGTCGCAGGAGCGCCGCGGCTCCGCCCTGGGAACGCTCAACGCGCTCTACCTCATCATCGGGCCCATGGGGACCTTCCTTGGCTCCGCGCTCATATCGAGCATTCAGATTGACGCCACGGGTCTCGTGCTCGCCGGGCTTTGGATCGCCGTGACCGTCGTTGCGCTCGCGGCCCCCGCATTGCGCGACCTTGGTGATCATCCGAGCTCAGCCGGGGTACAAGCCAAACAGGAAGGCGCTGTCTAGCACGCAGCGCCCAGGCAACATCGCCTGGCCGGCGCGCCCAGCCACCATTGCCGGGCCGATATCGAGCGGGCAACGCCGTCAGGACGGCCTCCCACATCGCAGCAACGCGCTCGCCCCCATCAAGTCGCACAGAAAGGAACGCGAAGACCGCATGAGAAGCAGCGAACTCGCCCATATGGCAGGCGTGAGCGTCCGCACGCTGCGGCACTATCACACCATCGGGCTGCTACCCGAACCCGAGCGGACCTCATCCGGATACCGCACCTACGAGGCCACCCATCTGCTGCGGCTCCTGCGCATTCGGCAACTCGCGTCGCTCGGCTTTTCCCTCGAGCAGATCGGCCCCATGCTCGATGAGCTCGACGCCGAGCGCGTCCAGGGCAACTCGCTCGGACCGGGCGCGCAGGACCTCCTGGACGAACTGGACCAGCGACTTGAGGAGCAGATCTCCCAGCTGGAGCACCAACGTGAGCTCATCCGGCACATCCGCACCCGACATGCCGACCCCGACTACCCCGAACGCGCGATGCGCGTGCTCGATGCCGTCAATGCCTTCGAGCGGCAGACCCATGAATTCGGCTTTCTGCTCAGCGCCCTCACCGAGGACGACCGCATCGCCATGGGCATCGCCGCGCACCTCTACACCGACGGTGAGCTCGCCGAGATCGAACGGATCGTTCGCGCCATACCCGAGCGCGGACTCACCGATGAATACCTGCGCGTCAGCAGGCTCATGGACACGCTCCCCAGCGATGCCGGCCCCGCGCAGCGCGAGCATGCCATCGGCGCGGGGATGGCGTTTTTGGAGAAGATCGCCGACTGCATGGACCCCGGCAACTGGCTCAGACCGGACAAGGATTACGAGCGCATGCTCGAGAACATGGCCATGGTGCACTACAACGATGCGCAGATCGCGGCATCGGACGAGCTCTTTTTGAGGTTCACCCGCCTACTCGCAAAACGCGCAGACGGGTGAGCGGACCCGCCCCTCTTGCACGCGTTGAATCCCACGCGGCGTCTTTGGGTAGGGTATAGGGAGCATCGTATCCCCTCGTGGTTTGGGAGGTCGTTTTGGACGGCTTATTCAAGTTCTTTGCCCACCCGTTTGTCCAGAGCCTTCTGTGGGCCATCGCACTCGCCTTTGCGACGCACGTGGTCTCCAGCATCGCGGCGCGCGCACTGCAGCATTTCCTCAATCGCGATGACAACCCGCTCCCCAGCTCGAGCATCATCGTCAACATCGTTCGCGGGGTGATTTGGGCCACCGGCGCGAGCATCATCCTCGATGCCTGCTTTGGCGTGAACGCAAACGCCCTCGTGGCCGCCCTTGGCGTCGGCGGCATCGCCGTCTCGCTCGGCTTCCAGGACACGCTCTCCAACCTCATCGGCGGACTGCAGGTGACCTTTATGGGCATCGTCAAGCCCGGCGACAACATCGAGGTGGGAGCCGAGGCGGGCGTGGTGCAGGACGTGACCTGGCGCCACACGACCATCCGCGACGCCATGGGGCAGACGGTCATCATCCCCAATTCGATCATCTCCAAGACGGCCCTGGTGCACCTGCTGCCCGCCAGCCGCGTAAGCGTCCCCTTTGCCGTTCCGCGCCTGCGTGAGGACGGCAGCGCCCGCGCCTCCGACATGGACGGCTTGGCAGAGGAGCTCACGCAGTTGGCGCGCACCGCCGCGTCCTCCGTCTCCCCCGTCATCGATGGCCCTCGCGTGCTGTTCTCCGAGATCTCCGAGCTCGGCATAAAGGGCAAGATCATTTTGCAGGTCGAGGACGCCGCCAAGACGAGCGCCGCCGCCGACGCCATCGTGCGCGCCATCGCCGCACTCGTGTAGCCGCCAAACAAAGTGCCGTTTGCCCTGGCGCTCGCCCCCCCTGCGACGCACTCCCTCACAAGCAACAGGGGCTCGCGGATCACCCTCCGCGAGCCCCTGTTTTGCATCTGCCGGACTTTACCGTTTGGCATCTGCCGTACCTTACCGTTTGACGTGAGCGCTTGGCATGAGCGCAAAGCACTCTAGTCGGCCTGCGCCCCGTGAGGCGTCGCCTTGAGTATCAAACTCCTAATCCCACTCACGCTCAGCCGCATCCAGCATGTGGTCGATGAACTTACGGCGATAGAGGCTGTCCTCCTTGAGCTGCGTCCAGCCCGTCTCGTTGATCAACGCGTCATCCAAGCGCACCCCATAGCAATTCTGCACGGTGTCGCGGCTAAACACGTAGTAGCTCTCGTCCAGCGGATCATCGCGCTCCGTTACCGTGATCTGAATCTCGTTGACGAGGGGCATGGCGCAGAACAGCGCGGTCACATCATAGGCCAGCGCAGCGTCAACCGAGTCGCCATCGAGCGCCTCGGGCAGCTCGCGATATGCCAAGCTCAGCACGTCGACGCCCTTCGTCACGTCAATCCCACTCGCATATTCGCCCATGGGAAGCACGCCGACAAGCGCCTCCACCGCCTTTGCATCGCTGAGGTCGGTGTTGGCGTAGGGGGCAACATCGCCATAGCCCGCATTGACCACGTCCCTGGCCAGCTCGTCGCCAAGCTCGCCGTCAATCCAAACCTGCCCCTGCTCGTCCACGCGTATCTCATCGTTTGCATGCGAGCGGCTTTCATCCACGTTGGAAGACTGCGACTCGCCCTTACTTGCATCGGTGCTGTCCGGGGTTGGCACCACGTCGACATCCTCAATCGAGTCGTCCAGATCGTCCCACGTGTCGACCAGACCCGTAGCGCCAAACATGAGCGCCCCGATAATTCCCAATGCGATGACGAACGCCACGGCACCGACGCAGCCCCATGGCCACAGCTTGCGCGCTCTCGCCGCGCCGCCAACATCCTGAGCACCGTCCCCATTCGAGGTGGGCGGCACGGGAGCGCCCGGGGTTTGGTGCGCATGGGGTCCCTTGCCGGCATCGGCCGCATCTTGCACGCTGCCCGCCACCTGCTCATCGGCGTCAAGGGGACGCACCGCCTCGGCGGCATCCTGATGATGACCGCACTCGCTCGAGCCTGAGGTGCACGTAGAGCCGTCCTCGGCATGAGGATCCCGCAGGACAGATGCGCCACCACTCGCCTTGACCGATTCCGCCTCGGAGACGTTCGTTCCGGGCCCCTCAGCACCGTTCCCCGCGTTGCCGGCCATTGCCTCCGCATCCCTGCCCTCAAGTACATCATCGACACTCGTGATGCTCTCCTTGGTGCGGCGAAGCGCCTCGGCTTCAGGCACGCCCTCGGAGAGGAGATCCTCGTAACGCGCCACGAGGTTGCCGAAGATCTCCTCTTTAAGCTCGATGTTCTCAGGCGTGAGCACTTTACCCTCAAACAAGTGCTCCACGTACATGCGCAGCTCGTTCATCGTGCGCTCCCTTCCTGGTTAAGCAAGCGATCGATAATCTTGCGGACTTGAATCCAGCGCTCAGTCGCCTCACTCAGCTCCTGAACACCAGCCGATGTAATGCGATAGTACTTACGGCGAGCGCCCTGGGTCTCACTGCCCCAATAGCTCTCGACAAATCCCTGCGATTCCAATCGCTTGAGACTTGTATAGAGCGAGGGTTCCTTCATCTCATACTCGCCCCGACTCGCCTGAGCAATTCCCTTGAGGATCTCATACCCGTAGTTGTCGCCTTCCGAAAGCGAGTACAGGATGATGGCATCGATGTTTCCGCGTATCAAATCGCTCACCGCATCACGCGTTGCCATACAAGTCACCTCCTTGCAATCATGGTTGCTTCGATGACTATAGTATAGCCAAGAGTACTATGTCTGTCGATGTACTTTGGTTCATACGGTAGAAGGTGTCGAATGAGACGTGAACGGTAACCCTTTGAATCTGATTAGTGCATCGCAAGTGAAGCACCACCGTTTAAAGCATGGCAATGATATGCATGTAAAGCCAGACAGCGGCATGCATGGAGAATCTGACAACGACAAACATGCAGAGCCAGACAACGACATATATATAGAGCATTGCAACGACACGCATGGAGAGCCTGGCAACGACAGATATGTAGGGTCAGACGACGACAAACATGGAGAGGCAGGTAACGATGCGCGCACGCGATTCCAGGGCTTGCACCGACCTATCAAATCGAACCCGAGCCATACAAAAACCCGGTCCGCACATGCGAACCGGGTTTTCCGAGTCAAAAGGGTTAAGCGAATAAACGCTTAGGCCTCCATGAAGTTGCGCTGGACGGCGGAGTCGACCTTGACGCCAGGGCCCATGGTGGAGGAAACGGAGATGCTCTTCACATACTTGCCCTTGGCGGAAGCAGGCTTCACACGGAGAATCTCAGTGTAGAGAGCAGCGTAGTTCTCCACGAGCTTCTGCTCGTCGAAGGAGACCTTGCCCAGCGGCACGTGGCAGATACCGTAACGGTCGGCACGATACTCAACGCGGCCAGCCTTGAGCTCGGAGACCATCTTGGCAACGTCCATGGTCACGGTGCCGAGCTTGGGGTTCGGCATGAGGCCACGGGGGCCGAGGATCTTACCGATGCGACCGACCTTGGCCATCATCATCGGGGTGGCGATGGCGGCGTCGAAGTTGATCTCGCCCTTCTGGATCTGCGCGATCAGCTCGTCGGAACCGATAACGTCGGCACCGGCCTCGGCGGCCTGCTCAGCCTGGGCGCCCTCGGCGAACACGGCGACGCGAACGGTCTTGCCGGTGCCGTGAGGCAGGGAGATGGAGCCGCGGATGTTCTGATCGGCCTTACGAGTGTCGATGCCCAGACGGAAGTGAGCCTCGACGGTCTCGTCGAACTTGGCGCCGGAGAGCTCCTTGACGAGCTTCACAGCCTCAAGCGGGGTGTAGAGGGCAGCGCGGTCAATCTTGGCCGCAGCCTCACGGAACTTCTTGCCATGCTTGTTAGCCATGTCAATACCTCCTGTGGTGCAATCGGGGACGAATCCCCTCCCACATCAGTCATGCGCCCGGATGGCACATGAATTACCAAAAGAAACCGAAGAAGTTACTCGGCGATGGTGACACCCATGGAGCGAGCGGTGCCGGCAACGATCTTCTTGGCGGCGTCGATGTCGTTCGCGTTGAGGTCGGGCATCTTGATCTCGGCGATCTTGGTGAGCTGCTCATCGGTGAGCTGGCCGACCTTATCGCGCTGAGGAACGGCGGAACCGCTCTTGAGCTTGAGCTCCTTCTTGATGAGGTGAGCCGCCGGCGGGGTCTTGCACACGAAGTCGAACGTGCGGTCCTCGAAAACGGTGATGACGACCGGGATGACGTCGCCCATCTTGTCCTGCGTGGCAGCGTTGAACGCCTGGCAGAACTGCATGATGTTGACCTGGGCGGCACCGAGGGCGGGGCCCACCGGAGGAGCCGGGTTGGCCTGGCCGGCCGGAATCTGAAGCTTAATGACGGTGGCGATCTTCTTCTCTGCCATGTCACACCTTCCTTGTACGTGAAGTATCTGAAATCAAATATCGTCAGCGCACGTTCGCTAGAAGCACGGGCACCGATGAGCGGTCGGGACCGAAGCGCTCAAGCGCGGACAAACGAATAGGGCGCTAAGCGATGACCGTAATCTGATCAAAGCTCAGCTCGACAGGCGTCTCGCGGCCGAAGATCATCAGCGTGACCTTGACCTTGGCAGCCTCGGGCATAACCTCGGAGACCTTACCGTCGAAGTCGGAGAGCGGACCGGAGATAACGCGGACCGAGGTGCCAACCTCGATGTCGACCACGGCACGCTTGGGAGCAGCGCCGCCCTTGTCGGTCTTGCGCATCATCTTGTTGTACTCATCACGAGAAAGCGGAGCGGGCTTGCCACTGCCACCGAGGAAACCGGTTACGCCGGGAGTGTTGCGAACGCACGTCCAGGCGTCGTCGTCCATCTCCATACGAACAAGCACGTAGCCGGGGAAGATCTTGACATCCTTCTCGTCGCGCTTGCCGCCCTCTTTGAGCTCGGTGACGCGCTCGGTGGGGATCTGGATATCAAAGATACGATCCTGCATGCCCATGGTCTCGATGCGATGCTCGAGATCGGACTTGACGCGATTCTCGTATCCAGAGTAGGTGTGAACGACGTACCAACGCTTGGACATCTACTTACCCCCTCAGGCTCGCGAAGAGCACGAGGCCCTCGCTGATGACAATATCGAGAAGAGCGATGGCGACACCGACGACGACGAGCGAAGCGCATACGGCGATCGTGTAGTTAACGAGCTCGTTCTTAGTTGGCCACACAACGCGCTTCATCTCAGAGCGAACAGAGGCCATATACGCCTTAGCGCGAGCGATGAAGCCAGGCTTCTTGGTGGTCTTCTTCGCCTTCTCAGGAGACTTGGTGCTCTTCTTATTGGCCATGATGGCTTACCTCCGCGCGTATATGCGCCTATACATTAGAAACCGTAAGCCTCCGAAGAGGCTTACGGGATAAAGACTGGCACGCCAGGAAGGACTCGAACCCTCAACAGACGGTTTTGGAGACCGTTGCTCTACCAATTGAACTACTGGCGTGTATGAGAAAGAGACTAGCGAGTCTCCTTGTGCAGCGTGTGCTTCTTGCACCAAGGGCAATACTTCTTGATCTCCATGCGATCAGGCATGTTCGCCTTGTTCTTGGTGGTCGTGTAATTACGACGCTTGCACTCGGTGCAAGCCAGGGTAACCATAGTACGCATGTATCTAAACCTCCATGTACTGCCCAATTGCGGGCACGGTCGTTAACAATACCATCGAGTGGGTACTGTTGTCAATCCCAATCGGTATTACCGTATCTGTTCTGCAAAGGAGATTCACATCTCACTCAAGTACCGATATCTGTTACTTGTGCAGAACCCTAGCAGCGCAGATGCGGGAATGCCGTTTGCAACGCTGGATTCATGCATCAGCATGTCACAAGAAAGGACCCGGCACCAAGAGCGGCGCCGGGTCCCACAAGTACGCCTAGATCAGCGAGAACGGAAGCTACTCGATGATGGTGGAGACGATACCAGAACCCACGGTGTGGCCACCCTCGCGGATAGCGAAGCGCAGGCCCTCCTCCATGGCGATCGGGTGGATGAGGTCGCCCTCGATGGTGATGTGGTCACCAGGCATAGCCATCTCGGTGCCCTCGGGGAGCTTGACCGTACCGGTAACGTCGGTGGTACGGAAGTAGAACTGAGGACGATAACCATCGAAGAACGGGGTATGACGGCCGCCCTCCTCCTTGGTCAGAACGTAGATCTCGCCGGTGAACTTGGTGTGCGGGGTAACCGAACCGGGCTTGCAGAGAACCTGGCCGCGCTCGATGTCCTCACGCTTGATGCCGCGGAGCAGCAGACCGACGTTGTCGCCAGCCTCGCAGAAGTCCATGGACTTACGGAACATCTCGATACCAGTAACGACGGTGTTCTGGGTATCCTTGATGCCAACGATCTCGACGGGCTCGTTGAGCTTGAGCTCGCCGCGCTCGACACGACCGGTAGCAACGGTACCACGGCCGGAGATGGTCATGACGTCCTCAACGGCCATCAGGAACGGCTTCTCGTTGTCGCGCTCAGGCGTCGGGATGTACTCGTCAACGGCAGCCATGAGCTCGCGGATGGCGTCCATCCACTTCTCCTCGCCGTTGAGAGCGCCAAGGGCGGAGCCGCGGATGATCGGCAAATCGTCTCCCGGGAACTCGTACTCGGAGAGGAGGTCACGGGTCTCCATCTCGACGAGGTCAATGAGCTCCTCGTCGTCGACCATGTCGCACTTGTTCAGGAACACGACGATGTAGGGCACGCCGACCTGACGGGCGAGCAGGATGTGCTCACGGGTCTGAGCCATCGGGCCGTCGGTAGCGGCGATAACGAGGATAGCGCCGTCCATCTGGGCAGCACCGGAGATCATGTTCTTGACGTAGTCGG
>ERZ1032357.51-NODE-51-length-38832-cov-43.442788_pt1 | contig 38832 bp, 31 predicted proteins | sample MGYA00517100_ERZ1032357 | MGnify/ENA primary metagenome ERZ1032357 (study PRJEB33719, sample SAMN04262589) | wastewater metagenome | biome: periurban shantytown; feature: animal feces; material: feces | host: Canis lupus familiaris | place: Peru: Lima | collected...
GCGTGCCCATGGCGGGCATCACCACGCGGTTGCGCATGGTGAGCGACTTGATGGAGAAGGGCTCGAAGAGCTTGGGGAACATGGTACTCCTATCTGATTCGGGTTGGTACCTGCGAGATACATCATATCGCATCGCCCATGTCGCGCATGATGGGTGGAGGGGCTTCTGTTTTACAGCTCTGCGCTCCCCGTGAGGTAATCGATGATGTTGATGATGCGTATCCCGTCCTCGTCGGTGGGGTGCACCTCATCGAGCGTGAGCACGATCTTGGGGAACTCATCAGGGATTTTCCGGAGCGGCGCCAGTTCCCGCTCTCGCGTCTCCGGAGAGAGCATTGTCTCGGTCACTTGTATGTAGAAGCGCTCTCCAGAGTTTCCGCTGGCGACGAAATCGACCTCACCGGCTCGCAGATGCCCCACGTGTACGGTATATCTGTCAAAGACGAGCTGGTTGTGCACGATGTTCTCCAAAAGGCGCCCCGTGTCCGACCCTCTGTATCCGTCTAAATGATTCCGAAGCCCGGTGTCGCAGATGTAATACTTACCGCCGGTTGCAAGAAGGGCCCTTCCCTTGATGTCGAAGCGGTCGGCACGGGTGAAGAGATACGCCTCCAAGAGGGCTTCGATATAGGAGTCGACTGTTTTGTTTGATGATGCAGCCCCGTTCTCTTTGAGCGTGCCGACGATCTTGTTGATGGACGTCCTGTTGCCGATATTGTCGGAGAGGTACAGGCAAATGCGCTCTAGGAGCTTTCGGTCGGTTATCGTCTTGTGGCCGCGTCGCTTTTCTCGGGCGAGTATGTCTCGCACCACGATCGTCTGGTAGAGGTCGCGGATGTATGCGGAGCAGACGGCCTTTTCTGGCTTTTTGGTCGCAAGGTACGGGAATCCGCCGTAGGTCATATAATCTGCGAACAGGCTCTTTGTCGTGGCGAATGACCTGTCTCCAAGTTGGACTACGCCGGAGCTGCCAAGGTCGCCCTTCGGCAGACTCGCCCCCCGAAAATCAAGGTACTCGGAAAACGTGAGGGTCTGCATGGGTATCTCGACGTATCTGCCGGAAATGAGGGTGGCGATCTCGCTGGAAAGCAGGAATGCATTGGATCCGGTTATATAGATGTCGCAGTCGTAGTCAACGCGCAGCGAGTTGATTGCCTTCTCCCAGCCCTCGATGTTTTGCAGCTCATCGAAGAAGAGATAGGGATGTTCAACCCCTTGGATTTTATCGAGGACGATGTGGTAGAGCTCGCGGTAGTCCTCGATGCCGTCGAATTCCATGGATTCCATCTTGAAGGTGAAGAGGCGGCTGGGGTCGACTCCGTCACCAACGAGCTTTTGCCTCATCATCTCGAGCATCGTTGATTTGCCGCAACGGCGGATACCTGTGATCACCTTGACGAGGTCGGTGTCTTGGAAAGACGTGAGCGCGTCGAGGTATTTCTGCCGGATGATCATGTTTTCCTCCCGATTCGACCCTTAGGAGTATTGTATGCAAGTTTTTGGAACCGACTCCAAAAACTTGTCAATTCTGCAAGTTTTTGGAGTCGGTTCCAAAAATTTGCGCGCTATGGGTTGGGAATGACCTGCGGGGACATGTTTGTCCGCGCTGGAAATGTAAAGTTTCTTGCGGCCGGGAATGGGATTTGAATCCCAAACGATCCTCAAAAGTAATACCAGTAAAAGTAGACACGCATAAACTGCGCGTTATCCAGCGGATTATAGCTGCGGCTGGTATCAGCTTGTATTCTGGTCCCTACCACTCATCGGCATATCGGCACCGTTTGCCGATGGACGGGAATTTCATCGGGGGGAGGATATTCCCATAAGGTAAATTGGTTGAACTGTTGGCGCACTATGTCTATCCGGCGTGTGTGGAAGCTGGGGCATGTTACGCCCTGGACGAGGAAAGGAGATTTGGATGGCCAATCAATGGCTCAAACGCTGTTGCGTGGGCGCCATGATTGCGGCTGTGACCGTATCATCGCTGCCCATGCAGGCGTTTGCCGAGGCGGGGGGGTGGCCTATGCCGGCGGCAACGTGACCGTCGCGAAGAACGGCGACTCCGTGACTATCGGAAACGACGCCATCTCGCGTACGTTCAGCATTGCCGACGCCAAGGTCAAAACCGCTGAGATTCACAATAAGCGCGCGAATGTCAAGCTGAATCCCGGTGAGGGCAGCGAAGAGTTCATCATCAAGCGCACTAAGAAGGACAACAACGCCGAGCCCGAGCAGCAGCCGCTCGACCAGACCGGTTGGACTGCTACGGCTGACTCTGAGGCGAAGAAGGGCGAGGGCGAGGGAAACGGCCTGGCCGGCTGCCTCATCGATAACAGCAATAGCACCATCTGGCATACGCAGTATAAGGATGAGAATACTGGGCAGAACCTCGCCGATAATGCGATTCCGCCGATGCCCCACGAGGTCGTTATCGACCTCGGCAAGCCCACGTCTTTCAAGGGCTTTTCTTACGACCCGCGCTATACCCAGCAAAACGGCACGGGCATCAACGGTAACATCAAGGACTACGCCCTTTGGGTGAGCACCTCTCCCGACGCCCCCTCAATCGAGGGAGACCATGCCACCGCCGGTTGGACCAAGGTCATGGAGGGCACCTTCAACTACGAGGGAAACAAGGGCGAGGCGATTCACGTCAACATCCCCGAGGGTAAGCAGGGGCTGTGTGCGAACGTCGAGTGCGTCATGCTCGAGGCCAAGTCCAGCGTGAACAACAATAAGTTCGCCGGTGGCGAGGAGTTCGACCTCTATGCCGAGCCGTGGGTCGAGCCGGAGCAGCAGGAGGCGACCCCGTTCTTCCTCAAGTCGAGTGACCTCACGCTTGCCGGCGATCCCGTGATGGAGGACACCACCGCAGTCATCAACAAGCAGGAGAAGACGGGCAAGAAGCTCTCCTTCAAGTTCAACCCTGTCGAGTTCAACGGTGCCACCTACACCATCACCGAGAACATCGTTGCGTATAACGACGACCACTACATGCGCAAGTATCTCGAGATCTCCGTTCCCGAGGAGGATAAGCTCGATGCCGAGATCGACTACATCGATCTTGAGTCGCTTAACGTGACGGGTGCTGAGGGCCAGTGGACCATCCCGACCGACCAGGGCGGCATCGTCGGCCAGCCCGCCGCCCGTGCCATTCTCGGTCAGCCGTTCTATGCCGACGGCATGTTCTTCGGCTGCGAGTTCCCTGCTGCGGACACGCAGATCGTCGACGAGCAGGGCAAGAAGATCGGCCGTCCTCGGTACTACACGGGCAAGACCATGGATCGCTTGGCGAACGATGGTCAGGCCGTGCGCACTGAAGATGGCGCCATTCGCTACAGCACGTGGCAAACGGTTGCCGGCGCCGCCGCCGCCAAGGACTATCGCGTCGTTCAGGCGGACTTCTTCGATTACATCGACGATATTTCCGCGCCTTCCGAGTTCCGCGTTCAGTACAACTCTTGGTACGACAACGAGAAGAACATCACCGAAGGCAACATCACCGAGGCGTTTTCCGAGATCGACAAGGAGTTCGCCAACTCCGAACTGGCCCCGCTCGACACGTATGCCGTTGACGATGGCTGGACCGACTACAATGCACCAAAGGGGTTCTGGACGTTCAACAACAAGTTCCCCGATGAGTTCAACCCGATCGCGAAGCTTGTGCAGAACTTCGGCTCCGACCTCGGTGTTTGGATCGGCCCGCGCGGCGGATACGGCACGAACGGAGCCATCGCCAACTCCCTGCAGCAGCAGGGCCTGGGCGTGAACGCGGGCGGCTCGATCGACGTTGCCGACCGCACGTACCTCGAGAACTACGCCAATCTCGTCTGCGACTTCCAAAACAAGTGGCATGTGAACTACTGGAAGTGGGACGGCTTCGCGGACGAGGGGCAGTACAACCACTTCGGTGCCGGCGAGGACGGCGTGCCTGGACACTCGGGCAACGACACGGTCAAGGGCCACATGACTGGCGGCGTGAACCAGATGTACCACTGCACCGACATGTGGGAAGGCTGGATCGAGCTGTATAAGAAGGTCCGCGCGAACGCCGAGGAGAACGGCATCGCCAACTACTGGATCTCGAGCACCACGCACACCATTCCGAGCGCCTGGCTGCTGCAGTGGGTCAACTCCGTGTGGCTCCAGTGCCAGTTCGACCATGCCCGCACCGCTCATGGCAGCACGGTGCACGACGGCAACTTGAACGCCCGCGATGCCGTGTATTACAACTTCATCAATGGGCACCAGTTCCAGTTCCCGCTCTCCCACATCTACAACCACGATCCGGTGTACGGTAAGACGGGTACCGCGATGACTCCGACGACCGCCACCGCCGAGGGTTTCCAGAACTACCTGTACACCATCGCGGGACGCGGCACTGCCTTCTGGGAGCTCTACTACTCCGATGCGATCTTCGACGAGGAGAAGTACGAGGTCAACGCCGAGTTCCTCAAGTGGTATGAGGAGAACTTCCATCTCCTTCGCAATGCTCGCATGTTCGGTAAGTGGCCCGTCGAGGGCGTCGACCTGATGACGGGTGGAGCGGGTCACTCCGCCGAGGGGCACGACCAGCTCAACAATGACGGCAAGGGCATCTACAACACCTACGGCTACGCCGGCTTTGAGGGCGATGAGGGTATCCTGACCGTCCGCAACGCCAATGCCGACAAGGCCCAGACTCTCGACTTCACGTTCGATGACGCCACGCTGGGCGTCAAGGGCAACGCCGGCGACACGTTCAACTACGTGATTGAGCGCCGTCACACCCAGCCCGGTGACAAGTCTGAGATCGCTGACAAGGGCACTTTCACCATTGGTGAGAAGGTCTCCCTCATGCTTCAGCCGGAGGAGTCCCTCACCATCCGCGTGAGCAAGCCCGGCGAGGGCGACAAGCAGGGTCCGTCCGTCGAGACCGTGCGTCACGACGGTGCCACTGAGCTGATCGTCCGCATGGATGAGAAGGTCAAGGGTGAGGCCGTCTTTACCGTCAACGGTCAGAAGATCGACGCCTCCAAGGTCAAGCGCTCCGCCGACGGCGTGACCTTCCACATCACGCTTGATGAGGAGCCTTCGCAGGGCGAGAAGCTCGAGGTGAAGGTCTCCGGCATCACCGACATGGCTGGCAATGCCATCGCGGGCGACACCGCCTCCGTCGACTTCAACAAGGACAACGTGGTCGCTTCCCGTTGTCCGTCCCGCCTGACCACCTACACCAAGAAGCTTGCCTCCAAGGACGACTCCCTGGTCTCCAAGACCGGTTTCTCCGTGTTCTCCCAGGTTAACACCACGGGTCATGGCCCGCTGGTGAAGCAGGAGGGCGCCTACGAGCTCGGCATCGACGAGAATGGCATGCCGTATTTCGACGTCAACGGCGTGCGCGCCACCGCTGAGGTCAAAGTGAACGATGGCAACAAGCACACCGTCGCCGGTGTTCGCGAGAACAACGGCAACCTGAAGATCTACGTTGACGGTAAGACCTCCTCTTCCAAGTACGATGCGAAGAACTTCCACAGTGAGACCCCCGCGGGCGACATCGTGTTTGCCGGTGGCGCCTTCAACAAGGGCGCCGACGAGGCCTCCGCGAAGGTCTACGACCGCGCTCTCGGTTACGACGAGGTGGCGAAGCTGCACGAGAAGTTGAACCCCAACACGGAGGAGCACAACCTCGCCCAGGACAAGAAGGTGACGGCTGCGTGGACCGATACTGGCAATGATGCCGTTAAGGCCGACGAGGGCTCGATGAGCAACATCACCGACGGCAACAAGGGCTCCGGCGCGTTTGGCGTGTTCGGTGCTGACCACAACACGAAGAGCTCTTACATGCAAGTCGACCTCGGCGCAGTCCGTGAGGTTTCCTCCGTCGGTCTGTGGCGCTACTTCCAGGACGGCCGCACGTATCGCGATACGGTCGTGGTGCTTTCCGAGGATGAGACGTTCACCTCTGAGGATACGATCCTCTACAACTCCGACAAGGACAACGTTCACAAGCTCGGAGCTGGCCAGGATGAGCCCTATGCCGAGACGAAGGACGGAAAGACGTTCCCCGTGCCTGCCGGAACCAAGGCGCGCTATGCGCGCGTGTACATGCGCGGTCAGACCGACGACAAGACGACCAACCATGTTGTCGAGTTCGAGGTCATCGGTCGCGACCTGCCCGTCGACCCCGGTGCCGACATCGACACCTCTGCTCTCTACCAGCGCATCGATGAGGTCCGCGCTGCAATCGAGTCCGGCAAGTGGACGCCCGAGAGCGTCCAGCAGGTGATGGACAAGCTGGAGGCCGCTGAGCTCGTGGCCGACTGTCCCAAGGACAAGGCTCAGGTCGACGAGGCCCTGAAGGGTCTTGAGGACATCGAGTCCCTGCTCAAGAAGGCCGTCACGGTGACCTTCGCCTTTACTGGTGACGTCCCCGCCGGCGTTGAGACGCCCGCCGCGCTCGACATCGAGCAGGGCACCGCGCTTGGTGACAGGCTGCCCGTTCCGACCGCCGAGGGCTATGTTTTCGCCGGCTGGTTCACGGACGAGGCTTGCACTGCGGGCAACGAGTTCACGGCCAAGACCAAGGTCGCGAGCGACATGACGGTCTTTGGCAAGTGGGTCAAGGATGACGGCACGGTTCCGCCTACGCCTCCTGTGCCCGGCCCGGAGACCCCTGAGCAGCCCAAGCCTGAGGTCCCCGAGCAGAAGCCGAGCCAGAAGCCGAGCAAGCCCGGCGCCGGTCTGCCCCAGACGGGTGACAGCTCCCTGCTGCCCATCGCCGCGTGCGGTGCCGCCGGTGTGGCGCTGGTCGCCACCGCTCTTGTGATCCGCAAGCGTCGCAAGGCGTAGCGGTTCCGCTTTAGTAGCGGCAAAACGCGCATAAGCGCTCAGACGGGCGTCCCAGTTGTATTTGGGGCGCCCGTTTTGCATGGATCGAGGGCTAGAAGGGTCTCATGTGGGTTGGAAGAGCCTTGTATGGAAGCTCGTCTGTACGAGGTGGCTCCGTTCGCCGCGGCGAGCGGCGGCAAGCTGTTCCACTACCGCGACGGACTCAACAGGGAGATAGACGCCGTGGTGGAGCTGGCGGATGGGCGTTGGGGCGCTTTTGAATCAAGCTCGGGGCGAATCAGATCGATGCAGCCGCGGATTCCCTGCTCTCCCTCAAGCTCGACGTGGAGTACGGCGCCCGTGCCGTGCCCCCTGAGGTGCTCGTGGTCATATGCGGCCTTTCCTCGTTCACCTATGCGCGCCCCGACGGCGCCATGATGACCCCATCACCGCACTGGAGGTTTGAGTTCGCGTTTTTCGTGAGGGGCTGGACTGGTTTTATCCCCTTGCCCTTTTCGACCTCGCGTCCATTCTTCGCCCTCGAGGGTCTTGACCAATGCCTCAAGCCCGGTAACCTGTGCCTCGAGCTCGGCGATGCGCCGCGCGTTGCCCGCGATGCCCTCGCGGTTCATGATCGAGTCCTCCTCGACGGGGTCGGGCATGTTCTCTCGGTGGCAGCTTGCATCGAAGCTTTCGCTCATCACACGGCATCCGTTGCGCTTGACCACGCGCCCGGGGATGCCAACAACCGTGCAGTTGTTGGGCACGTCCTTCACCACAACGGAGTTGCCTCCGATGCGTACGTTGTCACCAATATGGATATTGCCCAAAACCTTGGCCCCCGTTCCCACGGTGACATTGTTGCCAAGCGTGGGGTGGCGCTTGCCGCTCTCGTTGCCCGTGCCTCCCAGGGTGACGCCTTGGTACAAGATGCAGTCGTCGCCGACAATGGTCGTCTCGCCTATCACGACGCCCATGGCATGATCGATGAAGAGACGCCGCCCAAGCTGAGCGGCGGGATGAATCTCGACGCCGGTGAAAAACCTCGTGACCTGCGAAAGGACGCGAGCGAGGCCGCGTGCCCCGTGCTCCCATAACCAATGTTCGGGTGTGTGCATCCACTTGGCGTGGAGCCCTGGGTAGGAGAGGAAGATCACAAAGCTGCTCTGCGCGGCGGGATCGTTGGCCTTGACGGTCGCGATGTCCTCGCGGACGGTGGCGATGGCTCCCATGTCTTCCTCCTGGGGCGCTTGGCTTTTTTGGCGTGTGAGGTGCAAGTGTACGCGCCCTCCCGTGTAATGTCGAGAGAATCGCTAGGATTAACAAGATGGAGACAGAGGCGGGGCCGTGACCGCGCGAAACGCCGACCCGGGTCGCTAGATTCGGTCCCGCTTTGGGCGCGTTCGCTGCGTACCGCTGCTGGGTCTGCACCTCGGCACCGTTTTCGCGCGTCGGAAGCCGGCATGTGCCCCGAGACGGCACCGGCCGCATGCCGATGGTGGGCCCTCGTTGCGTCGGTCCGTCCGCCGATCGCGCAATGTCGCACACCTCCCATGTCAAGGAGGTTCTGGAAAGACTGCGCACATTACCAAGGCGTTATGCGCGACCGCTATTATGGTGAACATTGCATTTTGCAGCAGTTGATCAATGCAGTCGCTTAGAAGGGCATCACATGCAAGAGGCATTCTTCAGTTTCATTAGCCAGTTTGGCTATTTTGCGGTCGCAGGCCTCATCTTGTTCGAGAACGTGTTTCCTCCCATCCCGAGCGAGCTCATCCTGCCGCTGTCCGGTTTCCTCGCAACGCAAACCGCGATGACGCTCCCGGGAGTCATCATCGCCGCCACTGTGGGCTCCGTTGTGGGCGCGTACTTCCTCTACGGCATCGGTCGCCTGCTTTCGCAGGAGCGCCTCGAGGGCTTCTTCGACACCAAGCCCATGCGCATGCTGGGCTTCCATTCCGACGATGTGGCCAAGGCCATCGGCTGGTTCGACCGCAAGGGCCAGACTACGGTACTTGTCTGCCGTTGCATCCCCGTGGTGCGCAGCCTCATTTCCATTCCCGCCGGAACTGCCAAGATGAACATGGTCCGCTTTGCGATCTACACCCTCGTGGGCTCGCTGGTGTGGAACGCCATCCTGTGCACCCTCGGCTTTTGGGCCGGCGGCGCCTGGGAGCAAATCACCGCTCAGGCCGAGTGGGTGTCCAGCGTCGTGAAGGTCGTCATCATTGTCGTAGCTGTCGCTGTGGTGGCTTGGTGGATCAAGTTCCGCATCCTGCCGGCGCGTGCCGAGCAAAAGCGCCGCAACGCGGAAGGTAAGTAGGCTCCAGAGCGGCAAGGCGCTTCGAGGTCCCTCGTTGCGCCGCCGCCGCGCTATCCTCGCCCGCCCGCGCTTCAATTGGTGGCACAGCTCGACAAAACTTCGCCGAATCCTGAAGTTTTGTCGAGTTGTGCTACCGTTTTTCGTTGAGGGTTCGAGCCCCGTCGCCCAAAGTTCCCGCGTGGGCTTTGACTCGTCCGCGATCCTTCGCGTTCGCATGGAAATCGAACTGCCCGGCACGCGGCCACATCGGGGCAATGCCCTCGAGGGCAATGCGTCTCCTTCGTTAAAGATTTTCGTACATATGCCACGCTTTATTTGAGCGCAGTACAATGAACTTCACCGCAAAACCGACTGGGCGGTTTTTGCCTGGCTTTGTTGCCGGTATACAAACACCGCGCGCTCGCGCGGGAGGGTGCACCCGAGCGTCGATCACCCCCTCTCGCGAACGCACGGGCACGAGTGCGAAGGAGCATGCCATGACCGTTGAGAAGAAGGACTTGGACTGGGGCAACCTCGACTTCAGCTACCGCAAGACGGATTACAGCTACGTGTCCAACTACAAGGACGGTGCGTGGGACGAGGGCTGCCTTACCACCGACCACAGCATCACGCTGTCCGAGTGCGCCGGCATCTTCCATTATTGTCAGGAGGTCTTTGAGGGCCTTAAGGCCTACACCACCGCCGACGGTTCCATCGTCTGTTTCCGCCCGGACATGAACGCCCAGCGTATGGCCGATTCCGCCGAACGCCTGGTCATGCCCGCCTTCCCGCAGGAGCGTTTTGTCGAGGCCGTCAAGCAGGTCGTCGAGGCTAACGCCGCGTGGGTGCCGCCGTTCGGATCGGGGGCCACGCTCTACGTTCGCCCGCTCATGATCGCCACGGGCGACGTCATCGGCGTCAAGCCTGCCGACGAGTACCAGTTCCGCATCCTCGTGACCCCGGTGGGCCCGTACTTCAAGGGTGGCGACACGGCGGTCAAACTGTGCGTCTCCAAGTACGACCGCGCCGCGCCCCACGGCACCGGCAACATCAAGGCCGGCCTCAACTACGCCATGAGCCTCAAGGCCGGCATGGAGGCGCATACCGCGGGTTATGCCGAGAACCTCTACCTCGACTCCGAGTCCCGCACCTATGTCGAGGAGACCGGCGGTGCCAACGTGCTGTTCGTCGCCAAGGACGGCACGCTCGTGGTGCCCAAGTCCCATACGGACTCGATCCTGCCCTCCATCACGCGCCGTTCGCTCGTGCAGGTTGCCAAGGACCTGGGCATCACCGTCGACGAGCGCCCGGTCACGTGGGCCGAAGTGCAGTCCGGCGCCTTTACCGAGTGCGGGCTGTGCGGCACCGCGGCCGTTATTAGCCCTGTTGGCGAGATTCACGATGGCGACGAGGTCGTGGTGTTCCCGGCTGGTCACGAGACGTCCGGCCCGGTGATGAAGCAGCTGCGCGCCACGCTCACGGGCATCCAGGCCGGCGAGATCGAGGATGCGCACGGTTGGGTGTGCAAGATCTGCTAAGGCGAGTCGTCGCTTGAAAACATGTGCCGCGAGGGGAGCGGGCGCGAGGGCGTCGGTTCCCCTCGTCGTTTCAAGGCGAGCGCTCCCGGGGCCGCGCCGGGCCCTCGACAACGCCACATGGGCTTGGGGTGAAGAATAAGAAGATGCGCTCCGAAACGCATATTCGGGACGCATCTTTTCGTTCATACTGGGTGTATCCCTTTGTGGCCTTGCCGCAAACGTACCTTAAACGCAGCCATCCCCATGTGGAGGGCGGACCCGAGGAGGACATATGCCTCAGCATCGCAATAAGGCGGTCGTCGCCGGACTTGCCGTTACGCTTGCATTCGGCGGTGTTGCCCTGCCCGCCGTCGCTAACACCGAGCAGGCGCCCGCCACGGACAGCGACCCCAACGGCGTGGGGGATCCCGCGCCCGCGGACTACGACAAGGCGGACTACTACGAGGGCACCGAGGGCGTTGCGACGTTCGCCTCGGCTCGTTCTGCCTCCACGCTTTCCCCCGTGTCGCTTTCCGACGAGATGAAGTACTTCACCAAGTACGAGAGCGGTTGCGATTACGACAAGGGCCTCTCGTATGGCGACGGCTACAACGCGATGGGCTATTACCAGTTTGACCGCCGCTACAGCCTGCTGCCGTTTATCGAGCAGGTGTACGGCTACAATTCCACCAAGTACGACATGCTCAGGGCGGCGCTCGCGTATCGCGATGTGCTGCAAAATCCGTCGTACGAGATGTACGACTACACGTCGCGCCAGCTCAGCGCGCCCGCGCAAATCCTCAACGAGGCGTGGCACGCGGCGTATGCGGCCGACCCCGCCGAGTTCTCCGCCCTGCAGGATTCCTATGCGTACAACAACTACTACCTGCCGGTTCAGAGCTCCCTGCTCAACACCTACGGCGTTGACGTGCGCGACCGCGCGGATTGCGTCAAGGGCCTGGTGTGGGGCATGTGCAACCTGTTTGGCCAGGGCGGCGTGCAAAAGTTCTTTAAGGGCGCGAACATCGACAACAGCATGACCGACCGCGAGCTGATTACGGCTCTGTGCGATACGGTGGTCGAGTACGTCGACGATTGGTATCCCAGTCAGCCTCAGTATTGGGATGGCTGGAAGAACCGCTATAAGAAGGAAAAGGCCACCTGTCTGGCGTACATGGACCAGCATGACGCGGAGCAGAACGCGAACGGCCAGGGGCAGACGGACGATCAGCCGAATGCCGACGAGCCCGGGCAGGACGATTCCGGTGCCGGCCTCCCAATCGCGCCCGATGCCCCCAACGACTCCGAGGGGCAGAACGGCGATGAGGGTGGCTCTGAGGGAGGCTCGCAAGGCGATGTCGGTTCCGGCGGGAGCGGCTCGGATGGCGGAGAGGCGCATGACGGCGATGCGGGTTCGAATGATGCCGTGACGCCCGAGGGCGGCCAGGGTTCCGATGCCGAGCAGAACGCCGGTGGCGGCCAGAACTCCGATGACGATGCGGAGGACGCTCCCAACGCTTCGGTCCCCGATGGCAATGCGGGCCAGGGCTCGTCGGGTGACCAGGAGAACGCGGGCGGTTCGGGGTCCGGCAGCGCAGGCAACTCCGGGTCCGCGCAGGGCGGCACCGGCAACAACGGCGGCTCGACAGGCGGCTCCGCAGGCGGCGGCTCCACGGGCAACGGCTCCACGCAGGACACCACGACCGGCGGCGGTTCCACGCATGCCGGGGAGGGTCAGGGCTCGTCGGACGACGAGCAGACGGATGTTTCCACGGGCGATGAGGAAGACGACGGCAAGACGACCCCGAAGGACCCCGCGCCTCAGCAGAACACCACGCCCGACCCCATGAATTCCCTTGGCACCACGGGCGACAAGACCACCTCTGGCCAGGGGGACGGCGCGCAGAGCACCTCGGCTTCCAGCTCGGGCAAGGCGACTGCGGGCGGACTGCCGGGCACGGGCGACATCGCGACGATGGTGCTGACCGGCGCGGCGGGTCTTGCCGTCGCTGGCTCCTCGTTCCTCTCTCTTGCCAAGAAGGAGCGCGCGGGGGTCGACGGGAGCGCCGATTCCAACGAAGAATAGCCCATGGCGTTTTGGGCGCGCTCAAGGGCGCGTCCTATAGCGCACCCTGCAGACAAGGCAACCACCACGCGCCTCGGACCGCTTGCAAGCGGCCGGGGCGCGTTTTTGCTACCCTTACAGGCAGCCAATACATGCTCAGCACTATGACCGGGCAGGTCGAAGGGAGTCCTCATGGAGGCTTACAAGCAAGAGTTCATCGAGTTCATGGTCGAGTCCGACGTGCTCAAGTTCGGCGACTTCACGCTCAAGAGCGGCCGCAAGTCCCCGTTCTTCATGAACGCCGGCGCCTACGTGACGGGCGAGCAGCTCATGCGCCTGGGCGAGTACTACGCCCGCGCCATCCATGACAACTTCGGCCTGGACTTCGACGTGGTGTTCGGTCCTGCCTACAAGGGCATCCCGCTGTCTGTGGTCACCGCCATCGCCATGCACAAGCTGTACGGCAAGGAGGTCAAGTACTGCTCCGACCGTAAGGAAGTCAAAGACCACGGCGCCGACAAGGGCGGTATGCTGGGCTACGAGCTTAAGGACGGCGACCGCGTGGTGATGGTCGAGGACGTGACCACCTCCGGCAAGTCCATCGACGAGACCTACCCCAAGCTCATGAACGCCGCGAACGTCGAGGTCAAGGGCCTGATCGTGAGCCTCAACCGCATGGAGGTCGGCAAGGGCGGCGTGACCACCGCGCAAAAGGAGATCGAGGCCAAGTACGGGTTCCCGGTGGCGAGCATCGTGTCCATGGCCGAGGTGACCGAGCACCTTTACAACCGCGAGGTCGCCGGCCGTGTGGTGATCGACGACGAGCTCAAGGCCGCGATCGACGCCTACTACGAGCAGTACGGCGCGCGCGCCTAAACCTGCGACGTCCCGTCTCGGCGCGTTGCCGCCGTGCCGGGCAGCCTGTTCGTGGCAAGCTCAGCGCTAGACATATTTCGCATGAAATGAGCCTCGGAGTGCATAAGCTTCGGGGCTCACGTGTTGACGAGTGCCGCGTGTCCGTATACGCCGTTCGCCGATGAACGGTTCCCTTTTGGCAGCATCCCCACGCGCGCGTTGAGGGTGCGGTCCGGGTTCGGCTATCATCACAGCATTCTGCTAGGTTGTGGCACCGTGACGCGCATGGGGTGCGTACGCCACCGATGCTGGGAGGAAGCGATGAAGAAAAAGTTCTGGGCCATTCCGATGGTGCTGGTGGCGGCGTTGTGCACGGTGTTGCTGAGCGCCTGCGGCGGCCCTTCGGTCGAGGAGCTCATTCGCCAGGATCTCGAGAGCGCATTTGGCGAGATCTCCGCCGACGATGAAGAGCTGGTGGAGGCCATGAGCGAGAGCTCCGGTGGCAGCTTTGAGATGCTCGGTATCGATATACAGGATTTTGCCGAGACCTACCTCGACGGGTTTGAGTACAAGATCGACGAGGTGACCGTTGACGAGGAGAACGGCGTGGCGACCGCCGTGGTCAAGGTGAAGATGAAGTCCGTCACCGACATCATGACCGAGTTCTCCAGCCAGTTCGAGACCTGGATTATGGGGCTCGACCAGAGCGCGCTTCCCACCGAGGGGGAGCTGTACGCCAAGGGCGGCGAGATTTTGATGGACGTGACCAAGGCGACCGAGCCCCACGAGAGCGACGTCGTCATCGACTACGCCAAGGACGATGAGGGCACGTGGGAGGCTGCCGAGGACGCCGAGATGGCCATCATGGACGCCATGCTGTAGCGACTGCTCGCGCTTGTGCGTCTCCCTTTTTGGCGCCGACGGTAACGTGACGTCGGATTGCCCACCCATCTGAGTCTCAACGAATGACGGCTACCGACGGCTGATAAAAAGCGGTTGCACCAATGCCCGGGATTATCGCGTCCGGGCGGCGGTGCAGCCGCTTTTTGCCGTACAGGGCTCGAACCGCCGGCGTGGTGAGATTTCTGCCGGTTGCAGAGGCGATATTTGTTAGAGGGCGTTTGCGGTTAGCGTTCGGCCGGCATTCCGGTCACGATGTCGAGCAGCTCCATGGGCGTGTCGACAACGTAATCGGCACCCGCTTCCTCGAGCTCGCGGCGCCCGCGGAAGCCCCAGACAACACCGCAGGCGTGCAGTCCCGCGTTATGCCCGCAGGCGATGTCGACATTCGAATCGCCCACATAGAGCGTTGTGGAGGGATCGGCCCCCAAGCGCTCGAGGACATGTAGCGTGATGGGGGCTTCGGGCTTGGGCGGGAACGCGTCGATGCGTCCCTGAACCACGTCGAAGCGGTCGCCAAAGTACTTGCGGACAAGTGGTTCGGTGGCGGCGTGGTCCTTGTTGGAGAGCACCGAGAGGCTTACGCCCTCGTTGCCGAGTTGATCGAGAAGCGTAAGAATTCCCTCGTACGGGGCGGTGTGGTCTTCGCGATGCTCGGCATAGTAGGAGCGGTAATCGGCGAGGGCCCGCTCAAGAACGCGGCCGTCCCCGGCAAACTCCGCGGGAATGAGGCGCTCGACCAGCTTGACCTGGCCATTGCCCACCTTGTAGCGGAACTGGTCCTGCGTGAAGGTTGGCCAGCCGCGCATTTCGCACACATGGTTGCCCGCGCAGGCAAGGTCTTCAAGCGTGTTGAGCAGCGTTCCATCCAAATCAAATATCACGTGCGTGTAGGTCATGCGGCGCGCCTTTCGACTGAGGTTTAAGCGCTGCCATGATAGCGCAACCCTTGTCGTGGGAGTTTGAGGCGTGCGATGCGGGGCGATGTGGAGCAGTTGGCTCAACGCGCTTGCCATGGAGAACGGGGAGAACTTTTCTCAGGTGTTGCAGGAAGGGCTGCGCCAGCGTTTGGCGGTGTAGCGGCAGTCCTGTTCGGCACGAACGGGGCCTTATCGATATGGGCTAAAAATACAAACAGGCCGGAGCGCGCGTGCACTCCAGCCTGTGGCCTTGTTTGGCTGGGGTAGAGGGATTCGAACCCCCGTAACTGGTACCAAAAACCAGGGTCCTGCCGCTGGACGATACCCCAATCGCGGTAGTCGCGTAACAGCGCGACCGTCATAGTGTAGCGTACCTAGTCGCTCAGTGCATCGCACAAACCGTCGAGCAGGCGAACCGCCAGGGTTTGTGCATCACTTGCGGTGAACATGCCGTATTCCGTGATCCCGGTGAGCTCGATGCGGAGCAGGATGGGCTTGGAGGTGGCGGCGGCAACGGCGGTCTTGACGCGCAGGGAGAGGTTCTGGCATTCGGCAAGCGCGATGGTGGCGCGGGGTTCGGCATCCTCGGGCAGCTCGTCGGAGGCGACCTCGACGATGAGGTCCACGTCCTTTGGCGCGGTGTCATCGTACAAAACGATGCCGCTGCCGTCGGTGGTCGCCGAGGCGATGTTCCACACGCGCGACGCGACGTTGCGCGCGATGGCGTCCTCGCCGCCAATGGCGATGTGCCAGCTCTCGAGCACGTTAGCGGCGCGGGCAAAGCCCATGCGCGCCTCGGCCTCGACGTCGATCACCGAGGGCTTGCCCTCCCACACGTGGTGCAGGCGGTTGATGTAGGCGAACGTGTCTTGGAACGCCATGCCGTCGGCAAAAAGCCCCACGTTCTCCTGGAATTGCTGGAGCGCGGCCTCGGTGTGCGGGCCAAAAAAGCCGTCGTCGACGCCGCAGGCAAAGCCAAGGGTGTTGAGGGCGCGCTGCAGTGCCTGTACGTCTGCGCCGTGGAAGTTGGGCAAGCGCAGGTACAGGGTGCGGTCGCCTAACTTGTAGGACGCGTCGACCAGGGCGCTCCATGCGGCGCCATCGACCTCGTCACCCGGCTCGAGGCCCTGGCTGGCGCGGAACGCGCGCACGGCAGCGGCGGAAGTGGTGCCGAACTCCTTTGCGGACGTCTCGGCTTCGTCAATCGTATATCCCAAGGAGGTCAGGCGCGTCTGCACGTCCTCGACGGCAGGCCCCTGCATTCCCTGTGCAATGGACTCCATGCGGATCCCCTAACAAACCTTGCGCATCGCGGCTCAGATCGCAGTGCGCGGGATTTCGAGCGCGCGGAATCACCTGCGCCGCGCGACATACACTCTACAGTGTACCAAGCCTGGGGAATGCACGCATAAGCTCCACTGAGCCGATTGAACAGGGGCTCCGCGCGGCATGCAGGGTTACATAACGCAAAAAGCGGCCGCGCCTGGGGGAAGGCGCGGCCGCGGGGGTGGGGCGAACGGCGAGGTTGTCGCGATTGTGCGTCACCGGGTTCGCAAGGGGGAGATGAAACCCTAGAGATTCGCCTCGATGTCGCCCTTGAGCTTGGGCTTGGGCACGGCTCCAACGGAGCGCATGACCTCGGAACCGCCCTTGAGCATCACGATGGTGGGGATGGACATAACGCCGTACTTCATGGCGAGGTCCTGGTTCTCGTCGACATTGCACTTGGCAACGACGATCTTGCCCTCCAGCTCGCCGGCGATCTCGTCGACGACGGGGGAGAGCATGCGGCACGGGCCGCACCACGGCGCCCAGAAGTCAATGACAACGGGCAGGTCGTTGGTGAGCAGGTCGTCAAATGTGGCGGCGTTTGCTTCGATGATGTTGGCCATAAGAGCCTCCTGTATGGGTAGGTTCGCGCCGGAGCGGCGCGAGGGTTGTTCTCATCGAGGTCGTTATACCCACACGCGCGTAGGCGTTACACCGAGCGCTAGAATGTTTTCACATGAATGAGGCGATGCCGGCAAGGGGGAGCGCATGACAATCACGACGGGCGAGCGCAAAGAGGCTCTGGCTGCGGCGGTCGAGCAGGAGATGGCGTCGCTCCAAGCGCGGGGCGTGAGGGTTTCCGGCAACGCCTTCTCGCCCGTGCTCCTCGTAAAGGGCGAGCTCAACGTGGATGAGCGGCAGGGGGCTGAGCTTTTGTCCGGTGCGGACGGTCGCGCGCTGCGGGCTGCGCTCTCCGCCATAGGATGGGAGCCCCAGGATTTTTGCACCCTCGCGACGGTGTTTGGAGAGGCGGACCCCTCGATTGCCGATTGCCCGCAGGCGGGTGAGCCCTTGCCGGTTGATATGCTGCGCGAGGCGGTCGAGGCGCTGGATCCCGAGGCGATCGTTTTGCTGGACAATGCCGCTGCGGACGCCCTGCGGGAGACCTATGCGGATGCCCTCGCCATCATTGATGACTTTGACACCGCCATGCTCAAGCCGGGGCTGGTCGCACCCGTGCTCGGTCGTCGCGTGCTGGCCCTCGACGGCTTTGAGGCCTCGCTTGCCGACCCTGCGCAAAAGCAGCGCATGTGGGCGTACCTCAAGCAGTTGACCCCGCTGGGCGCCCCGTACTAGGCGGACTGCCGCTGCGGGGACGTGTTTGAAGGCGGGCGCTTGCCGCGACGGGGCGTGTTTGAAGGCGGGGGGATATGCCTGCCACGGGGGCACGTTCGGCGCCGGGGGCGGTTGCCGCTGCGGGGACGTGTTCGAGGTTGAGTGCGAGGGCTGATTGTTGCCGCGCGGCCGTGTTCGAGGCTCGGACTGGTTACCGTCGCGCGGGCGCGCTCGAAGGTGAGTGCGTGGGCCCGCTCTCGTCGGGTTATTCTGCTGTCTTGTCACATGTCTTGTCAGTTGCGTCGCACAGTGCCATACTTCCTCCAACAAGACACGATTCGTCGGGAGGACGTCATGACGGAGACGACGAAGAATCCTGCGGTAATGGAACCCACCGCGCTTGAGCGCGCCGGCGCCGTGCCTGCCGAGACGCGCGCGCGGATCGAGGCCCTCAAGGCGGAGCGCGATGCGGTGGTTCTTGCGCATTACTACGTGGAGCCCGAGGTCCAGGCCGTCGCCGATTATGTGGGCGACTCGTTTTACCTGGCAAAGCTCGCCAAATCGCTGCCCCAGCAGACCATCGTGCTGTGCGGCGTGGAGTTCATGGGCGAGAGCGCCAAGCTGCTCAATCGCACCAAGACCGTGCTGCTGCCCGAGCCGGCCGCGGATTGCCCCATGGCGCACATGGTGCAGCGCGCCACCATCGACGCTGCTCGCGCCGAGTACGGCGACGACCTGGCGGTGGTGTGCTACGTGAACTCGACCATGAGGATCAAGAGCTGGAGCGACGTGTGCGTGACCTCGTCCAACGCGGTCAAGATCGTGCGCGAGCTGCCCCAGAGCCACGTCCTGTTCATCCCTGACCGCAACCTGGGCAGGTTCGTTGCCGAGCAGGTGCCCGAAAAGCACGTGATCCTGAACGACGGCTGCTGCCCGCGCCACGAGGCGATCTCGCTGGCTGAGCTGCAGGAACTCAAGCGCGAGCACCCCGAGGCGCTCGTGCTCGCACACCCCGAGTGCACCGCCGCGGTGCTCGCGGAGGCGGACTACATCGGATCGACGGCGGGCATCATCGCGTATGCCGAGCAGAGCGCTGCGCAGGAGTTCATCGTGGTGACGGTCCAGGGCGTGCTCTATGAGCTCGAGCGCCGCTGTGCCGCGTCGGGCAAGCGGTTCTTTGTGACGCGCACGCCCCCAACCTGCGGCGACATGGACGGCATCACGCTCGAAAAGCTCGTGCGCTGCCTGGAGACGGGCTCGGGCGCGGTGGAGATCGGCGTTGACGAGGCCGCTGCGCAGCGGGCCCAGGCAACGCTCGACCGCATGCTCGAGTACGCCGCGCGATAGCTCGATTTCACGAAAGGAGTCGCGCGATGGCGACCTCGTACACGGATATGACGTGCGATGTGGTGATTGCCGGTTGCGGCGTGGCCGGCCTGTACGCCGCGCTCAATTTGCCTGAGACCGCGAACATCATCATGCTCTCCAAGGGGCGGCTCGACGAATGCGATTCCATGCTCGCCCAGGGCGGCATGTGCGTGTTGCCCGAAGGCGCGGATTACGATGCGTTCTTTGAGGACACGCTGCGCGCCGGCCATTACGAGAACCGCCGCGAGAGCGTGGACATCATGATCCGCTCGTCGCGCTCGGTGGCCAACGACCTGGTGGCGCTGGGGGCCGATTTCAACCGCGAGGAGGACGGTGGGCTTGCCTTTACGCGTGAGGGCGCCCATTCGCGTCCGCGTATCGTGTTCCAGGCCGACGTGACGGGCAAGGAGATTACCGAGACGCTTCTGGCGGCGGTGCGCCGTCTGCCCAACGTGACGATTCTCGAGCATGTCGCCGTGATTGACCTGCTCACCGAAGAGGCGTCGGGCGGCGACGAGGAGCAACCGGAGGGCGGTTGCGGCATGGTGTGCCGCGGCGTGCGAGCGGTGCCCGTATCTGCCGAGGCCTCCGTGGCGACCATCGAGGAGCTCCGCGGCGAGACGGACGCGGCGCAGCCTGCACGTCCCGAGGGCGTGGGCGAGCCGTTTGAGATTCGAGCGGCCAACACGTTGCTCGCCACGGGCGGCATTGGCGGCGTTTATCAGCACTCGACAAACTTCCCCCAGCTCACGGGCGATGCGTGCTTCCTTGCCAGCGAGTATGGCATTGAGCAGGAGCACCTCGACTACGTGCAGATTCATCCCACGGGGCTGTATTCGGACAAGCCCGGGCGGACGTTTTTGATTTCTGAGAGCTGTCGAGGCGAGGGCGCGATTTTGCTCAACCACGCCGGCGAGCGCTTTACCGATGAGCTGCAGCCGCGCGACGTGGTTGCCCGCGCCATTCAGGACGAGATGCGCGACGAGGGCGTTGAGCATGAGTGGTTGAGCTTTGAGCCGGTCGATCGCGAGGCGGCGCGGACGCATTTCGCCAACATTCGCGCGCACTGCCTGGAGGAGGGGCGCGACATCCTGTGCGAGCCCATCCCCGTGGTTCCAACGCAGCACTACTTTATGGGCGGCGTGTGGGTCGACCGGGATTCCGCAACGACCATGCCGCACCTGTATGCGGCGGGAGAGACCGCGTGCAATGGCGTTCACGGGCGCAACCGGCTGGCCAGCAACTCGCTGCTCGAGTCGCTGGTGTTTGCGCGTCGCGCCGCATGGAAGATGGCCACCGGCACGAGCTTGGAGGTCGAGGCTGCGGGCGAGCCCGCGCTCGACGGCGTTCATCGGTTGCTGCCTGGCCAGGCGGGCTGGCGGCTCAACATCGACGTCGCGTTGGATGCGTAAAAGGGAGCGGGTCCCGTTTGCGCATGGAAGGAGCTGTGCATGAATCCGATCACTATGAATCTGGTTGCCGACGACATCATTCGCTTTGCCCTGCGCGAGGACATGAACGCGGGCGATCTTTCGACCGAGGCCGTTTGCCCCGGTCCGCGCAAGGCCGAGGTTCAGCTCATCGCAAAGGCGTCGGGCGTCATCGCGGGTTTGGATGTGTTTGAGCGCACCTTCGCGCTACTCGACCCCGCAACGTCGTTCGAAGCGCTTGTTGCGGATGGCGATGAGGTCACAGCCGGCCAGCTGCTGGGGACCGTGCGCGGCGATGCGCGCGTGCTGCTTTCCGGCGAGCGGGTGGCGCTCAACTTCTTGCAGCGCATGAGCGGCATCGCCACGTACACGCACGCCATGGCCAAGGAGCTCGAAGGCACCAAGACCATGTTGGTGGACACGCGCAAGACCACGCCGGGCCTGCGCATTTTTGAGAAGGCGGCCGTGGAGGCGGGTGGCGGGCACAACCACCGCTACAACCTGTCGCAGGCCGTGATGCTCAAGGACAACCACATCGGCGCTGCCGGTGGCATTGCGGCGGCGGTGGCGGGGGCGCGCGCCCACGCGCCGTTCGTGTGCACAGTCGAGGTCGAGTGCGAGACCATGGACATGGTGCGCGAGGCATTGGATGCCGGAGCGGACATCATCATGCTCGACAACATGACTCGCGAGCAGATGGCCGAGGCGATTGCCGTGATCGATGGCCGCGCGATGGTCGAGGCCTCGGGCAATGTGGACGCCGGCAACATTCGCGAGCTAGCCGATCTTGGTGTCGACATCATCTCGTCTGGCGCCCTGACGCACTCCGCCCCGATTCTGGATCTTTCGCTCAAGCACCTGCGTCTGCTGTAGTTCGCGCGTTGTGTGGCTGGTGAGTCGATGCGAGACGGGAGGTGCGGAGATGCCGTTGATGGGGCATGAGCGAAGAGATGCGATTCTTGAGTGCCTGCGCGGCGCTCGGTGCGCGGTGAGCGGGACCTCGCTTGCCAAGACCGCGGGCGTGAGCAGGCAGGTGATTGTGCAGGACATCGCCCTGTTGCGTGCCGACGGTCACGACATCGTGGCGACCAACCGCGGGTACGTGCTGCGCGAGGGCGCGTCCGAGCCATCGGTGCCCACGCGCCTCATCAAGGTCCATCACGCTGTCGATCAGCTCGAAGAGGAGCTCGAGACCATCGTCGATTTGGGTGGAACCGTTCAGAGTGTCATGGTGAACCATCGCGCGTACGGCAAGATCACCGCTAATCTCGATATTCGCAGCCGGACGGGCATCGAACGGTATCTTGAGGACATCCGAACGGGCAAAAGCACGCCGCTCATGACGGTGACGAGCGGCTACCACTTCCACCGCATTTCCGCCGACAACGAGGCGGCACTCGACGCCATTGAACAGGCCCTGGCTGCCAAGGGCTTTTTGGCCGAGGTCCTCCCGTACGAAAAAGACGACCTGGACGGCTGACCTCAAATTAGGGACAGGCACTAATTTGAGGTCGCTTCGTTTTTGAGGTCGTTTCGTTGGGCTTTGGCGTGGCGCGGGGCTGCAGCGTCGACCGTACCATGTCAGGCGCTCGTTGCCTTAGGCACCCGCTGCCGATTCGCTCCGCTCTTCCTGAATGCTTGGTTTGCCGACGACCAGGATCGCCCCGTGCGCATCGGTCGCCAGTACTACGTGGGCACCCGCTACCGCTTCGTTCTGTAGCCCGCAGGGGTCGGAATGCAAAATGTGTGGGGTTTAGCCGAGCGACACATGGGCAAGCGCCGCTGACGCCCGGGGTCGGCATGCAAAATGTGTGGGGTTTAGCTGAGGGGACCCGAGTATAGCGATCGTTTCCGGGACCATTTCCGCAGGAAAAAGTGGCGAAAGAGTGCCCGCTACTCGGCCCGTCCGGATAAACCCCGCACATTTTAATTAGCAACACCCCGCCGCGAGGTTTACGGGCCTCAAGTGTGTGCGAGTGGGAGCTGTTTCAGTGGGAGGTGTGCCGGTGGCGAGTTACTTCCGTAGGAGTTGTTCCGCTGGCCAAGACGACAAAGGCGTGCGTCCGCGCGTTCGTTCTTTCGCCGAGTGTGCGCTTTTCCAACGTTTGAGGGTGCTGAAACATTGGAAAAGCGCACACTCGCGGGACGCTCACATGAGGGACGTTCACTCGCGGAATGCTAACACGAGGGGCGTTCGCTCGCGGGGCGCTTGCGCGAGGGGTGCGCACTCGCGGCATTCGCTCGAAAGGCGCTCGCAGGCCGCTGGGTCGCCGCTACCCGATGCGCCAGCCCTTTACCGTGGTCTGCATGATGTCGAGGAGGTCGTGGCGAATGTTGGGCGGGCACGAGCGAAAGAGCTTGAGCGCGTGGAGTTCCTCGGCGGTGAGGGCCTCGTAGCGCTCGGGCTCGCCGTGCGCTGCACTGGGCTCGTGGCCATACCCCAGGATGTCGTTGGGCGTGCAGCACAGGCGCTCTGCCAGCGCGACGAGCCGCGTGGCTCCAAGCTCGATGCGCCCGCTCTCCCACGAGCTGTACGTCGCCTTGCTCACGCCCAGATCGTAGGCGATTTCGGACTGGGTGAGTCCTCGTGCGCGGCGCAGTTGTGCCAGCCGAGTTTTGTTTCGCTCACCCATCGGTACCTCCTAGTTTGGTCATAGGAGACACGCTGTCAGGTTTTGCGGCGTAAGTTTTGTGTTAGTAAATTTATCGCGAATGTTGGCGCAAGAGGTTTATTCAGAGTAAACTATCGATATCGAATCAACGACCCCTCGGGGTTGATTGAGCTGGCCGCCCGGTGTTGCCCAGAGCACGCCGCGCGGAGTTGTCCATACCCGCTTGTCGACGTGGTGCCAAGAGCAGACCTCGATGGGTTGGGGAATGCATAGAGGTTCAAAACCGGCCACAAGGTCGGTCGGCGTAGCCGTAGACATGCATCTCCGCCCGCTCGATAGGAATGTTCTAAAGGTGGTGATGCGCGTGCAGTGGTATGTGATTCAGGTAATGAAGGGCCGCGAGGACTCGATGGCCTCGCTCATTGGGCGCGTGGTGCCCAAGTCCCTGCTGCAAGAAGTGTTCTCACCTAAATACGAGACCGAGATCAAGGTCCGCGGTCGCTGGGTTCCCGTGCAAAAAACGCTGCTGCCGGGTTACCTCATCGCCGTCACCAACGACCCGGAGGGCCTTGAGGCCGTGCTTCGCGATTTGCCGGAGTTCGCGCGCTTGCTTGCGCAAGGCAACGAGTTTGTGCCGCTGGCACCCGCCGAGGTCGAGGTCATTGGGTCGTTTACCAGCCCCGGCAAGCGCGTGGTGCCCATGAGCATTGGCGTTAAGGACGGCGACCGCGTGGTGGTGACGGGCGGTCCGCTGGTGGGCCACGAGGCCATGGTCAAGGAGATCTGGCGTCGTAAGAGCATTGCGATTCTCGAGGTCAACATGTGTGGCCGCGTGGTGACCACGCGCGTTGGCCTGGGCGTTCTTTCCAAGGAGAAATGGCTGATGCGGGACCTTCGCATCGAGCACGAAACCGCACCTGAAAGGGGTGTTGCGTGAATCAGGGGGGGGTCTAGCTCCTTGCTAGAAAAAATCGGCACAGGCGCTGCCTGCAACGAGGTTGCGCGTGCGAGCTGGGCGGACGGGCCGTGCCTGTTCGCTCTTTTGTGCTGCGGAGCGGATCTGCGCAGGCGCGAAGTGGTGAGCCATGAGTAGCGAGTACATGGACGAGATGCAGAGCGGTGCCTCGGGCGCTGGCACGGTTCCCGAGGACGGTACTGCCACAGGCCCCGAGGACGGCGTGGTGGCCGCCCCCGTCCACACGCCCGTGGCAGGCACGCGCCGCGCCGCCGAGGACGGGGAGCGTTCGGTGCGCAGGCTCTCGCTCATGCGCAGCGCCGAGGCCTACGACCGCGAGCGCCTGGGCTACCGCGTCGCGAAGCGGGCGTTCGACATCGCCTTCTCCGCGCTCGTGATCGCCGTGGGGATCGTGCCGAGCGCTGTGCTCTGCGCTGCCATCGCCATCGACAGCCCCGGCTGCCCGCTCTACGGCCAGAGGCGCGTGGGCCGCATCGGCGCCGACGGCAGGCCGCGCGAGTTCACCATGTGGAAGTTCCGGAGCATGGTGAAGGGCGCCGACAAGATGAAGGACGAGCTCATGGCCTCCAACGAGGTCGAGGGCCCCATGTTCAAGATGAGGGACGACCCGCGCGTCACGCGCATCGGCCGCTTCATCCGCAGGCACTCCATCGACGAGTTCCCGCAGTTCCTGAACGTCCTTCTGGGCGACATGTCCGTGGTGGGCCCCAGGCCCCCGCTGCCCGAGGAGGTCGCCGAGTACGACGAGTGGGCCATGCAGCGCCTGGCGGTCAAGCCCGGCCTCACCGGCCCCTGGCAGGTGGGCGGCCGCTCGGACGTGGACTTCGACGACATGGTGCGACTGGACCTGGGCTACATCGCGCGCCGGTCGGTCGCCATGGACCTCAAGATCATCCTCCAGACGGTCTCGGTCGTCTTCACCGGGAAGGGGGCAGCGTAGATGGGTGACCCGTCTGACCCGCGCCTCGCGCGCACTCCGGTGATCGACGTCCCCATCACCGCCACGAACATGGGCGACGCCCTCTCGTTCATCAGCGAGAACCTGGACTCCGTCAGGGGCGAGTACATCTGCGTGTCGAACGCCCATACGACCGTGATGGCCCACGACGACCCGGCGTATTACCGCGTGCAGGCCGAGTCCCTCATGTCGGTGCCCGACGGCAAGCCGCTTTCCGTCGTGGGGAGGAGGGCGGTCCCGACGATGGGCCGCGTCGCCGGCCCGGACCTCATGCGGGAGGTCTTCGAGGTCTCTGCGGAGCGCGGGTACCGCCATTATCTCTACGGCAACACGCGGGAGAACCTCGACGCCCTCGTGGAGGCGCTCGAGCGCGACTACCCAGGCATCGACATTTGCGGCTGCGAGCCCTCCGTGTTCAGGGACATGACTCCCTTGGAGGAGGCGGAGCTGGCGGGGCGCATCAACCGCACCGGGCCGGACTTCGTCTGGGTCGCTCTCGGCGCGCCTCGTCAGGAGGAGTTCTGCTATCGCATGCGCGGGCGCATCGACGGCCTCATGATCGGCGTGGGCGGGGCCTTCAACATCCTCGCTGGGATCACGCCCGAGGCGCCCATCTGGATGCAGGACCTCAGCCTCGAGTGGCTGTACCGCCTCATCCAAGAGCCCAGAAGGCTGCTCAAGAGGTACCTCGTCACCAACACGAAGTTCATGTTCTATCAGCTCGCGGGGAGCAAGAGAAAAAAGGGAGAAAAGTAGATGAGTTCGTTCGCAGGTAAGACCCTCATGATCACGGGCGGCACGGGCAGCTTCGGCAACACCGTGCTCAAGCACTTCGTGCACACCGACCTCGCGGAGATCCGCATCTTCTCCCGCGACGAGAAGAAGCAGGACGACATGCGCCACCGCCTGCAGGAGCGCAGCCCCGAGCTCGCCTCCAAGGTGCGCTTCTTCATCGGCGACGTGCGCGACGCCCAGTCCGTTCGCGACGCCATGCGCGGCGTTGACTACATCTTCCACGCCGCGGCGCTGAAGCAGGTGCCCTCCTGCGAGTTCTTCCCCATGGAGGCCGTGCGCACCAACGTCATCGGCACCGACAACGTGCTGCACGCCGCCATCGACGAGGGCGTGGAGAAGGTCGTGTGCCTCTCCACCGACAAGGCGGCCTACCCCATCAATGCCATGGGCAAGTCCAAGGCCATGATGGAGTCCATCATCTACGCCAACGCCCGCAACGGCGCCGGCCGCACCACCATCTGCTGCACCCGCTACGGCAACGTCATGTGCTCGCGCGGCAGCGTTATCCCGCTGTTCATCGACCGCATCCGCCGCGGCGAGCCGCTCACGGTCACCGACCCCAACATGACCCGCTTCCTCATGAACCTGGACGAGGCCGTGGACCTCGTGCAGTTCGCCTTCGAGAACGCCAACCCCGGCGACCTATTCATCCAGAAGGCGCCGGCCTCAACCATCGGCGACCTCGCCGAGGCCGTCCAGGAGGTCTTCGGCCGCGTGGGCACCCAGGTCATCGGCACCCGCCACGGCGAGAAGCTCTACGAGACGCTTATGACGTGCGAGGAGCGCCTGAGGGCGGAGGACATGGGCGACTACTACCGCGTCGCGTGCGACAGCCGCGACCTCAACTACGAAAGCTTCTTCGTGGAGGGCGACGTCAAGACCCAGGCCGACGAGGCCTACACCTCCCACAACACCGAGCGCCTCGACGTCGCGGGCACGGTCGCGAAGATCAAGACCGCCGAGTACGTGCGGCTGGCCCTCGAGGGCCGCGAGCGCGAGGCGGTGCAGTGATGCGCGTCCTGGTCACCGGCGCGGCGGGCTTCGTCGGCCGCAACCTCTGCGAGGCCCTCAAGGCCATCCGCGACGGAAGGGACCGCCGGGAGCGCCTCCGGGCCCTGCTGCCCCTCGAGGTCATGGAGTGCGACCTCGGGACCACGGCGGAGGAGCTCGACGCCATGTGCGCCCGCGCGGACTTCGTCTTCAACCTCGCCGGCGTGAACAGGCCGGAGGACCCCGCCGAGTTCATGGCGGGCAACTTCGGGTTCGCGAGCGACCTCCTCGCCGCGCTGGAGCGCCACGGCAACGCGTGCCCCGTGATGCTCGCGAGCTCCGCGCAGGCGAGCCTGGCCGGGCGCTACGCGGGCTCCGCCTACGGCGAGTCCAAGCTGGCGGGGGAGCGCCTCTTCCGCGAGTACTCCGGGCGCACGGGCGCGCGCGTGCTGATCTACCGGTTCCCCAACCTCTACGGCAAGTGGTGCCGCCCAAACTACAACTCGGCGGTGGCGACGTTCTGCGACGCCATCGCCAACGGGCGGCCCTACGCGGTGAGCGACCCCTCCGTCGAGCTGGAGCTCCTCTACATCGACGACCTGGTCGACGAGATGCTCTCCGCCCTGCTGGGCGAGGAGAGCCGCTGCGGCTACGACGGGCTGGAGGAGGTCGAGGGCGGGGACTTCTGCGCCTGCCGCCCCACCGACCGCGCGACGCTGGGGGAGATCGTTTCGCTACTTGAGTCATTCAGGGCGAGCCGCGATGACCTTATGGTCCCGAATCTTGCTAACGACTCGTTCCCCAAGAAGCTCTGGAGCGCGTTCGAGAGCTACTACGGGGAGGGATCCCGCGCCTACCCGCTCAAGGCCAACCGCGACGGGCGCGGCTCCTTCACCGAGTTCCTGCGCACGCCTGAGCGCGGGCAGGTCTCCGTCAACGTGAGCGGTCCCGGAATCACCAAGGGGAACCATTGGCACCGCTCAAAGTGGGAGCGGTTCCTGGTGGTCTCCGGCGAGGCGTCCATCCGCATGCGCCGAGTGGGCCTCGACGCCGACGGCGAGCCGTTCCCCGTGGACGAGTACCGGGTCTCCGGCGACGACCCCGTGGTCGTCGAGATGGCGCCCGGCGCGACCCACTGCATCGAGAACCTGTCAGATTCCAGGGACCTCGTGACGGTCATGTGGGCCAACGAGCCCTTCGACCCCGAGGACCCCGACACCTACTTCGAGGAGGTCTAGCCCCATGGCAGCCGACTACTCAGACGTCTCCTTCGCCAACGACGGCCGCCTGCGCCTGCTCATCATCGTGGGCACGCGCCCGGAGGTCATCCGCCTCTCCGAGGTCATCAAGAAGTGCCGCCGCCACTTCGACTGCCTGCTGGCGCACACCGGGCAGAACTACGACTACACGCTCAACGGCATCTTCTTCCGCGATCTCGAGCTCGATGATCCCGATGTTTATCTAGATGCCGTCGGCGACGGGCTCGGCGAGACCATGGGCAACATCATCGCGCGCTCCTACGACCTGATGAGGGAGGTCGAGCCGGAGGCGCTGCTCGTCCTCGGCGACACCAACTCGTGCCTGTCCGCCATCGCGGCCAAGCGCCTGCACATCCCGATCTTCCACATGGAGGCGGGCAACCGCTGCAAGGACGAGTGCCTGCCGGAGGAGACCAACCGCCGTATTGTGGATGTTATCTCGGATGTCAACCTTGCTTATTCCGAGCACGCTCGTCGCTACTTGAAAGATACCGGCCTGCCGCCTGAGCGCACGTATGTGACCGGTTCGCCTATGGCTGAGGTCCTGCGCGCCAATATCGATAAGATTGAGGCTTCTGATATTCATGTCCGACTCGGTCTTGAGTCCAAGAAGTACATGCTTCTCTCCGCGCACCGCGAGGAGAACATCGACACGCCTGAGAACTTCGAGAGCTTGTTCGGCGCCATCAACAAGCTCGCCGAGGTCTACCGGATGCCCATCCTCTACAGCTGCCATCCCCGCAGCCGCAAGCGCCTCGAGGAGACGGGCTTCGAGCTGCACCCGCTCGTGCGCATGCACGAGCCCATGGGGTTCCACGACTACAACCGCCTCCAGTCCGACGCGTCCTGCGTGGTCTCAGACTCCGGCACGCTGCCCGAGGAGAGCTCTTTCTTCGCTTCCATCGGCAGGCCGTTCCCGGCGGTCTGCATCCGCACCTCGACCGAGCGCCCCGAGGCGCTCGACAAGGCGTGCTTCACGCTCGCCGGCATCGACGGGCGCGGCCTGCTCAACGCCGTGCGCACCGCCGTCGCGCTCGACGGGGAGGGCTCGCTGCCCCAGGCCCCGGTGCCGGACTACGCGGACGAGAACGTGTCCACCAAGGTCGTGAAGATCATCCAGTCCTACACCGGCATCGTGGACAAGATGGTGTGGAGGAAGCGGTAGGCATGAAGTTCCTGTACAGACTTCTCGACGGCGCCTCCCGCGCCTGGAACAAGCTCGTGCTCTCCCCGTGCCTCAAGCGTTCGTTCGCATCGTGCGGCGAGAACGTCTCTATTGGTCGGCGTTTCGAGATCGCGGGCGTCGAGAACATCCACATGGGCCATGACATCTACCTGGGGCCGGGGGCGACCCTGATCACCTCCCGCGCCAAGATCGAGGTGGGGGATTACGTCATGAGCGGGCCCAACCTCACCGTCATCACCGGCGACCACCGAACCGATGTGCTCGACCGCCCCATGATGTCGATCACCGATGCCGAGAAGCTGCCCGAGAACGACCAGGACGTCGTCATCGGCAGCGATGTGTGGCTGGGCTCCGGCGTGACCCTTCTGAAGGGCGTCCATGTCGCCGACCACTGCGTCGTGGCTGCGGGCGCCGTCGTCACCAAGGATGTCCAGCCCGAATTCTCCATCTGGGGGGGGATACCCGCCCGCGTAATAGGATCGCGGTTTAAGGATTAACATGGCTGCTTCATTTGCGCATATGCCCACCAAGGTCTTGATGATTGGCCCTGACTTATCCCTCCATGGAGGAATTGTTTCCGTGGTGGATGGTTATTTCAAGGGCGGTCTTCCCGCGATATGTGACAGTTTCGAATATCTGGGGACGGGTTTGGGATTTACCAAGATTGGGAAATCCTGGTCCTTTATTAAGACCCTGGTCACTTTCAAAAAGATGCTGCCCTTGTATGACATTGTGCACCTGCACATTAGCGCGCGCGGTTCATACTGGCGCAAGTCAATTATGGCGCGTTTGGCGCACAAGGCTGGAAAGCGGGTCATTCTTCACGACCACGACGGAGAGTTTGCCGCGACTTTCGAGCAGAGTGGAGAAGCGTACCGCCGAAACGTAAAGGAAACCTTCGGTTTAGCTGATTGTGTGATTGTGCTCTCTGAGGAGTGGCGTGACTACTTTGCGGAGAACGTTTGCGACCGAAATAAGATAGTTATTTTGCACAACAGCGTGAAAGCACCGGAAGATCCGTGTACGCCTTGTTCGCATCGAGACGTCCTATTTTTAGGACGTCTCGATGCGAACAAGAGCCCTGACGTGCTCTTGCGCGCCGCGGCGGAGTTGACGCAAAGGTATCCCGAGGTGAGATACAGGTTCTGCGGCGATGGGGAAGTGGCGCGGTATCAAGCGTTAGCTGATTCCTTGGGAATTGCTGGCCAATGCGATTTCACCGGCTGGATTGATGGCAAAGAGAAGGAAGCCATTATACGAGATAGTGGGATTTTCTGTTTGCCGTCTCGCAATGAGGGGATGCCCATGAGCATGCTCGAAATGATGGCGTTTGGACTTCCGTGCATCGTAACACCCGTCGGTGGTATTCCACAGGTAATTGAAGATGGGAAAAACGGTTTTATGGTGCCGGTTGGCGACGAAGAGCTTCTTGCAAGCAGGCTGGGTGACCTGCTCGAGTCGCCTAACTTACGGGCGGAAATCGGTCACAACGCCAGAGAGATGGTAAGCGAACAATTTAGTATCGAAAAGAACATTGCCGAATTGGGGCATATTTATGCGGGGCTTTAGCCAGACGTTGCGCAGTACCGGCTCTCTTGGTGATAGGAGAAGCGGCAGCATCAATATCGGTGATATACGCGTTTCTGAGCTGCTGTTTGCTATTGCGCTCGTACTGCTTGTTTTTGAAGACCCCATTTCTGGTGCTTTGCCGATGGCAGGGTATTTCGACGAGGTAGTCGCATGCGCGGGATTGGCCTGCCGGATGATTCCCGGGAGGCGCTGGGCGACTAGCTTTGAACCCCTGCTGATCATGTATGTGTTTTTTGGAGCCGTTAGTTGTATTGTCAATCCGGTACAACCCATGGTTGCTGTACTGGGTGATGCGTTCCTTAACCTTAAATTCTACTTTGCGATCTTTTTGGGGTACTCGGTTTCTCAGAACTTTTCTGAATTGCTGTTTACTTTTTTGTCTAAATTGGCCAGAACTCTAACAATTGTCCTTACTGTTCTTCTTCTGTTTAACATGGTGGCTCATGTCTTTCCGGGGCAAGAATACAGGTTTGGTTTTCAGATACCGAGGTTATTCTTCTCTCACTCAGAATATCTTGCTGGCGCACAGGTTGTTCTTCTCGCGCTGGGTATGATTGGGGGCTTTAGGCGAACGGTTGGAGAGGGGTTTTGGCTGCTGCTCGCGGTTTTGAATATAGCTCTCACTCTCCGGTATAAAGCATTGGCGGCTGCGATATTTGCAGTAATGCTTGTTTACACTGCGATTGTACGTGACAGTAGATTTTCAAAATGGAATTATGTTTTGCTCTTAATCGTGATAACGCCAATCGCGTGGGAGCAAATCATGGTGTACTTCGGAGATGCAAGTACAGCCCGCGGTGCCTTGGCAATCTCATCTTTCGAAATTGCATCAGACTATTTTCCCTTGGGGACAGGATTTGGATCGTTCGGAAGCTATATGTCCAGAGTTTATTATTCTCCGGTTTATTATGCGTACGGACTGAATCAGATTTATGGGCTCATGAACCTTCCCGGGGCTGATACGTTCATTTCTGACACATTCTGGCCGATGGTACTTGGACAATCAGGTGTGTTGGGCACGCTTTGCTATATAGGCACCCTAGTGATTCTTTATAGAGAGGTTGAGGGGCTGTTTTGCCAGAACAAGGCGATGTATGCGATGACGCTCTTGCTCTTTGTATACCTTGTTATACAGTCAACTGCTTCTGCTGCATTCGTTTCACCTGTATCCGTTTCAGCCGGTGTCATCATCGGGGCTGGAATCGGTTGTGGACAGAGGAAGCGCATCGATGCTGTGATTTGTGAAGAGCGGGAAGCCGAAGTCAATGTCTAACAATCACACGGCTTTCTACAAGAATGCACTGTGGCAATACGGCCTGCAGGCGGTGAAGTACCTTCTTCCACTTATCACGCTCCCGTACCTCACGCGCGTCCTCGAGCCAGAAGGTTATGCCGTATACGCCTACGTCGTCTCATTCATGACGTTCGCCCAGACGTTCGTCGATTTCGGCTTCAATCTGTCGGGGACGAAGGAGGTGGCCGCCGCCTGCGACGACGAGGAACTGGGTGCCGTCGTCGGGTCTATTACCCAGGCAAGAATCCTGCTGTGCGCGGTCGCGGGCGCCGGTTGCGCGGTCATCGGGTTCTTCATCCCCATTATGCGCGAGAACGCGCTGTACGCCTCGTTGGCCTACCTTGCGGTGTGCGGGCGCGCGCTCGCTCCGGATTTCCTGTTCCAGGGCAAGGAGCGCATGGCGCCCATCACGCTGCGCTACCTTGTCTCAAAGGGCGCGTCGACGGCCCTCACGTTCGTCTTCGTCCATTCTGCGGCAGACTTGCTCTGGGTTCCGGTTCTGGACATCCTCGCGAGCGCGATAGCGCTCGTCTGGTCCTTCGCGGCAGCCCGAAAGTTATTCGGCCTCCGAATCTCCTGGGCGGGTGGGCGCAGGGTCGCTCGCGAGTTGGCGACGTCTGGGTACTACTGCCTTTCGAACATGGCCTCGACCGCCTTCAGCGGCCTGACGACGTTGATCATAGGCGTGTCCATTCCCGACCCCGCGCAGATATCCTACTGGTCGCTTGCGATGACGGCGGTCGGCGCGGTGCAGGCCCTGTACGCCCCCATAACGAACAGCCTGTACCCCCATATGGTCGTGGGCGGGGACTTCGGGTTCGCAAAGCGGCTCCTCAAGCTCTCGGTTCCCTTCATCCTCGGTGGCACGGCCCTCTTCTTCGTAATCGCCGATCCGATCGTCCTCATCTTGGGCGGGCCGGAGTACCTGCCCGGTGCATACGTCCTGAGGATCGTGTCCCCTGTGCTCGTTTTCTCGTTCTACGGGATGCTGATTGGCTGGCCGGTCCTCGGTGCGATGGGCAGGGTCAAGGAGCTCACCAGGACAACTGTGGTGTCGTCTCTCGCGAGCGTTGCTGCCCTTTGCGCTGCGGCAGCCTCGGGGCACGCCTCGGTCGCGCTGTTCGCGCTTATCAGGAGCGGCACCGAGTTTCTGATGTGCGCCCTGAGGGCGTACGAGTGCTGGAGGGCTTTTAACGCTGGGAGGGAGGGGTTGTAGGCAAATGGAGAAGAGACCTTTCTCTGCCTGGAAGTGCGCATCTGGGCAATCGTCCTTTGAGCCCGCTTCTTCTTCATGGTTGCTTTACGCCGCTGCTCCCTCCGTCATCGAGGGCTACTCCTCCCTGATGGTGAAGATCGGTGACCGCCGGAGGATCGCCGAGGGGCCTAGACACCACGCATCCGGCGGGGACGGGGGTTCCATCGACGCCTCCCCGCTCGATCTTGTGGTCTCGGCGTTGGGCGCCCGTGCGGCGCTCCCTGGCCCTGAGATGTCTCTAGAAGTGCGTCCGGTCATGTTGGTCGACGGGCGTTGGATCGCGGGTGGCGGTGACAACGCCGCCCTGGTGTTTTGATTCCGTTCTATAGGAGGTTGGCTATGGCTAAGGCCGTGGATGACGGGCGCGTGTACCTGTCGCTCGAGGAAGTGCACGAGGAGCTCCTTAAGCTGCTGTTGCTTTTCGATGATTTCTGTAAAGTGCATGGGCTTCGCTACTCGCTCGATTCCGGGACTTTGCTTGGCGCGGTCCGTCATAAGGGGTTCATCCCATGGGACGACGATTTGGATGTGTCAATGCCGCGCCCGGATTACGAGCGCCTGCTTTCCCTCGAGGGGGAGTTGCCCGAAGGCCTTCATTTGGTGAATGCTCTGAACAGCGTCTTCGCATTTGGGTTCTGCAAGCTCTGCACGGATAAGATCCGTGCCCAGGAGCCCTCGTATGAGGGCCGCATGGACGAGATGCTGTGGATCGATATCTTTCCAGTTGATGGCATTTCCCCCGATCTTGATGAGGCTTTGAAAACGTGGAAGGCTGTTCACAGGACGACTAGACGAAACGTATGGGCGACCGTGAATCATCAGGCCGAGCGCGGCCTTCGGAGGGTTTTGAAGACCGCGTGCGGCGCCCTCTTAAGGCTCGGCGACCCGCGGGGTGAAATGCTTCACGCCATTGCCGATGCCGTGTCCAACCCCGGTTACGAGCGCGCTGGGAGGGTGTGCTGTCTCGTTGGTGGCGAAAGCGGTCTCTGGACGCTTCCCAAGGATGGATACGAGGCAACCGTGGAAATGGAGTTTGAGGGGCACTTGCTGCCCTGCATGTGCTGCTGGGACGAGTTCCTCAACGAGCTCTACGGCGACTACATGCAGCTGCCACCCGAGGAGGAGCGGCGGACGCACTGCATCAAGGCATGGCGCGTATGAGCGCGCCCGCATAAGCTCGATTCGCTAGAGAGAGGAACGTGTATGCTAAATTTCGCCGTGGGTCCTGTGCCCTCATCTGCTGCCGTTAAGGCCATCGGTGCCTTAGACAGCCCTTATTTCCGCACGCCTGAGTTTTCTCAGATCATGCTCGAGAGCGAGCGCTTGCTTTGCCGGCTGGCTTGCGCACCCGAGGGTTCGCGAGCTGTGTTCCCGACGTGCTCCGGCACTGGCGCCATGGAAGCTGCTGTCATGGGCTTGCTCGATTCGGAAAACGATAAGGCGATAGTCGTTGATGGCGGTAGCTTTGGTCATAGGTTTCGTGGCATGCTTGACCTTCACGGCATCACCAACGTTCCCATCGTGCTTGAGCCCGGAACCCCGCTAACCGAGGCGGACCTAGCTGCCGTGGATACCGATGGGTGCACGGCATTTTTGGTTAACCTGGGCGAGACCTCGCAAGGCATTCTTTATGATGCCGAGCTCATAGGAAGTTTTTGCCGTGAGCACGGGTTGCTCCTGATCGTTGATGGGATCAGCTCCTTCCTCGCCGATCCGTTCGACATGGAGGAGATGGGCGCGGACGTGCTCATCACCGATGCCCAGAAAGCGCTGGCTTGTCCGCCGGGCGTGGCTCCGATGGTCCTTTCGCCGCGCGCGATCGAGCGCGTGGGCAGACTCAACCAACCGTGCATGTATCTGGACCTTCGTGTCATGCTATCGGACCAGGAGCGTGGACAGACTCCGTTCACTCCTGCAGTGACTACGATTCTGCAAATTCACGAGAGGCTCGATGCTATCAGCCTGACGGGTGGTGCCGGGTCGGAGGTTGCTCGTTGCGCCAAGACGGCTGAAGATTTTCGTGAGCGCCTTGCGGCTTCCGGCCTGCCTTTCAAGATGCGTTTGGCATCTCCCTCGAACGCCGTGACGTATATCGAGAGCCCTGATGTTTCTGCGAAATCCCTGTTTGCCATCCTCAAGGATGAGTATGGGATCTGGCTGTGTCCCAATGGAGGGGCGTCCGCCGATGTCTCCTTCAGAGTTGGGCACATCGGAGAGCATCCGCTCTCGGACAATGCGCTGCTAATCGCAGCGTTGACGGCGGCGTGCTCGCGTCTTTTCGACGCTTCCGACTGTGGGGCCCGAGGATGACCAAGGTCATAACCTATGGGACTTACGACCACTTGCATCGCGGTCATGTTCGTCTCCTGGAGCGCGCTAGGTCTTTGGGTGATTATCTAATCGTGGGTGTCACCTCTGATGACTTCGACAAGCAACGTGGAAAGATCAACGTCCAGCAGCCGCTCGAGGAGCGAGTCGCTGCGGTGAGGGCGACTGGTCTGGCCGACAAGATAATTGTCGAGGAGTATGAGGGCCAGAAGATCGATGACATCAAGCGCTATGGCGTGGATGTTTTCACTGTGGGCTCTGACTGGGCGGGTCGGTTCGATTATCTTAAAGAGTATTGCAGGGTCGTTTATCTCGAGCGTACCCGCGGCGTATCTTCAACCGAGATTCGCAGCACAAAACGGCTTCGCTGCGGCTTGGTGGGCTACACGGACTATATGAATCGAGTGTTCGCCGAGTGCGGGCTGGTGAACGGCTTGGAAGTCGTGGCGATTTGCGCCAACGATAGAAGCTTGTTGGAAGAGGGCCTTCTAGGCGTATCGCTCATCACGGATGACTACGACGAGATGCTCGATGCGGTGGATGTTGTGTATATCCATTCGCATCCAGATTGTCATTACGATCAGGCGAAACGGGCGCTTGAGGCGGGAAAGCACGTTATGTGCGAGTCTCCAATCGCGAAAAGCTCGGCAGAGTGCGATGAATTGTTCTCCCTCGCCGATGAGCGCGGCTTGGTGTTGATGGATTCCCTGCGAACTGCGTACTCGACTGCCTTCGCGCGCATGTTGCTTCTTATTGCCGGCGGGCGAATCGGCGACGTGGTGTCGGTTGATGTCACGTGCACGAATCTTAATACGAATCGTCCCCCCTACTCCCTGAGCCGCAAAACCGCTTGGAGCAGCATGGAGGCGTGGGGCCCGACAGCCCTGCTTCCGATCTTCCAGATTTTGGGCTCTAGGCCGGAATCTGTGCGAATTTCTTCGCTTTGCGAATCGAGGGATGCCTCCTTCGATTACTTCTCACGGATTGATATCGAATTTCCTGGGGCTGTTGCCAGCGCTAAGGTTGGTGCCGGTGCGAAATCGGAGGGCAGCCTCGTGGTTTCCGGCACGAAGGGATACGTGTACGTTCCAGCACCTTGGTGGAAAACCGATTATTTTGAGATTCGCTACGAGGATCCAGCTGATAATCGACGCTATTTCTATCAACTGGATGGAGAGGGAATCCGCTTCGAGTGGGTCGCCTTCTTAAGGATGATCGAGTCCATGGCCAAGGGACTGGACGGTGAGGAGGCCCTACGCCGGGAGGGCGGTATCGGGCGTGAGATAACGCGTGCAACCTGCGAAGTAATAGGTTCGTTCGGGCTGGGTTCCAACGTGAGGTATATGGAGGGATAGAATGAAGAGAATCCTTTTTCTGGGGGGTCCCGTTTTTCAAAAACCGGTAATCGAAAGAGCAAAGTCCATGGGGCTGTATGTGGGTGTAGCCGATATTAGCCCAGATGCCCCCGCCGCATCACTTGCTGACGCCTTTTTCCAGGGCTCGATAAGGGACTATGATGCCATGCTCGCGGTAGCTCGCGAGTTTGAGCCCGATGGCATCGTGAGCGGCGCTTGCGATACCTCCGTCGTCACTGTTGCGCGGCTTTGCGAGGAGCTGGGGCTTCCGGGTAATTCTGTGGAGGCGGCGCTTAATTCAACCGACAAGTATCGTATGATCAAGTGCTTCGCGCGAGAGGGCGTCGCGCACCCTTCGTTTGCCGTTATTGGAAAGGCGGAACTCGATCATTTTGTGCCTCCTTTCCCGTATCCACTTATCACCAAGCCCACGGATAGCGCCGGAGGCAGGGGCGTGAATCTGGTTCAGTCCCCCAAAGAGCTCGCGGACGCCCTTGTAAAGGCCTCTGGGGCTGGCATTTCTGGAGATGTTCTCGTCGAGGAGTGCATGACGGGGCCAGAAGTCAGCGTTGAGGTCGTTGTGTCGGATGGTGAGCCTCACGTTCTCCAAGTAACAGATAAATTAACCTCGGGCGCGCCAAACTTTTTTGAAATCGGCCATAGCCAGCCGACAAGCTTAAGCTTTGATCAGCGCAAGGCAATATCAGACCTCGCATCTTCCGCCGTGTTGGCAGTCGGCCTCAGGAATAGCGCGGCGCATGCCGAAGTTATGCTGACTCCCGACGGTCCTAAGATGGTGGAGCTCGGTGCTCGACTTGGCGGGGATTGGATCACCTCCCACCTCATCTGGAATTCCGTGTCAGGTGTCGATATGGTCGAAACCGTGATTAGGTTGGCGCTGGGTGAGCGGATTCATGGGTTGAAATACGGTGATAGCGGCAAATGCGTTGCAACCAAGTTTTTGCCTGCGAGCGAAGGCCTGCTGACCGCCTTGGATGGCATCGAGTCTGCCGAGAATTCCGCAGGCGTCATCCACGTTGAAATCCACGGCACTATTGGGGAGCGCTATGGGAAGGCTGTTGACGATTCTGCTCGTTTCGCCTCCGTAGTCGCTTGCGGAAGCTCAAAAGAAGAGGCTTTGGCAAATTGCGACCGTGCCCTCGGGCTGATTAGAGTCCAGATGGGCTAAGGCTTTCAAGGGGCCTTTCAATCTGAGTGCCGAAAATGATTTACGGGCGCTTAATCGGTAGCGTTGGAAATTATGGTGCAATGCGTTTTCCAAAGGATTGCGTCGGAAATGTTGGCGTAAGCGATGTTGATGGAGGGGCGGTCTCCGCTTGGAATTAAATCGGCCACGAACTTTGCCGACACCCTGTTTGTAATCGACTTGCAGCGACGGCATAAAGTTTGGGGCTTGCCTAGTTTAGGGGCCTCTCGCGGAGCTCTCGAAGCATGAACTTGTA
>ERZ1032357.54-NODE-54-length-38576-cov-15.095454_pt1 | contig 38576 bp, 34 predicted proteins | sample MGYA00517100_ERZ1032357 | MGnify/ENA primary metagenome ERZ1032357 (study PRJEB33719, sample SAMN04262589) | wastewater metagenome | biome: periurban shantytown; feature: animal feces; material: feces | host: Canis lupus familiaris | place: Peru: Lima | collected...
TGCGGCGGATCTTGCCCTCGACGGCCTTGCGGCGCGCCTCGGTGGGATGCGCGGTGAAGACCGGGTGGAATTCCAGGCGGTTGAGCATCTCGGTTGCCTTGGAAACGCCCACCTCGTCGATGAGCTGGCGGTAGGCCACCGTGAGCGCATTGGCGCTGTCCACGTCGTCGGTGGTAGACACGGCGCGCTCATGCTCGCGCAGCTTGGCCACGCGGTAGTTCTCCTCCGACAGGTTTGCCAGGTGGAAGAAGGCCGTGAAGGCGCGGACGATGACCTGGGTGCGGTCGAACGGCATGCGATCGATAAGGTCAACGGCAGCGCGGAACGCCTTGGCCGTGGGAGCATCGGTGGTCGGCATACCTTGCTCGTCGACGCTCTCCCCCTCTGCCTCGGCACCCGGATCGCCCTCGTTCGCACGGATGACGCTTACCATGAGCTCATCGAAGTCGTCGAGCACGCTCGGGTCGTACTCCTTGAGCACGCGGCGCTCCAGGCGCAGGAATAGCGCCAGGCTGTCGCTCAGCTCATTGGGAATATCGATCTCCGAGAGGATGTCGACGGCGTCTTTAAGGTCGCTCAGGTCGATGCGATTGGTGCCGGACATGACGCCCGTGATAATTGCCTCGGTTGCCCGGCGATGCTCGAGCTGGTCGATGTTGGTGTTCTCGGCCACGCTGCCTCCCCTAGTCGCTGCACACGAATATGCGTACGTAATCACCCATTCATTATAGACGCATGGGAAATTGAAACGCGCCCATTTTTACATCGCCACAGTTGGATGATGCGGCGGGCGCGGCGCGGGCATGCGGCGGGGCAGAAAAAGAACCCTCCCATCGAGGACAGGAGGGTTCTTTGAACACGATTCCGCGGCAGTACCGTGCGAACGGGCGCTATCGGGCCAGCGACGCCTTTGGCCGCGTTTGCACGCCGAGGGCTACTGGGCCAGCGACGCCTTGACGGCCTCGACGACCGCGGCACGGTCGACCAGCTGCTCCTCGTGCGTTTCCATGTGACGCAGCTTGACCTTGCCCTGGGCAAGCTCGTCGCCGCCAATCACCAGCATGAGGCGCGCACCCACCTTGTCGGCCTGCTTGAACTGCGCCTTGAGGGAGCGGCCCTGGTAGTCGCACTCGCTGCGCACGCCCGCCGCGCGCAGCTCATTGGCCAGGGAAAACACCTCGCCGCGCAACTCGGCACCAGCGTTGGCCACGTAAATACAGCCAGGTGCACCGGCGCCCAAGTCGATGCCCTGCGCCTCGAGGGCCAAAGACGCGCGCTCGAAGCCCACGGCAAAACCGACACCGGGTGTGGGCTTACCGCCCGAGATCTCAACCAGACCATCGTAGCGACCGCCGCCGCCAATGGAGCCGACGCCGGCGCCCGGGCACTCGACCTCGAAGACGGTACGCGTGTAGTAATCGAGGCCACGGACGAGCGTGGGATCCTCCACGTACTCGATGCCTGCGGCGTCCAGGTATGCCTTGACCTGCTCGTAGTGGGCACGGCAGTCGTCGCACAGATGGTCGCGCATGAGCGGGGCATCGGCCATGATGGCGTGGCAGCGCTCGTTCTTGCAGTCGAACGCACGGAGCGGGTTGAGCTCGGCGCGCTCGCGGCACTCATCGCACATGTCGTCGGCATGGTCGAGAATGAAGGCCTTCACCTGGTCGCGATAGGCCGGGCGGCACTCGGGGCAGCCCATCGAGTTGATGAGCAGACGCAGGCCGGACATGTCAAAGCCCAGACGGCGGTACAGCTCCATGAGCATGATGATGCACTCGGCATCGGCCGCGGCGTCGGGGGCACCCAGCCACTCGATGCCAACCTGATGGAACTGGCGCAAACGGCCCTTCTGCGGACGCTCGCCGCGGAACATGGCCTCGGCATACCACCCCTTGAAGGGGGCCGAACCCTGCGGAACCAGATTGTTCTCCACCACGGAGCGCACGACGCCGGCCGTACCCTCGGGGCGCAGGGCCAGGCGCTGGCTCGCCTTGAGGCTGTCCTCGCCGCCCTTTTGCAAGATGGTTTGGAAGTTAGCACCCGAAAAGACGCGGAACATCTCTTTGCGCACCACGTCGGTGGACTGGCCGATGCCGTGGACGAACACATCAAGCTGCTCGATGGCCGGGGTCTCGATCTGATCGAAACCGTACGGACCGAAGACGCTGGCGGCGACGTCCTGCATCTTTTGCCAAGCGCGCATGTTGCGCCCGAACAGGTCTTCCGTTCCCTTAACTCGCTGTGCCATGGTGGCTGTCCTCCCAACATCGCGGTGCCCACGGTGCCCACGTTTTCATACTTTGGTTTACTAGAGTACCAATTTTGCGCGCCGTTCGCCCGCGCCGCCTCGCACGGGCGCGGATTTAACACCAAGACGGCCGGCGCGGGGCGGCAGGCCCGTTGGCAAACAGCCGAGCGAGAGGTTCGGGCCCCATTTCGCAGGGTCCGCCGGGCGGACCTGCAAGTTTTTGTCTTTTTTCGGTCTTCTGTGGAGACCCAGGGCAGGCTCGTCCTTCGTCAAATCCTCTTCCACGCATAGTTGTTTTCATATATTCATTTTTCTGGATTACACCATCCACGACAAAGGGAGATGTCACCCTACAAGACCGAAAAAAGACAAAAACTTGCAAAAATCGCACCTTAACGCAACGGCGCTAGGATCTTCCACAACAGATCCCAGCGCCGCATTGCAAAAACCGTCAGCCTCGTCCGGACATTATTCCCGCACATACGGATGCGCACGGGCGGTCGTCTCATCTTCGTAATACGTTCCCCATAAATTCGAACGTACCGTTTTAGTATTACTCAACGTACGATTGCCCTCTTCACCGGATAGCTCCCATTCCATCCCGGCGAACTCAACTTTACCGGTACTCGTCTCGTATTCGTACGCCTCGGGGCTAAGACTGCGAGCAAGAGCACTGGCGTCATGGCCGTCATCGCTCACTTCTACATATGGATCGCCCAATCCATCAGGCTTGTGGAATATTACGCGCGACTCAACAAGCTCCCCCGATGGCATCTGCTCAAATGACACAAATATCGCGGGGGCAAGACCCGCAGAACTCGAACTTTCTCTGCAGGTCATCAGAACGATAAGAATGATGACACCCACAGCTACCGCAGACAGTCCAAACGCCGCACGGCCGACACATCGCGCCCTAGCCATATAGCACCCTGTATTCATCCATTACGCTGCCGCCGGCCAAATCCGGAGCAACAAGCTTTCCATCCTTGATAAACAGCACGCGATCTGTGCATGTATCAAAATTTGAAAGGATATGGGAAGAGATGAGCAGGCCCACTCCCTCGGCTTTCAGCTCGTTGATAATGTTTAAGTTGATAAGCAAATTTGTTGGATCAAGCGCATTCATGGGCTCATCGAGCAAAAGATAGCGCGCGCCCGTCGCGTATGCCACGGCAAGCGAAACCTGTTGCTTCATTCCCAAAGAAAGCGAGCGGATGTGCTTTCCCAAAAACTCAGATATGTGGCAGCGGTCCGCGAGCTCCTCCACCTGAATACCCGAGCCCCATCCGCTGCATACCTGAAACAGTTGTTCGCGAACCGTCAGATATGAGCACAGCACCTCACCGTCGCCCGGCAGGTAAAACACCTTCTCCCGATAGGGCGGCTCTCCCAAAGCGGTTCCATCCGCAGCAATCGAACCATCCATGGCTATCGCCCGATCAGCGGTACACGACATCGCGCGCATCAAGGTTGTTTTACCGCTGCCGTTGGGCACCACCAACCCAACAGCCTCACCCGGGGAAATCGAGAGTCCCGCGTTATCCAGAAGCGCCCTGGAGGCAATCGACAGGCGCAGCCCCTCAACCTTAAGCATGGCGAACTCCCCCTCGACGCACTCGATCGCCGACGGCATGCGCCAGCCCTGCTGCGAACGCCGTGAAGAGCGCCGAGCAGACGAGCAGCACGATGCAGCCCGTCATCGCGTTTGCTCCGGCAACAGGCAATATGTCTTCATACCGCAAGCAACTTGGAAAGCCGACGACGGCCGAAACGTCAAAATATGTTGTCGGCAAGGCCCAAAGCAGGTCGCGCAGCGGAAATGTTTCCGCAAAGTACTGGGGCACCATGGGCAACAGCGATAAAAGAACCGCAGCGAAAACCGCCGGAATCGCCTTGCGAGCCAACATAAACACCGCCGCAGCGAACGATGAGATACAAAGAGCGTTCAGCGCGTAAAGCGCCAACCCGTTAACGGCAACCTTAGCCACGGTCGTCTCGACCAATAGGTTGCCCTGAATAAACACAACGGGATAGAGAGGGTCGCCGACACCGTTACGCACGAGCGATATTACAGCCGGAAACAGTAATGCCAGAGCAACCAATAGAGTCGAAACCATACAAGACACGGCAATAAAACAAATGATTTTGTCGCAAAAGCGTAGGGGAAATTGTCGAAGCAGGCTGCTCGCCTCAACACTTTTGAGCAGAACAAAATTCACCGCAAAGATTGGCGCAAGCAACAAAAGTACAGGGACCGAATGCATCGCTGCAGCCAACCGATACAAAGCGGGCTCTTGAGTTGTCTGCATATATGCCGCAGGATGATCAAGCTTTGCCAATGTTGTCAAAAAAACCTCATTAGATTTGAGCGGAAGATACTCCCCCACCAAATTGCCCCTCTCATACATCTCCATATCGAGCTGGGCAATCTCGGCCTGCGCGCGCAGCGAGGCCTCTTGGTCGTTACCTTGCGTTATTTCCAACAACTCGAGCTGACGCTGATTCGTTTTTTGCATATACTCCGGGGCGGTATCGTACGCACCGCCCTCCATGCTCTCTTTTAAAATATCCAAGTGGTTTTCCTTTATGAACTCTCCGCTCAGAACAAATGCGTCTGTGTCAGAAGGAATAAGAGAAGGCAGGGAAAAACTTAACGCGAGGAGAGCCGCAACCGCTATAACCAGGGGAGATCTGACAAGTAGGCGAATACCGAGCCTCGTAAATCGAAGAAACATCAAAACCCCCTTCTCCATAATGAGGACTTTATTGACGACTATACAGGGACTCGACGCGAGCTCTTTTCGTAAACTTGCAAGCGGACACTTTAGCACGATAAATGGTTGCGAATAGAAGCACTTTATCCAGAAAGGGACGACGGAGGACAGACCGAAAAACCGAGGCTTAAACTAAAGGACGATCCGATGCATGCCGCATCCGCGTGAGACGCTGGGCCGGATTCGGCCGGACATGCAAGGTTTTGTCTTTTTTCGGTCCTGGGAACGGCTCTCACTGAGGTTTAAGTTAATCCGTTTGCACTATTATGCATAGCTCGATAATAGTTTTCATAATTACGAATTGTTAATCAGTTGAGCATTCCCAAGTCGCCCCAAAAGACCGAAATATGACAAAACCGTGCCAACCCTACAAAATGAGCGGCGCGAAAGCACCCGCTGGGCCCCGATGGCAGCCGCCGTGCTGCAAAAACGCCGCACGTCACACAATATGTCATCCAACCGAATCCTGGTCCCGGCCCCACTCCTCGCAGGCAACTCCGGAACCGGGCACATAAAAACACCCGGTCCCCTCCGGGGAACCGGGTGCACGATAACTTTTTAACATCTAGCGAGCAAAACAACTGACGGCGGACTGACAGGCGAACAGGCCAGCGGACGGACGGAATGAAAGGCAATCCAGCAGGGCCACTTTAAAATGAGCAACCGCATACAACCGGCAGCATGCAAAAGGTAGCGAACCAGCGTATGGAAGCTACAGCTCGGCCGCGTCGGCGCCGTCGATCTGGATGTTTGCCGCATAGAATGCCGCCAGGGCATCCACCGCAAGGGCGACATCGCGCGCACCGGCCGTCTCCACGCACGAATGCATGGCGAGCTGGGCGCACCCCACATCCACCGCATGTACGCTGACCTGCGTATTCGAGATGTTGCCAAGCGTGGAGCCGCCCGCCATGTCGGAGCGGTTGGCAAAGGCCTGATACGGCACCTCGGCATCGTCCAAGATGGCTTCGAGCACCGCGCGGCTGAAGGCATCGGTGCAGTAATGCTGGTTGGCGGCCTCCTTGACCACCAGGCCGCGATTGAGCTGCGGGCGATTGAGCCCGTCGGCGAGCTCGGGATGAGCCGGGTGCACCGCATGCGCGTTGTCGCAGCTCACCAATATAGATGCCGAGAGGGCACGACGCAGCTCCTCCTCGCCAAAACCAAGGGCGGCGTTCACGCGGGACAGCACGTCGGCGAGCAGCGTCGAAGCCGCGCCCTGCTTGGTCTCGGAGCCGACCTCCTCGTTGTCGAAGCAGGCATACACGTTGATGCGCGCGCCGTCGACGGCCGCGGCGGGCACGCCGGCAAACGCGACCAGCGAGGTGTAGGCGCACATGAGGTCATCCAGGCGCGGCGACGAGACGAACTCATCGGTGGCGCCCCATACGCTGCCGGGGGCGCGATTCACCAGGAACAGGTCGCGGCTCACGATCTGGCCCGGCTCCACCTCGAGCGCATCGGCCAGGAGGGTGTCGAGCGAGCCGGCCGTAAGGTCGCCCACCGATACCAGCGGAAACAGGTCACACGCGCGGTTGGAACCAAAACTCTTGTTCACGTCGCGCGCCATGTGGATGGCAACGCTGGGGATGAGCGCCACGTCGCGGTTGAGGGCGACCAGGCGGCTCTCGATACGAGCCCCCTCGCGCACGAGCACGCGGCCGGCAAGCGACAGCGGGCGATCGAACCACGTGTAATCCATCATGCCGCCGTACGCCTCGGTGGCCAGACGCAGCGCACCCTCGGGGCCCTCGAGCTCAGCGGCGCTCTTGACCTTGAACGCCGGGGAGTCGGAATGCGAGGCGGTGAGCTGGAAGTGATACGGCGCAGCCAGCACGTCGGCGGTCTGCGGGTCGGGCACCGATGTGCCCACGCGCCAGGCGACCACGCTCGAGCCGTTGCGGCGCGTGTAATACGACCCGCCCGGCTCGATGTCCCACGCCATGCCCTCCGGCAGATACGTGAAGCCGGCCGCATCCAGCCGCGCGCAGATGGCGGCGGCCGCATGGAACATGCTTGGGCTCTCGTTGATGAACTCGAGCAGACCCTCGGGTGTGGCGTCCAGGCAGGACGCGGTGTTTACGGTCATGTCATGCTCCATAGCGGGCTCCAACCAATCTTGTATCCGAGCGAAACAAAAAGTATCTTAGCCAAACCAAGCCGATTTGGCTAAGATGCTCCGACCGTGGCCAGGATGCCGGGGGCTGCGCCGGCGGCGGGATCGCCCCTCGCCGGGGACACGCCGTCGCGCGCTCCTTCTAGCAGTCGCCGAACGAAATTCCCAGCGCGCGGGCCTCGCGCACCAGATCGCCCTCGGGGTCGACCAGCTTGAGCCTGCCCGCGACCTTCTCCAACGGCACGCGGCACATCTTGCCCTTGCGCTGCGCCACCATGAACCCGTACGAGCCCTCCAAACAACCGAGCGCCGCCTCCACGCCGCACTGCGTGGCGAACACGCGGTCCTGGGCGTCGGGTGCGCCGCCGCGCTGCGTGTGCCCCGGGATGGACACGCGGGTCTCGCGCCCCGTGGCGCGCTCGATCTCGGCCGCCAGGTCGTAGGCGATCGAGGGCATCGTGCGCGCGGCCACCTTCGCTTTGTATTCCTTCTTGGGCAGCGTGGCATCGGCCTTGGAGATGGCGCCCTCGGCCACCACGACGATCGCCGAACGCGCGCCGCTCGCCAGACGGGCCTCCACCGCATCGACCGCGCACTGCGCGTCGTAGGGGATCTCGGGGATCAGGCACACGTCGGCGCCGCCGGCCACCGCCGCATACAGGGGAATCCAGCCCACCTTGTGACCCATGATCTCGATAACGAACACGCGCCCGTGGCTGCACGCCGTGGTCTTGATGTCGTCCACGCACTTGGTGGCAACCTCCACCGCGCTGGTGAAACCGAAGGTGAGGTCGGTGCCGAAGGTATCGTTGTCGATGGTCTTGGGCAGGGCTATGACGTTGAGCCCCTCCTCGCGCAGACGGTTGGCCGTTTTTGTGGAACCGTTGCCGCCCAGCATGAACAGGCAGTTGAGCGCCAAATCGCGATACGTCTTGAGCATGGCGGGCACCTTCTCGGTGCCGTCGGGCATGGGCTCGTCAAGCTGTTTGAAGGGGGTTCGACTTGTACCAAGAATCGTGCCGCCACGCGACAGGATGCCGTTGAACTCGCCGGCGTCCATCTTGCGGTATTTGCCGTAAATCAGGCCGCGGTACCCGTCCTCGAACCCGTAGATCTCCACCGGCTCGGTCGAGCGGTTCATGATGGCCTTAACGATGCCGCGCATGGTGGCGTTGAGCGCCTGGCAGTCTCCGCCGCTGGTAAGCAGGCCAATTCGAAGCATGGGTCCTCTCCTGTTCTCCGCGCATTTGGCGCCACAGTTTACCCCTTGCCCAGGCGTTATGCAGCGGGTTTGCCACCGTTTATCCAACGGTAATCAAACATACATCGTAAGCGACACCTGTTAGGTAAAGGCTCTGTAAAGGATTGCTCTCCAGCCATTTTTAGGGTGTCTATCCGAATTAGAGTGTCGTGATGGATACATATCAAACGAAGGGAGCCCGCCATGGCCGAATCGACCGTCTCGAGCAATCGAATCAAAGGTGCGGAGTCGGACGCCCGAGCGGGCGAGCCCCAGGTCATCAAGGGCCACAACCCCAAGGGCCGCGACCTCAGCTACACGCAGAACCGCGAGCTGTCGTGGCTGCGCTTCGACGAGCGCGTGCTCGAGGAGGCACTCGACGAATCGGTGCCGCTGTTCGAGCGCATCAAGTTCGTCTCCATCTTCGAGAGCAACCTGGATGAGTTCTTCATGATCCGCGTGGGCGGGCTGTCCAGCCTGGCCACCCTCAAGCACCAGCCGCGCGACAACAAGAGCGGCCTGACGCCGGCCGAGCAGGTCGAGGCGATCTTCGCCGCGCTTCCACCGCTGTACGCCAGGGCATCCGAGACCTTCCGCGCACTCGAAAACCAGCTGGTCGCACAGGGTGTCGAGCGTCTCACGCCCTTCGACCTCATCGGCCAGGAGCGCGACTTCGTGCGCACGTATTTCAACTCCTACGTGCTGCCAATCATCTCCCCGCTGGTCATTGACCCGCGCCACCCCTTCCCCAACCTCCGCAACGGCGCCCTGTACGCGGTCTGCACGCTTTCCGCCGCCAAGAGGGATGAGGACGGGCTGCTCGGGCTCATCGAGATTCCCATGTCGCTGCCGCGCCTGACCCGCGTGCCCACCTCTGACGGCACGCTGCGCTACATCCTGCTCGAGGACGTCATCATGAGCTGCATCGACTCGTGCTTCGGCTCCTACACCCCAAACGAGCGCGCCGTCATCCGCGTCATCCGCAACGCCGACCTCGACCCCGACGGCGAGGGCGTGGAGGAAGACGAGGATTACCGCCAGCACATGAAGAAGATCCTCAAGAAACGCCTGCGCCTGCAGCCGGTCTTTCTCGCCATCCACGGCAAGCTGCCCAAGGACGCCATCAAGTTCATCCGTAAAGCGCTCAAGCTCCCCAGCTACGCCGTGCTATCGGTGGACATGTCGCTCGATTTGGACTTCATCTTCGACCTAGAGAACAAGTTGCCCGCCGACCTGCGCGACAAGCTGCTGTTCGAGCCCTTCTCGCCCCAACCCAGCCCGCTGTTCAGGCCCGGCCTGTCCATGCGCGAGCAGGTGTGCGCCGGCGACAAGCTGCTGTTCTACCCGTACGAATCCATGAACACGCTGCTCGACCTGGTCAACGAGGCCGCACACGACGATGCGTGCATCTCGCTGCGCATCACGCTGTACCGCGTGGCGCGTCAGTCGCGCCTGTGCGAGTCGCTGATCTCGGCGGCCGAGGGCGGCAAAGAGGTCACCGTCCTCATGGAGCTGCGCGCCCGTTTTGACGAGGAGAACAACATCATGTGGGCCGGGCGGCTCGAGGAGGCCGGCTGCACGGTCATCTACGGATCCGAGGGCTTCAAGTGTCATTCGAAGATCTGCCAGCTCACGTACAGCGAGGGCACCGCGCTCACGCGCATCACGCTGCTGGGCACCGGCAACTTCAACGAGAAGACGGCCAAGATCTACTCGGACTTCATGCTCATGACCGCGCATCCCGGCATCGGCGAGGACGCCAACTCGTTCTTCCGCAACCTGTCGCTGGGCAATCTTTCCGGCGACTACCGCTACCTCGGCGTGGCGCCCGCCGGGCTCAAGCCGCTCATCATGGACGGTCTCAACCGCGAGATCGAGCGCGCCCGCGGCGGCATGCCGGCCCGCGCGTTCTTCAAGATGAACTCCCTGACCGACCGCGAGGTGATCGACAAGATCGCCGAGGCCAGCCAGGCTGGCGTGCGCATCGAGATGATCATCCGCGGCATCTCCTGCATGCTGCCGGGAATCCCCGGACGCACCGAGAACGTGCATATCCGATCCATCGTGGGGCGCTTTTTGGAGCACGCGCGCGTGTATGCGTTTGGCGAGGAGGCCGACACGGTCTACCTTTCCAGCGCCGACATGATGACGCGCAACACCGAGCACCGCGTGGAGATCGCCTACCCGGTGCTCGACCCGCAATGCCGCGCCATGGTGTGCGACTACATGACCTCGCAGCTGCGCGACAACGTCAAGGCTCGCGTCCTGACCCCCGAGGGCACCTGGGCCCCGGTCCCACGTGCGGCCGGAGAAGCCGACTTCAACGCCCAGGAACACCTGATGCAGCAGGCCATAGCCCGCGCCGCGGCTGCGCACGAGCCGGCGCAAGCCCCTGCATATGCGGCGGCGCCCCATCGCGAAGATATCCACGAGCCGAAGTGCCGCGCATACGTGCAGAATGTCGCCGCCGCGGCCGTGGCGGCAGCGGCCACCAGCGCTGCAGCGAAAGCTTCGGCCGCGCCGTCGAGCAGCGCGATGGCGACAGCATCGAGCGACGCCCGGCCCACTACGCCCCAATGCGGCAGCAGCACCGATACCGTAACCGCGACTACGGCCGCAAGCGTCACCAGCCCGGCCTCGCGCGATATCGTTCACGTACCCGCCGGCTCTACGACTATCGTCGCCACCGCCACCCCCTCAGATGTGCCGCACAACAAGACCGGCAAGATGGCACGAGGCATGCAGCTGATCGCCGAGGGCTTGCGCACCATTTTCGGGCACTAGGACCGGCCGCGGGACGTGTGCGGGCCGCACATGCGCGCACGTCCCGCGGTCCATGTGGCGCTCCGCGCCCGATCCACAGTCGCTCCGTCACCTCCCCTTCGCTTCCGCAGATCATTAATACGCAATGCTCGTTATTATTAATTGAATATTCAGTTTCTCGCATTGATTTTTGAGCACGCAAACGCAGATACAACGATGCTGACAAAACAACACGGTTGTGAGCATCCTCACGATGCGGAACATGCCGCGATGACCTTCCCAGCCGCACATTTAGCGGCCGAAGCAATCGCTTTTGCCGCTTTTCCCAATCCATTCCATGCACCGTCTCTAAACTGGACTCATTTCGCATCGTGTTTACACCCCCACGTCACTCATAACCGTTAACTTTTGTCAAAGACCCTCAATACACATCCAAACGCCCGGATGATCCGCACGCTTCCGCGACAGTCGACAGCCCACGGACCATTGCGCCCACACGAACATGCTGCCGTCGGGCGATTGCAACCGCACGGGAACACCGTCCCCGCATAAAACACGACCAGTCAGATAATATTTCCTTGCCAATTGTCCCTCTTTGCGTATCATTTGACGAAGAGGCAGGATTTGCGCTCAAGCGCATGTATACATTAGGAGACACCATGACCGCCAAAACCGTTGCCATCGTCGGTTGCACCCATGCCGGCACGTTTGCCGCCCAGGCCATCCTCACCGCACATCCCGACTGGACCGTTCATGTCTTTGAGCGCAACGACACTCTTTCGTTTTTGTCTTGCGGCATCGCTCTGTGGGTCGGCGGACACGTGAGCGACCCCAAGCGCATGTTCTACTCCTCCCCCGAGGCTCTGTCCGAGCTCGGCGCCAGCATGCACATGCGCACCGATGTGCTCTCCGTCAACGTTGCAGGCAAAACCCTGCACGCCCGTGACCTCGAGACCGGCGAAGAGACCGATTTCACCTTTGACAAGCTCATTGTCACCACGGGATCAAAGCCCGTAGTACCGCCCATCCCCGGCCTCTCTGAGGGCATCGAGGACGGTCGCGTCATGCTCTGCAAGAACTGGGATCACGGCCAGGCCATCAAGGACAAGGCCATGAAGGCCGAATCCGTGGCGGTAATCGGCGCCGGCTACATCGGCGCGGAGCTCGTCGAGCAGTTCAGCGAGGCCGGCGTGCACGCAACCCTGATCGATGGCCTGGATCGCGCGCTGGCCAAGAACTTCGACGAGCCCATCACGTCCCAAGTCGAGCAGGCATACGCAGAGCACGGCGTTGAGCTCGCCCTCGATCAGCTCGTTACCGAGTTCCGCCTGAACGAGTCCGGCAAGGGAGTCACCGTCGTCACCACCAAGGGCGAATTCAACGTAGATTACGCCATCATGGGTGCAGGCTTCCTGCCGCGCACGGACCTATTCGACGGCCAGCTCGAAATGCTCCCCAACGGCGCCATCAAGACCGATGAGTTTATGCGGGCCTATCTCTCCGGCTCCTCCGAGCCCTGCCAGGACGTCCTGGCAGCCGGCGACTCCTGCACCGTGCTGTACAACCCCACCGGCACCTACGATTACATCCCGTTGGCAACCAACGCCGTCCGTCAGGCCCTGCTCGTCGGCGCCAATATCGAGGAGCCTGTCCAGAAGTACATGGGCACCCAGGCAACGAGCGCCGTCCAGCTCTACGATCTGTCCCTGGCGGTCAGCGGCCTCACCCAAGCGGGTGCGGAGGCGCGCGGCGTAGCAGCCCAGTCCACCACCATCGTGCAGGACTACCGCCCCGACTTCATGCTCACCACCACGCCCGTCACCGCCACCCTCACCTGGGATCCCAAGACCCGACGCGTCCTGGGCGCCCAGTTCCTCTGCCGCCACGATGTTGCCGAGGCGGCCAACGCCATCTCCATCGCCATCCAGGCGCGCTTCACTATCGACCAACTCGCCAACGTAGACCTGTTCTTCCAGCCCAACTTCTGCCAGCCGGTCAACTTCATCGGCGCCGTGGCCATGCAGGCCGTCGCCGAGGCGGACGCCGCGTAATCACCGCATAACGCTCGCCCCTAATTCAATCCGCACGGACCCCGCCCTCTGCGGGGTTCTTTATTATCAAGGCGCCGAAAAGGCCCTACAGATACCGCCCCGTAACACTTTGCGGGCAGCCCTTCACCTGCTCAGGCGTACCGGCGCACACGATGCGCCCGCCAGCCTCGCCTCCGCCGGGTCCCATATCGATGATGTAGTCGGCGTTTGCGATGACGTCCAGATCGTGCTCGATCGCCACCACCGTAGCCCCTTGCTCGATCAGACGATCAAACACCCCCAAAAGCACCTGCACGTCTAACGGATGCAAACCTATCGTCGGCTCATCGAATACGTACAAGGCGTCGCCCTGGGCGCGACCAAGCTCGCTTGCAAGCTTGAGGCGCTGAGCCTCGCCGCCCGAAAGAGCCGGCGTCGGCTCGCCAAGCGTCAGGTAACCCAAGCCCAAATCGCGCAGCACCTCAAGCCGCGCGCGCATTCGCTTGGTCCCCACACCCGCCGCGCACACTTCATCCACGCTCATGGACATCAGATCGGGCAACGTGTATGTACAGCCATCCTCAGCTTCGATACGCACTGCATCCGCATCCTTCGCATAGCGAGTACCATGGCATGCGGGACACTCGACCTCGACATCCGGCAAAAACTGGACATCGAGGGAAATCGAACCGGTGCCGTCGCACGTCTTGCATCGCAGCGATCCGGTGTTGTACGAAAAAGCACCGGCCTTGTAACCCATCTCGTGGGCACAATCCGTCTTTGCGAACAACTTGCGCAGATCATCATGGACGCCCGTGTACGTTGCCACCGTCGAGCGCACGTTGGCGCCAATAGGCGTTGCGTCGATGAGAAGCGCTCGCTCGATACCGGGCGCATCCAATTCAGCCACGCAAGCGGGCATCGGCTCTGCGCGCAGGCGAGCCCGCAGTCCAGCCAGCAGCTCCTCCAGGACCAACGTCGTCTTGCCCGAGCCCGACACGCCCGTCACGACCGTCAAGCACCCGCGAGGAATATCGACGCTATTCGCCCGAACGGTATGCAGCGGCAACGTCTCCAGGTGTATCGATCCGCTCGAGATATCCTTCCCGACATCGATATGCTTCGCCCGGCTCACATGCGCGCCCTCGAGATACGGTGCGATACGGCTTGCAGGCGCGGCGGCAACTTCATCGATGCTTCCCTGGGCCAGCACTCGGCCACCGCCCGCGCCGGCCACGGGGCCCATTTCAATAAGATGGTCGCACGCCGCGAGAACACGCACGTCATGGTCGACCACCGCGACCGTGTTGCCGTCATCAACCAGATCGCGCATGACGGCAATCAGCCCATCGACGTTTGCCGGATGCAAACCGATCGACGGCTCATCGAGCACGTACAATACGCCCGTTGTCCTATTACGGACCGCGCGGGCCAGCTGGACACGCTGGCGCTCTCCCGTTGAAAGCGTAGCGCCGGCGCGGTCGAGCGAAAGATATCCCAGCCCCAGGTCGAGCAGCCTTTTTGCCGTCGCTGCAAACGAGGCGCAAATCGACTGGGCCATGGCGCACATTTCCTCGGGAAGCTCCCACGAAACGCGCGCCACCCATGTATCGAGCTCGTCCAACGGCATGGCACAGGCATCTGCCAGGTTGATCCCCGCAACACGCGGGGCACGGGCCGCAGCGGACAAGCGCGTACCCCCGCACTCGGGGCACTCCCCCTCGCGCAAAAACTTCGATACGCGCGCAAGCCCCTTCTCATCCTTAGCTTTTGCAAGCGCGTTCTCAACGGTATATACCGCGTTGTAATACGTGAAGTCGAGCTCTGCAAAATCATCGCCCTTCTTCGGCTTATAAAGAATATGACGCTTCTCGGCCGGCCCCTCGAACACGATGCGCCGTTCCTCAGCCGTCAGCTCGCTAAACGGAACATCGGTACGAACGCCCATGGCCCCGCATACCTGCTTCATGAGGTCCCACATGAGCGATCCCCAGGGCTTCACCGCGCCTTCGTCGATGGAGAGAGACTCGTCGGGCACCAGCGCATCGCGATCGACTTCGCGAACGATTCCCGTACCGCCGCAGCAGGGACAGGCGCCCCCTGAATTGAACGCAAGGTCCTCCGCACTCGGAGCCCAAAAAGAACTCCCGCACGAGGGACACTCGAGTTTTTGACCGGCAGCAACCGCAAAACTCGGCGGAACGCTCGCCCCGCAGCTCGGGCACACGTGCGAAGCGCACCGGCTGAACAGCAACCGCAGGCTGTTATTCAGCTCGCTCATCGTGCCAAATGTCGAACGGACACCGGGAACAGCCGGCCGTTGATGCAGCGCCAGCGCCGCGGGCACATGCAGCACTTCATCAACAGCCGCCTCCCCCGCCTGGGTCAGACGGCGCCGCGTATACGTCGAGAGCGCCTCGAGATACCTGCGAGACCCCTCCGCATACAGCACGCCCAAAGCCAGGGAGCTTTTACCCGAGCCGGACACCCCCGCGATACCCACCAGTTTGTCCAGCGGAACATCGATATCTATGTTCTTCAAGTTATGCACGCGCGCTCCGCGAACCTCGATCATCGACGGGTTATACAAATCAGTCACAGCCCCTCCGCAAACCCCGAAGCATTCTCATCCCCAGTTGACGCCAGTATACCCTCATGGCTAGAATACAAACATATGTTCTATCTTTTTTCACCGAACAATTATTCGGCATTGGGTACACAAGGTTCAACGAACGGCACAGAGGAGGCCTTATGGAATACATCGTTAAAAACCATCACGTGCGGTACGTCACCGAGCAGGGGCAGATGCTAGCGGAGGTCACATTTCCCGAGGTTGAACCGGGTGTTGTAGATATCAACCACACCTTTGTTGACGATTCGTTGCGCGGGCAGGGTGTTGCGGGCGAACTGCTCCGCCGCGCTGTCGACGCCATCGCACACAATGGGGAACGCGCACGTGCCAGCTGCAGCTACGCTACGCATTGGTTTGAAAAGCATCCCGAGCATCAAGACCTTCTGGCATAGGGCGCACCGCCGACCAAAGTGCCCGGCCCGCTGCCGAACAAGAAAAGGGATTGCGATCAATGAGCTTGCACGAACCTTCCAGGCGTAGACCCCGCATGCAGCGATATGCCGACCGTCATTCTTGAGAGATTTTTTAGCATATCCGCTCGAACGGAATGGCAGTGTTACCCCATCATCGTGATAGGAGGACCTTGCGGATGCACACATTCTTATCGTTGAGGACGATCCAGATATCAGTACCATCGCCGCAACCCACCTGTGCAAGCTCGGATACTCCTGCACGCAGGCCTTTTCGGGCAGCGAGGCGCAGATGCTCCTGCCCCGCGCAAACCCAAACGCACCGCACCCGTTCGACCTGATCTTATGCGACCTCATGATTCCCGGCCTCACCGGCGAGGAGCTCATAGCCAACCTCAGAAATCATGGGGATACAACGCCCGTCATCGTTGTCTCAGCGCGCACCGCCTGCACCGACCGCGTGGCCCTGCTGCGCATGGGCGCAGACGATTACATCTGCAAACCGTTCGACCTCGACGAACTTGCCGCCCGTGTCGACGTGCAGCTTCGCAGGCGCACGGTAGAGGCCGCCATATCTCACAGCGAGCAGGACAAAGGGCCGCGGGGGGCCGCGGGCAAAGGAGTACTCACCTTCAACAGCTGGCGCCTCGACCCCTCGGCCATACGTTCACCGTGGATGCACTGCCGTTCGACCTCACGCCCATCGAGTTCAAATTGATCGCCACGCTCATGGCGCACCCGCAGCGCGCGTTTTCCAAACAGGAGCTCTTCGAGGCCGCATGGGGCGAGCCGTATGCGGCCGACGACAATACCGTCACCGTACACATTTCAAACATTCGAGCCAAACTCAGGCCGACGGGAACCGACGGCTACATCAAAACCGTTTGGGGCATGGGCTTTAAGCTGCAAGAACCCGCTTAACGCTTGGGCCCTGTCCAACTTTAGGGCCCCGCTTAGCGCTTGGGTCCTGTTTAACGTTTTCTTTAGCATTGCTTACGGGCTTTCAAAGCCTTGTTGCAGATGATTGAAGCATCAACCATCCCAAGAGAAAGGGCACCCATGCACGCCATCTCGACACATGGGCTCACCAAGATCTTCAACGACGCACGCGCGGTTGATGCGGCCACCATGCATATCGAGCGCGGAGAAATCTACGGACTCATAGGTAAAAACGGTGCAGGCAAGTCCACGCTCATGAAGATGATCGCCGGGCTCACCATCCCCACGTCCGGCGACATCGAGGCTCTCGACCCCAACGTCATCCTGCATGTGAACACCATGTTTCCCACGCCGCTCGCGCTCTTTGCCGAGCTCACGTTTTCCGGCCTTGCCCCGCTACCGCTCGTTGTTGCCTATGCCGGGCTCGAGGCGTTCTTCGAGGACCTCAATGCGGGTTTCATCAAAACCATCTGCTCCTCCACGCTGGGACGCGGGGGATATGCCCTTGAGAAGGTCATTTTCCTGGGCATCATCACACTCATGGGGTTCGTCTTGCTCATGCCGATTTCCATCGTCACCGCGTTGGTTATCGGCAGCACCTTCTCGACACTCGATGGAATGGGGGCCGCATGTGCATGGCTCACCACGTGGGCAATCACCTGCATCCCCCTGGCGCTGGGACTGCTCACACGCTGGAAGCCGCTCACCTATGCCGTCCCCGCCATCCTGGCCGGCGGCATGATTCCGGGCTTGCTGGGGATCATCGCCGAGTGCCCGAAGCGTTTCCCAACATGGCCGGTATGCTCAGGCCCCTATCGCCAGCGCTTAACGCCGCCATCAATTGGATACCATCGCAGGCCATGGGCCAGCTCTCCGGCAACCCCGCGAACCTGCTCGGAGCAGTTGAACTCTATGGCGTTCCCAGTATGCCTGCCTGGATATACGTCCTCATGGTCGCCGGAGCCACCCTGCTTCTGAGCACCGCGGTACTTGTATGCGTAGCCCGCAGGAAGTCGCTGTAGAAGTCGCCGCACGATGCGTGTGCGCCATATGCGGGGCGCAACGGATTGAAAGGAGAAGCCGCCGTGGATACCCAGCTCGCCCTCGCCTGCGGGGTTGTTATGGGCGCATGCTTTGGAGTCATCGCCACCTGCGGCCTGTACGCCCACGAGCTGCGGCGCATGGCACGCGCGCTGTCGCGACGGCTTCCCCGCTCCGCCGCGCTACTGAACACCAATGCACCGCTCACAGGGCTCAGCGATATCGCTCGAAGCGTCAATGCCGAGCTTGAGGCAGCCGATCGCAAGCGTGCCGAGCATGCACGTGAACAGCATCAGTTCCAACGCGACCTGTCAGCGCTTTCACATGACATACGCACTCCGCTCACCGGCGCAAAGGGATAAATGCAACTCGGCCAAGACAAGGCGAACACCGGAGCACGCAACGAATATCTCGAATTAGCGGCAGCGCGTATCGATTGCACCATCGAGCTGCTCAACCAGCTGTTTGAGTATACGAAGTCCTGCAACCCGGACCTGCAGCTGACCTTTGCGCCCATCGCCGTGGCACCGTTGGCGGAAGACGCGCTCCTGGCGCATGTTCCGGAGTTCGAGGCGCGTGGATGGGAGCCGCGGCTGGAAGTGGTCGAAGACGGATGCTCCGTGTTGGGCGAGCGTGATGCGCTGCAGCGGATTTTGGACAATCTGGTGACCAACGCCCTGCAGTACGGCAGCGGCGCCCCAACCATCAGGATCGGATCGAATGGCGCGTGCACACGCATGCACGCCGACAGCAGGGATGGCGACCGGCCCGCAGCAAACAACGTCGACGATGACGATGGCACCGCACCGGCATGGATGCAACGAGATGACAGGCCCGCAATGCGTCGGAGGCATGGTGAGCGCGCGGGCGACAGACACCCACCATGCAACTAGAACCGCACGGTATCGGTCCGTTTTACGGATGCACCCTTGCGGCGTCCACGAACGCGCGCCACAGACTCGCATCGGTCTCGAGCGTTTGCCACGTGTACTCAGGGTGCCACTGCACGCCCAGGCAGAACCGCTCACCGGTGACCTCGATCGCCTCGGGAACGCCATCGGTTGCCGCGGCGACCAAGCGGACGCCTTCGCCCAGCCGGTCGACGCAGCAGTGATGGCTCGAGTTCACCTGTACCATGCCACGCCAATCCATGATGCGCGCCAGCAATGAGTCACTCTCCACCACGATGGGATGCGCGGGGTCATGCAGGATGGGCGCATGGCGCCAGTGAGCCATTCCCGCAGGCACCGGTAGCGATGGAACGTCCATGCACAAGCTGCCGCCCAGCGCCACGTTGAGGATCTGCATGCCGCGACAGGTGGCGAACAGCGGCTTGTGTGCGGCAAGCGCCGCGTGGATCAGCTTGAGCTCGAACGCATCGCGCTCATGGCACAACAGGCTCTCGTCATACGGCGCATCGTCGCCCCACAGGGCCGGGGACACATCCTGACCGCCGGGGATCGCGATGCCATCGGCCATCGCCACATAGTGCGCGATGAGTCCCTCGTCATCGGTCATGGCCATCATGAAAGGAAGACCGCCCGCGGCCAGAATCGCATCCAAAAATACCGTGGCCGAGCTCTCCTCGGGCGCCAGGGCCTCGGGCATCTTCAGGCACGGGGGAACCTTCTCCAAGCGCGGGGCGACCAGAATGAGCGGACGGTCGGAAGCACGCGCGGCGCCCACGGCGCCGCGACCGGCAGCATGCCCAGCCGAGGCAGAACCTGCTGCGCCGCAACCACCATCAGCGGGAGCGATGTCAAAGACTCCAGCCTCTTCTAACCCTCCCATCAATGCCCCCTGATCGCGTTCAGGAAGTCACGGGCGCGCTCACTTTGCGGATGCTCGAAGAACTCCTCGGGTACACCCTCTTCCACGATGGCGCCGTCGGCCATGAACACCACACGATCGGCCACGCGGCGCGCGAAGTTCATCTCATGCGTCACCACGATCATGGTCATGCCCTGGTGTGCCAGGTCAACCATGACATCGAGGACCTCGTTGATCATCTCGGGGTCGAGTGCGCTCGTGGGCTCGTCGAACAGCATCGCCTTGGGCTGCATGGCGAGCGAGCGGGCGATGGCCACGCGTTGCTGCTGTCCGCCGGAAAGCTGACCGGGCATCTTGTTCGCCTGCGACGCCACGCCCACGCGCTCGAGCAGCTCCATGGCACGGCGCTCGGCCTCGGCCTTATCGACACCCAGCACCTCGACGGGCCCGAGCATCACGTTCTGCAAGATGCTCATGTGCGCGAACAGGTTGAAACTCTGGAACACCATGCCCAGCTCGGCGCGCATGGCGGCCAGCTCGCGGCCCTCCTGCGGCAGCGGCTCGCCCTCGATGAGGATTTCACCAGAGTCGATGGTCTCCAGGCGGTTGATAGCGCGGCACAGGGTCGACTTGCCCGAGCCCGATGGCCCGATCACCACCACGACCTCGCCCTTTGCAACAGACAGGTTCACGTCCTTCAAAACGTGCAGGTAGCCGAAGTGCTTATCGACATGGCGCAGCTCGATGATGGGCTGGCCCGTTTTGGTTTGCTTGCTCATAGCTCTCCAATCACAGCGATGCGTACAGGAAAACGTCGTTGGGTACGCGGGGCAAGACCCGCCCGGCCGCTACTCCGCGGCCGTGCTCATGCGGTCGATCACGCGGGCGCCCGTCCGCTCGCTCAGCCACACCGAAAATCGGTTGATGGCGTAGTTGAACAGGATGTAGATAACGGCCACCACCAGGTACGTGGATACGAGCGCGTCGTAATTGGTGATGAGCACGCGCGCGTTCTGCAGCAGGTCGGGATAGCTCACCACATACGCCACGGTGGTGTCCTTTACCACCACGACCAGCTGCGACACCAGCGAGGGGATCACATAGCGGATGGCCTGCGGCAGCACGATCTTGGTCTTCTCCTTCCACGGGCTCAGGCCCAGCGCCTCGGCCGCCTCGACCTGGCCGCGCGGCACGGCGTTCACACCCGCGCGGAACACCTCGGCCAGCACGCCGGAGGCCGCCAAGGCGACCGGCAGCGTGAGCATCCAAAACGACGGCAACTTGATGCCGTACTGCGGGACCACCAAAAAGAAGAAGTAGATGAGCAGCAGACTCGGCACGCCGCGGAAGAAGTCCGTGACCACCCGGCACAAGGCCGCCAGCGGGCGCACGCCGCTCGTGCGGCCGAGCATGAGCGCCAAACCCAGCACCAGCGCGATCGCCCCAGCAGTCAGGGCAACCTTAAGGGTGCCCAAGAAGCCCGAGAACAGGAAGCTCCAGGTGCTCCCCCAGGTAAAGAACTCCCAGTACCGGGGGTCGAGCTGACCGGTCGCCCAGAATTGGTACACCACGAATGCCAAAAGACCGGCCACCGCGACCGCCGCGACCGCCGTGCCCACGCGCATGCGCGCACGAGCGCGCGGGCCGGGGGCCTCGTAGAGCGCATCTCGCATGTTCATCGCTCGATCCTCACTTTCCGGTCGATACGGTTACCGGCGAAGCCGATGGCCAGCGCCGTGAGGGCGTAGCCGGCGGCCGAGATCGCAAACGCCAGCACGCCGCCCGCATCGCGCGTGTTGATGTAGGACACCACGCCCGTAAGCTCCTGCGGGTCGAGCGGCACCTGCGACCCCAGCGACGTGGTGAGCATGACGGCGATGAGAAGGTTGGTCATGGGCAGCACCGTGGTGCGCAGCGCCTGCGGGATCACGATCTTGCGGATGATCTGGCCGAACGACAACCCGATGGAGCGCGCGGCCTCGATCTGCCCCACGCCGATCGTGTTGATACCGCTCATGAAGTTCTCCGATCCGAACGCCGCGGCGACCAGCACCACCGTGGTCATCACGCAGACGCGGTAATCCAAGACCACGTTGAGGCTCGGCAGCGCGTACACGATGATGATGAGCAGCGAGACACCGGGGATGTTGCGGAACACCTGCACGTACAGGTCGCCCAGCCAGCGCAGCGGCTTGAACGGGCATACGCGCAGCACCGTCACCAGCACGGCCACCACCATCACGATGGCGAAGCACACCGCCGTCATGCCCCAGGTAGACAGCAGCGCGGAAGCGTAGTTGCCGCCGTATGTCGATAAAAGCTCGGACAGGCTCATGCCATCCCTCCCCCATATGCATGTGGCCCGCCATATACCAGGCGGGCCACACAGCACGCCGGCTCACCGCAGCCGGCAACGAATCTGCCAGTTCTGCCGTTACGCACCGATCGCCGGCGGCTCGGGCGCGGAGTCGACGCCCGCACGGTCGCCGATGCACAGGCGCCACAGCTCCTCCCAGGTGCCGTCCTGCTCAATCTTGGCGAGGAAGTCGTTGACGAACTGGACGCCGTCGGAATCCTTGGGAAGGCCGATGCCGTACAGGTCCTCAGGACCGAACGGGTCGCCGGCGAGCTTGTACTTGCCCGGCTGCTTGATCATGTCGCTCATCAGCATGTTGGTATCGATGACGTAGGCATCGGCACGGCGCTGGGAGAGCGCGGAGCGGGCCTCCTCATCGGTCTTGAACTCCTGCAGCTTGGCGCCAGGGACAAGCTCCTCCATGATGGAGGGGCCGGTGGAGCCGGACTGAACGGCGACGAGCTTGCCGTCCAGGTCCTTGTAGCTCTCGATGTCCTCGTTGTCGGCCATGACGAGCACCGACTGCTGCGTGCCGAAGTACGGGCCGGCGAAGGAAATGATCTTCTTGCGGTCCTCGGTGATGGAATACGTGGCGAACACCGCGTCGACCTGGTCGTTCTTGAGCACGGACTCGCGCGTATCGGAGGTTACCTGAGTGGCTTCGTACTTCTGCTCATCGCCGAGGATATAGCGGCACAGCAGCTCGGAGATACCGGCGTCGAAACCGCGCAGGCGGCCGTCCTTCTCATCCAGCAGGCTGAAGAGCATGGAGGTTTGGACGATGCCCAGACGCATCTTGCCGGCGTCCTTGATCTTGGACGCCCAGGCGCTGGCGGCGATCGTGGCGTCGTCGGCCACCGCGCCGGAGGCGATCAGCTTGTCATATGCCTTGACGTCCATCTTAGCGGGCTCGGGGGCGTCGCTCGACTCGGCATCCTCGGCGGGGTGGGGCACGGGTTTCTCGCCGCACGCGCTCAGGCCGAGCACGGCCGCGCCGCCCAGAGCGGACAAGCCAAGCATCTGACGGCGGCTCACCATGACGGGACGCTGCAGGGTCTTCTTCATGATCCAGGTCCTTTCTTGTAAGGCCTACAAGGCCGCAGCGCGGGCGCGCGACCAAAAAGATATGCAACCAATAGGGTTCTTATTTCCAAATGTACCCCATACCTGAGATAAACCCATGTACGCCCGCCGATTCGTCACTTCCCGCCACATCTTCACCACCCCTCTGTGCGAAACTGATACTCTGATATGTTGCTCATGCCCTCTGGCATGCGCGCCGATGCGTACATTGGGGAGGATCGAAACAAGGCATGCTGCTCGAACACACCACATCCCCCGCGGATGTCAAACAGCTCGCACCACATGACCTGCCCGTCCTATGCCGGGAGATCCGCCAGGCCATCCTCACCAGCTCCGCTGCCGTTGGGGGCCACGTCGGCTCCAACCTGGGCACCGTCGAGCTCACGGTCGCCTTGCACCGTGTGTTCGACTCCCCGCACGACAAGCTCGTGTTCGATGTGTCGCATCAAACCTATACGCACAAGATGCTCACCGGCCGCGCACCGTATTACCTGCAGCCGAAGCTGTTCGGCACGCTTTCGGGCTTCTCAAACCCCGCCGAATCCGAACACGACCTGTTCTCCATGGGGCATACCTCGACCTCGGTAAGCCTCGCTGCGGGCCTTGCCAAGGCGCGCGACCTTGCCGGTGACGATTACAACGTCGTCGCCGTTATCGGCGACGGCTCGCTTTCGGGTGGCCTCGCCTTCGAGGGCCTCGATTCCCTGGCCGAGCTCGGGACCAACGTCATCGTCATCATCAACGATAACGGCTGGTCCATCGCCGAGAACCACGGCGGCATCTACCGCAACCTTGCCGCCCTGCGCGAAAACGGCGGCATGGCGCCCGACAACTTTTTCCGCGCCCTGGGGCTCGACTATCGCTTTATCGCCGATGGCAACGACGAAGCTGTCCTCGAGCGCGAGCTGCTCGCGGTGCGCGATATCGACCATCCCGTCGTCCTGCACGTATGCACGGTCAAAGGCGAGGGCTACGAGGCCGCCCTCGATGACGCCGAGAATTGGCATCATGTGGGCCCCTTCGACCAGGCAAACCCCGACAGCAAGGCGCAGAACAACGTGAGCCCGGCCACATACGCCGATCTGACGGGCCGCCATCTGCTCGAACGCATGTCCGAGGATCGGAACGTGGTCGCGATAAGCGCCGCGACCCCCTACATCATGGGCTTCGATGCCAAACGTCGCCAAGCGGCCGGCTTGCAGTTCATCGATGTGGGCATTGCCGAAGAGCATGCCGTCACGCTTACCACGGGGCTTGCCACGGCCGGCGCAAAGCCCGTCCTCGGGCTGTACGGCGTCTTTATGCAACGCGCCTATGACGAGCTGTGGCACGATCTGTGCCTCAACGATGCCTGCGCCACGATTCTGGATTTCAGTGCCAGCGCGTTCGGCGCGACCGATGCCACGCACCTGGGATTTTTCGACCTCGCGCTCATGGGAGGGCTGCCCAATCTTTCCTGCTTGGCGCCCACCTGCCAAGAGGAGTACCTGGCCATGCTCGATTGGGCGCTCGATGCGCCGCACGGACCGGTGGTGATCCGCGTGCCGGCCGGCACGCCTTCAAGCCATCCCGAGCGCATCACGGGAAGCATGGACTTTGCGCAGCCCACATATCAAACCGTTCGCACCGGATCCGGCCTTGCCATCCTCGCCCTGGGCAACTTCCTTGAACTGGGTGAGCGCGTAGCCGATGCGTTGGCCGCGCGCGGCGTGCATGCCACGGTCATCAACCCGCGCTTTGCCACGGAGCTAGATACCAATGCACTTGACGGGCTGGGCCGCGCGCACCGTGCCGTTATCACGCTGGAGGACGGAGTCCTTGCCGGCGGATGGGGCGAGAAGGTCGCCCGTTATTTGGCCCCGACCAACCTGCGCATCCGCTGCTACGGCTACCCCAAGGCATTCCCCGATCGCGTCAAGCCGCTTGACCTGCTTCGCTCATGCGGCATCACGGTCACGGACATAGTCCGCGATGCACTGGAGCTGCTTGAACGCTAGACGCTCGAACGAACGAGGCCCTCGCAATGCCTTATCGTCAACAGCCTGGCGGTCGTGCGGCGCACGCCCAATTCGCGCTGGCGACGCACTCAGCCGAGACATGTTCATAAAATGTCAAATTTCGGTCTTTGGAACGCTGTTCCTGCCGGTCCGGATCAACGGTCTTCGATCATTTCGCATAGCGCACATCTACTATGCAAGTATGCGAATATCACCGCGGGACAAAGGCGCCCGGCCCGCCGATTAAGACCGAAATTTGACAAAACCTTGCACCCCTGGCTCGCGATTACCGACTGACCTTCTCGATTTTCGCCATCTCGCGCTCAACCTGAGCGTAATACTGCTCAGCGCGGCGTTCATTGCCCGCGTTCTCATACTGCACGGCCAGCAACTGGCACAGGCGCATACGCTCCCCGCCTTCGCGCGTGGCCTTCAAGGCCGTCTCCATCCGGTCGATATACGCGCTCGACCCCTTCAGGAAAATCTCGACGGTCTGCTCGCTCTGCTCCGTAAGGCTCGCATCGCCCAGGCCGCGAATCAGGCCGAGCACCTTCTCCGCACGCGGGCGATCCTCGACCTCGACGAAGAACATGAGCGCTTTTCCATACAGCGCGAGCTTTTGGTCGCGGCTCATCTTAAGCTCGAGCAAGCCATCGATCGTCTCGGTCGCCTCTTCCGCACGCTCGAGCGACATCAGGGCGTTGAGCCGCATGAACTGGCGATTGTAGGTAGGGAAGGCGAGGCGCGCCATGGCCGTGTCGAGCACATCGAGGGCCGCCTGATAATCCTCGACCTCGAAATAGTGCTCAACTTTGGCGAAAAGCGCGCGCTTTTGAAACTCGACAAAGGCCAGGGCGACCGTGGCGATCACCAGGATAGCGATACCTATAACGGTGAAATTCATGAGATACCTCTTCCTTATTTGGAGCGGGGCGCGCCGGATCGAAGCGCGGAGACGCCACCCCCGGACGTGAGCAGCCGTGCCGCCCGGGCCAGGTCGCGATACCCGGCCTCGAGGAATGCACGCAGGCCGCAATACTCCCGATCGTAATAGGCAACGTTCAGGCGCTTGCAGTTACGATGGCATATGCCCTCAAACGGGCAATCGCCGCAGCGGTCGCACGCGCGCCGCGGCTCCGTCAAAAACGCGCGCATGGTGTCGCACGTGGCCATCTCCTCAAGCGTATCCGAGCAGATATCACCGCAGCGGTACTCATCGAGCGCGTAGAAATCGCACGGGTACACCGACCCGTCTCCCTCGACCACAAACTGAGGAGAGCACCTGCCGAGCATGCCGCACTGACTCGGATACCGGCCGAGAACCATCTGCATGATGTTCTCGAACAACCAAATGCTCACGTATCGGCCACGATCGAGCTCGCGCAGCCACATACCCAGCAGCGATGTATAAAACGAGGCGAAGGCGTGCGGCGTGAGGGAGAACTCGTCGGCCTCCTCGTCCAAACCGGGCAGGCACGGGATATATTGCACGTGGTCGATATGCTCGCGGATCAACGCGTTGAACGCCTGCTGCGGATGGCGCGCCAGCTGCTCGGTCAGCACCGTCAGGGCATTGACCTGCACACCGGCATCCTGTAGCAAGTGGAATGCACGCAGGGCGCGGGCGTATGTGCCTTTGCCGGACGCATCGAGCCGAATGTAGTCGTGCAGCTCGCGGTATCCGTCAACCGATATACCGACCAGGAAATCGTGTTCCTTGAAAAACGCCGCCCACCGGTCGTCGACAAGCATGCCGTTGGTTTGCAGCGCATAGGAGATGACCTGGCGATAGCGATGCTCGTCCACATACGCCACGAAGCGCTCGAAGAACTCGAGTCCCGCCAGCGTGGGCTCACCGCCCTGGAACATAAACGACACATGGGCATCGGGTGCCACGCCCAGCCCCTTATCGATAATGGCGCGCGCCACCGTGTCGTCCATGACACTGGTGGTTGAGCAGGCGCGATGGTCGGCCACATCGTAGTAGAAGCAGTAACGGCAACGCATGTTACACGCGCTCGATGCCGGCTTGATCAAAAACCCCATGTACTTTGTCCCCGCCATGCCGGCACCTCCCGCACAAACCAAAGAAAAGGACGGCCCGATGAGCGAGCCGCCTTTTTGAACCATAGCGTATTTTTACAGTCCCAGGCGCTCTTTTTGCTCCACGGGAGCCTGGAACTCCTCGAGACCGCGCAGCAGCAGCTCGATCATGCGCCGCTCCTCGGATGCGCCCTTTCCGGCCAGGTTATGCTCCTGGGCGCAGTCGGCCTCCAGGTCGAACAGCATCGTGGCGCCGACCTCGGCAAGCGGCGTGGCGTTCTCGATGTTCGCGGGCTTTGCGCAAGGGAACTTGTACACCGGGTAATCGGTCCAGGGCAGGAACCTGCCCATCTCGATCTTATCCACGCAGTCCGTACCCATCTTCTTGCGGATGGTATGCGGAATCGCCGCGTACTCGTAGCACGGCTGGTTGCCCGCAACAGGAGCGCGGAAATACGTATAGCGCCCATCGGTGATGTTGACCGTCATGGCATGCACGCCGTACAGCGCGTAATCACGCGTCGCGGCCTCGGGGTCGGTTGCAAGCGGGCGCAGGGAGACACCCTGGACGACCTCGGGAATGTCGCAGCCGTGAACATCGAGAACCGTGGGCATGATATCGATGGCCTGCGTGAGCTGGCCCACATGCTCGCCGGCGCGGGCGCCGCCCGGGAAATGCACGATGAACGGCAGATGCGCCAGCTCGTTGTACAGATGCATGTAGTTCTTGCCCATGTAATCGCGCTCGCCCAGGAAGTATCCGTGGTCGGTGGTCACCAAGACCATGGTGTCCTCGAGGATGCCCGTTTCCTCGAGCTTGTCGATGAGCTTGCCGAACCAATGGTCGGTCATGGTGACGAGCGCCTTGTAGCGACGCTGGACGTAGTCCACGGCCTCGGGGGTCACATCGGTGTCGGATACGCGTTTGTACTGGGGGATCTCGAAATAATCGCGGTCGAGCCCCGCGGACCCGCCGTACATCTCCATGTACTTGTCGGGCACGTCGAACGGCTCATGCGGATCGAACGCCTCGACCATCAGGAAGAAGTCGTCATCTTCCTTGTTGGCCTCGAGCCAGTCCACCGCGGACTGGAAGGTCTTGGGGCTGGGCATGTCCTCCTCGTTGGGCCACATCTGACGATTCTTTTGATACTGCTCGCGCACGCGCCCATAGAACGTCTCGGGCATGTTGCCAGGCTCATCGATACGGCTGACCCACGGATCGCCCTCCTGGCCACGATAATAATCCCAAGTGTTGAACTCCTGCAGATAACCCTCTCCGCCCGTGCGCAGGTAATGGCAATGGTCGGTGGTGATGTGGCAGAAGTTACCCTGAGCGCGCAGGCATTGCGGCAGCGTGGTGTCGAACGGCTCGATGGGGCCCCAGGGGCGCTCGAGGAAGTTGAGGCGGCCGGTCAGGATATCGCGGCGCGCCGGCATGCACGGGGCCGAGCCGATCCAATGGTTGTCGAATACCGTGGACTGCTGGGCAAAGCGGTCGAGATTGGGGGTCCGCACGTCGCTGTCGGGGTTGTAGCACGACAGGACATCGCGACGAAGCGTGTCCATCAGCACCAGCACTGTTCTCATATCTGCCCATACCTTTCCGTTGAGGTTGACCGTAGAGCTTCGGCTCGGGGCGACGCACCCTGAGCGGTTGGAGGCATCGCGGGATGTGCCGCCCCGAATCGAAAAACGTAAAAAAATAGGCGCGCCCCTCCAAAAGGGGGACGCGCCTTGCACGAAGCCGATGATTGCGGCACGTGGCGCGCTTACCCGAAGATGCTGAACGCCGGGAAATAGAAGCCGATGGCGGCGAAGACGAGCGCGAACACGATCAGGCCGATGATGATCTGAGCGGAGTTCTTGCCCTGGCCCTTCTTGAGCAGGTGGTAGCACACGAACGTCAGCAGGACGGGCAGCATGAACGGCAGGATTGAGTCGAGCTTGTCCTGGATGACGAGCGGATCGCCCTCGCCCAGGGACACCTGCAGCGCCGTGGTGAGCTTGACGGTGGTGGGAATCAGGCCGCCGACGACCATGACGCCCAAAACGTTGGCGAGGTTGCCCAGACGGTCGAAGATCTCGACGCCGGCCTTCTCCACCAGCTCCATGCCCTTGGAGTAACCCATGTGCAGGCCGAAGTACTTCAGCGGCCAGTACAGCAGGTTGATCATGAGGAACATCACGATCGGGCCGATGATGGAGCCGTTGCTCACGCACATGGACGCGCCGATGGAGCCCGCGATGGGGTACCAGGTGAGGTTGAGCAGGGAGTCGCCCAGGCCGGCGAACGGGCCCATGAGGGAGGTCTTGATGGCGACGACGGTATCCTTCTGGTCCTCGTCGGTGCTCTCCTCGAGCGCGGCAGTGATACCGAGGATGAAGGGGATCGCCAGCGGGTGGGTATTGAAGTACTCCAGGTGACGCTGCATCGCGTGGACGCGCTCCTCCTTGGGAGCATCCTTATAGAGCTCCTCGAGCACGGGGGCGAAGCAGTAGGTCAGGGAGAGCGACTGCATGCGCTCGTAGTTGTGCGCGAACTGGCAGCCTTGGGTCCTCAGCAGGACCTTGTTGAGGGTCTTTTTGGAAATCTTGCCCATTAGAGATCGTACTCCTCGTCATCGTCGCCATCGGAGGCGGTAGCAGCTGCAACGGCAGGAGCCCTGTTCTTCTGCCCTTCGAGGATGATGTCGTACAGGCCCGCAACAGCGCAGGCGGCGAGGGCGATGCCCATGACCGGAAGCTTGAGGTAGGCGGACAGAACGAAGCCGATGATCAGGAAGATCCACATGTTCTTCTTCATCATCATGGTCAGAAGCATGGCCAGACCGACTGCGGGCATCATGCCGCCGGCGATGGAGAAGCCGGTAAGCACCCACGGAACCTGGTTCTGCAGGAAGCTCATTATGTCCTCGACCACGAACGAACCGATACCGGTCGCGATGAACACCGGGACGGCGCGGGTCAGGAAGAAGCACAGGGCGCCGGCCCAGAAGTACTTGTTGACCGCGTTGAACTTACCGTTGAGCACAGCCTTGTCCGCCGCGTGCACGAGCGAGATGTTGGTGGTCATGACCAGGATGTTGAGCTGCTGGACGAGCGTGGCGGTGGGGATGCCGATGGCGACCGCCAGGGAGATGGCCTCGGAGGTGCTGCCGCCGGACATGATGCCCAGAGACGCGCCCACGATGGTGCCGGAGATGACATCGGGCGGAACGTAGGCGCCGATGTTGTTGACGCCGAGCCACATGAGCTCCATGGTTGCGCCGATCATAATCGCGGTGGGCAGGTCGCCGAGGATAATGCCAACACCGACGGATGCGAGCAAGGGTTTGCGGAAACCCAGGTGCGGACCAACCTGGTCCCACTCGCACAGGCCGGCCCAGAGGGCAAGCAGGAGTGCTTGAAGCATTGCCTCTCCTTCCTATACTATGCCGCTCGCGCGGCTTCTCCTGGCGCCCCAATGCGCCAGGAGGGTTTACCAACTACCGGGGATACCCGCGCTCGGAGCCTACTCGAAGTTCTTGAGCAGCTCGGCAACAGGGGTCTTGTCGTCACGCGTGGTGGTCTGCATCCAGCACTCGACACCGAGGTCGATAAGCTTCTCGAAGGCCTCCTTCTCCTCGGCCGTGACGGACATGTTCTTGTGTAGACGGCAACGGGAGTCGTTGAAGCGCATGCCGGAGACGTTGAGGTAGTCGAAGGGAAGGCCGTTCTCATGGAGGGTCAGGGCGTCCATGGGATTGGTGAACAGGACCATGGTGGCCTTCTTGAGCTCGGTCTTGGTGAGGACGTGGATGAACTTCTCGACACCGAAGACGGAAACCTTGATCTCGGGGACCGCAAGGCCGGCTACGGACTTCTGGACCGGATCGTTTGCGACCTTATCGGAAACGATGATGACGGACTCGATTCCGTAATCGGGAATCCAGGTGGTGGCCACCTGGCCGTGGATGAGGCGGTCGTCGATGTCTACAAGCTTGAGTGCCATGGTGCAAGCCTTCCTATTCTTCCTCCCCGCGGGAGGTGCCGATAGCCTAAATGAGAATCCGATAAAACGAGGGGCGGACTAGAGGTCCAGCTCATCTTCCTCGTCGGGCGTCGTTGCGACAGGAGCCTTGATCTCCTGCTGGGCCTGGGCGTGGGCGGCCGTGAGCTCCGTGCGGATCGCCTCGTCGCTATCGAGGCCATCGCGGGTGAGCAGCAGCTCCACCACAACCGGCATGCACAGGCCGGTGTAGGCGATCATGTCCATGCCCTTGGCGAGGCAACGGGTCAGTACATTGAACGGGGTGCCGCCGTAGATATCGCATAGGGTGACCACGCGATCGCACTCGGAGGAGAGCTTGGCATATGCAGCTGCCATCTCATCCTCAAAGGTCTCGAGGCTCTTCTCGGCGGTCAGGGAGAGCGTCTCGACGTCCGCCTGCTTGCCTGCGATCATCTCGACCGCACCAAGCGCTGCGCGCGCGAACTCGCCATGGCTTGCCAGAATCACACCGATCCTCATGAGTGCTTCCCGTTCCTTTGCTGATCGAGCTGTTCGTACCGTGGGGGCTGTTCCCCGCACTACTCACCGCACCTGCTGACATGCGGTTCGTTTCTGTGCGTTTTGATAATGCGCACATGCCCGGTTGATGTCAACGCGATTTCTCGACATTTTGTAAAGTACCTGGTATATGGCTTGTTTTATATTGCTTTGTTTCAGCAGACGGTATATTTCTACCCTTAAACGGTGTTTGTTCAAACAACTATTGTTGTTTGTTTGTCCGTTATGGTTCAATATGAGCAAACATCTAAACACAATGGAGGCCCCATGCTCAAAGCGGAGCGCCTACAACTGGTCTATAGTATCTGTGCCGAGAACGGATCGACGTCGGTCAAAGACATCTCCGAACAGCTCGGGGTTTCCGAGATGACGGCACGCCGGGACCTGACCGAGCTGGCCGCCGCAGGGAAAGTCGTCCGCATCCACGGCGGAGCGCGCATGCCCGGCGAGTCCGGCGGCATCAAGCTCTCGCGTGTGCTCACCCATGCGGAAAAAAGCCAGGAGCATATCGACAAGAAGCGCGTCGCCGCACGTCTCGCCGCCGAACGCGTTTGCGAGGGGGATTCAATCTTCCTCGGCGGGGGCACCACTGTGGAGTGCATGGTGGACTACCTGCCCACGCGCAACATCCGGGTCGTCACGAGCAGCATGCCCGTCTTCAGCGCGCTCGCCAAGCGCGAGTACCCCGAGATCTACCTTACCGGAGGCGTCTACAGTCGCTCGACCGAGATCCTCAAACCCATCGACAGCGCCTCAAGCGTGAGGTCCTTGGCCTGCGACAAGGCCTTCGTGGGCGCAACCGGCGTGTTCCAAAACGAGATCTTCGGCTCCGATCCGCAGGTCGTCTGCCTGCTCCGCAGCGTTCTCGACAATTCCCGCAAGCGCTATCTACTCATAGACTCCCATAAAGTCGGGCGGCGCGACTTCTTCTCGTTCTACCCGCTGGCGCGTTTCGACACCGTCTTCTGCGATCCGCAGATTTCCCTGAAGCGCCGGCACAGCATCGATGAGCACACGCTGCTCGTCACGGAATAGGAGTCCCATGGATAAGCATGCACGCCTCGACACGCTTTTGGCCATGTGCCGGGACTCGGGAAAGATTACCGTTTCGAAGGTTTCCCACTCCCTGGGTGTTTCCGAGATGACTATTCGCCGCGACTTCGAAGAGCTGGCGCAACGCGGATACGTCGAGCGCATCCGCGGCGGCATTCGCCTGCTGTCCCCCTCACACGGGGCACCGGCGCAGGAGACGCCTTATTTCGAAAAGATGCAGCTGCACCGATCGGAAAAGCAACTTATCGCAGAGGCCGCGGCCGACTTGATCGAGCCCCACGACACCGTCTTCTTGGGGTCGGGCTCCACATGCGCCGCAATCGCCCGATGCCTCCCCGCCGCGCCTCTGCGGGTGGTCACCAACAGCCTGCTCGTCTACCACGAGCTGAAGAACACCGAGCATATCGAGCTGTGTATAATCGGCGGCTCGCTCCATACCTCATCGGCATCCACCGTGGGGCCCATATCCGAGGAGATGCTCTCGTGCATCGGTATCGATAAGTCTTTCATCGGCGCGAACGGCATCGTGCGCACCGAGGTCTACACATCCAACATCGATGAGGGGCGGCTACAGGACCTTGCTTTCCGCCGCTCCGCTCAGCAGTTCCTCGTTGCCGACCATTCGAAAATCGACCAGACCGGCTTCTATAACTTTTACCGTCTCGACCACGTGAGCGGCCTCATCACAGACGGCGGCTGCACCTCCTCGCAGCTCGATCGCCTTCAGGGCCATACGCAGGTCATCCTGGCCGGCTAACCCGTCCAAACACGACCGACTTTACGCCATGCTGCAAGTTTTTGTCTTTTTTCGGTCTTGTTTCGTCGTCATTCAATGACTCGTGACCGGATCAATACGCCGTTACGTATTTGTCGCTTTTGTTATCGATAATCGCGCATAATCTAAAATCAGAATTTGGCTATTCGCTGCCCATAGACCGAAAAAAGACAAAAACTTGCACTCTGCTTGATTCTCGCGTTAAGAGACCCCCTTGGCAGCGTTTTTTGCAATTGGTTGGCAACAAAAAACGCTGCGGACGCACGCCCGCAGCGTTAAGCGCCTCCACGGCGCATCTATTTTTTATACGCGACAGCGAAACTAGTCGTGATACTCCCCACGATCCCACTTGGCATTGATCTCATCGAAGAAGTGGGGGTCGGCCTGGGCAACCGGGTCCGCCTTGTTCACGGCATCGAGCTTGGCCACCAGCGCATCGCGCTCCGGCGTGGGCTCGTATTCGGCCTCGAGGAACGCGAGCATGATATCGGCCATGAGGAACTCGCCGGTGATCTTGCCGCCGAAGCCGACCACATTGGCATTGAGCTCCCGGCGGGCATACAGAGCGCTCGTCATATCGCGAACCAGGGCGCAACGGGCGCCCGGGACCTTGTTGACCGAGTTGGTGATACCGATGCCGGTACCGCACAGCACCACGCCGGCGTCCGCCTTGCCAGACGCCACGGCCTCACCCACGGCCTTGCCGTAAATGGGATAGTGCGTACGGGTGTGGCTGTAGGTGCCGCAATCGAGCACCTCGTAGCCGGCTTCCTCCAGACGATCGTGAAGGTAGGTCTTCTCATCGGTAACGATATGGTCACAACCGAGTGCAATGATCTTCTTGCTCATGGAACTATCTCCTTAGGCCATCTTGTTCAGCATGTCGACACGGACCTGGTGACGGCCGGCAGCGTAATCTGCGCGCAGGAACTCGCGGGCGATACGCTTGGCGACCTCGGTACCCACCACCGCGGGGCCCATGCAGACCATGCGGGCGTTGTTGTGCTCGCGGGTCATATAGGCGGAGCGCTCGTCGGAGATATTGGCTGCCACCATGCCTTTTACGCGCGTAGCGGCCATGTAGGAGCCAACGCCGTAATTGTCAAAGGCAAAGCCGAGCGAGTCCTCGTGCTCGAGCAGATCGTGGGCGACCATGGTCGCGGAATCAACAAAATCCGCAGCGGGCTGCTCGGAATAATCGACCACCTCGTGGCCGTCCGAAACGAGCATGTCCTTGATCAGGTTCTTAAGGGGCATGCCTTCGGCATCGGAAGCGATGACGACTCTCATGTGACAACTCCTAACATTTTTGTTCGAACTGCATATGTGTGAGTTCGTTTAGTTGTTATTTGAACACATTGTCGTGCGTTTTTCAAGATATTTAGTTTGTACTTGTTCGTTTTGTTGCGTATTGTCCGCGAACGGATAGAAAAAGGCGGCCACCGCGTCCCCCTGCACCGGGAAACGGTGGCCGCCTCGCCACAGATTGCACGCCCAAGCTACGGCAACAGCAACGTTGCGTACTCCTCGATCGACTCGCGCTGTCCCTCTTCCAGGGACGTATCGCACACAACGGCGTCGAGATCCTCGAGCGAGTAGAAGTTGAAGAAGTCGCGCTTACCGATCTTGCTCGCATCGACCAGCAGATACCGGGCGTCGGCCTGCTCAAATGCCAGCTGTTGGAACTTGCCCTCCTCGATATTGGAGGTTGAGGTCTGCGCCTCGAACACGCCGTTGGCCCCGATAAAGGCGGCATCGAGACCGATTTTAGAGATGAAATCCTCGGCAAGAGGCCCCACGAAGGCTCCGGTACGGGCACGATACGTGCCGCCGACCAGGCACAGATCACAATCCGGACGCCCTTCCACCAGGTTGAACACCGAAAGCGAATTGGTGACGATGCGCAAATGGCACGCCGGGAGATAGGGGATCATCTGCTCGACCGTCGTGCTGGCACCGAGGAAGATCGTTGAATCCGGCTCGATGAGGCGGGCGGCGCGCTCGGCAACCGCGGCCTTCTCCGCAGCGTGTTTGCTGCGCTTCTCGTTATGGCTGTACTCGCGGCGCAGCATGGATTGACGTGGAGACCCGTTGGTGCGGGCACCGCCGTGCACGCGGACGATCTCACCGAGCGAGGACATCTCCTCGAGGTCGCGGCGGACCGTCATCTCGGATACACCCAGGTTGGCCGCGATATCCTTTACCGCCGCCGAACCGCGCTCATCCAGCAGCTGCTTGATTTTATCCTGACGCTCGGCCTTGATCATTCCCATACTCCCCATCAAGTTCGAACATTAACGAACCGACTTTATCATACCCATCTCGAATTCCCGCAGCTCGGCTGCGTGCTGGCTCTCAACATCCGTCAAAACCCGATGGGTAGGGATAACGAGCCGAACGGGAATGGACGCCAACGCGTCAGCGACCGAACGTGCCGAAAGCACCCGGCCGCACCCGCACGCGCCGATCGCCCCCGCCCGCACGGCGAGCTTCTCGGCCAACCGATCGACCGGAACCGCATGGGCGAACTCGATCGACAGGACCTCGGCGGCGACTCCATGGACAAACTCCGTGGACTCAAAATGCATCGGCGGCACCCAGCGGGGGCGCTGGCCGGCAAAATAAGCATTCAACCAGCCCCAGGCATGCCGGAGGACCGCAGCCGAGGCGGCATCGGCCGGGTCGGACGGAGCGCAAGCCGCGCCGCCCGACTCCGCATCGCGCACCTCAAGCCGCGCGGCCCGCGCCACGAGCTCATCCGCATCGCGCGGCGGGGCATCGACAAACCAAAGGCCCGCCAGCCCCCGCTCGCCGGCAACCAACTCGATATCGCCCAACGGCGCATGGTACGTTGCAGTCAGCACGTGCCCTCCCCCGATCCTACTCGGCACTCTTGAGCGCGCCCACCATATCGATACGATCGAGCGTCTTGTTGGTCATATGGTTGATGACCAGCGTGAAGACCAGCGACATGATCGAAGCGAACACATAGGTGTGCGGCTCGACAATAGTATCGAAGAACAGCGATGGCATGCGCAAGACGTATGTAAGGAACCTGGTGATCGCGTATCCCAAGGGCCAGCCCGCAACGATGCCGACCAGCGTGAGCACGATGGTTTCCTTGTTGATATAGCGATGTACCTCGCGGCGGCGGAAGCCGAGCACCTTGATGGTCGCCAGCTCGCGCTCGCGCTCGGAAATGTTCGTGTTCGACAGCGTGAACACCACGGCGAAGGCGAGCGCCGCCGCCATGATGGTAACCACGTACACCACCACGTCCACCACCTTGAAGCTGTCGCCGAATGCATCGGCGATCTTGGCCGACCCGTTCACCGAGACGAACGTGTCATCGCCCGCGAGCCTATCGGCGAGCTTAACCTGCGCGGCGTGCCCGCACGAGAGGTTGGCGAAAAACGCGTTGGGAACCACCTGCTCGCCAAAGACGCGCCGGTAGACGTCCTCGTTCATAAAGACGAAGTTACCCAGGTAGCTCACGCTCACGCCCTCGATGCGCACCTTGGCCGAACGCATCGAGGAGTCCTGCAGGCTTACGGTATCGCCCGTCTTGAAGCCCAGCACCTGCTCCATGTTCTTGGTGATGAGGACGCCGTCGCCCGATTCCGGGAGCTCGAGATGGGACCCATCGAGGGCATCGGTCTTCACGTACTCCCCAAGGTCGGCGCCGCGCGGCACCACCACGATCTGCACCGGCTCTTTCCTGCCGCCGAACTCGGCCGTGACGTTGTCCACGCGGGCCTCGAGCATGCTGGCAACCTTACCCGTGGCGCGCAGCTTGTCCTCGCCCTTGGCAAAATCCTGGTCGGCGGTGACCGCGAGCAGATCGTAGGCAACCACGCCCTCATCGCCGTACTGACGCGCCTTGAGCGAGATGACCGTATCGCGAATACCCAGACCGCAGATCATAAGTGCGGTGCAGCCCGCGATGCCGAAGACCGTCATGAGGAAACGCTTTTTGTAGCGGAACAGGTTGCGTGCGGACACCTTGTTGAGGAAGCTCATGCGACGCCACAGAGGCGTGATGCGCTCCATGAGGATGCGCTTGCCCGCACGCGGCGCGCGCGGACGCATGAGCGAGGCCGGTGTTTCCTTGAGCACATGCCGGCACGCCACAAACGTTGCCCCCACGATGCCCACCGCGAACAGCACGATCCCGAGCGCCGCGGTGACCGGATTGAAGCCGAGCTCGAACGGCGGCAGCTCGTACATCGTTACAAAGATGCTGAAGATGGCGTTGGGCAGCGCGATGAAGCCGAGGGCGTCGCCCGCGAGGCCGCCCGCCAAACACGCCGCAAACGAATAGATGAGGTATTTGGAAAGAATGCGACCGCGACTGTATCCCAATGCCTTGTACACACCGATGAGTCCACGGTCCTCCTCCACCATGCGCGTGACCGTTGTGAGGCTGATGAGCACGGCGACGGTGAAGAAGATGAGCGGGAACACCGTGGCGATCGACTCGATCGAGCTGGCGTCCGACTCGATGGTCGTATAGCTCGGCAGAGCCGTGCGATCCTGTATGTACCACACGGCATCATCGATGTTGTCGAGCTCGCGGCGCGCATCGGCGAACCGCTCGGCCGCCTCCCCGGCGTTGCGGTCGTATTCCGCGCGCCCCTCGGCAAGCTTCTTCTTGCCGGCCTCGAGCTCCGCGCGGCCCTTGTCGGCTTCGGCGCGACCGCTCGCGAGCTTATCCTGCGCGGCGCCGATCTGAGCATAGGCAGCCTGCGCCT
>ERZ1032357.58-NODE-58-length-37518-cov-14.060513_pt1 | contig 37518 bp, 36 predicted proteins | sample MGYA00517100_ERZ1032357 | MGnify/ENA primary metagenome ERZ1032357 (study PRJEB33719, sample SAMN04262589) | wastewater metagenome | biome: periurban shantytown; feature: animal feces; material: feces | host: Canis lupus familiaris | place: Peru: Lima | collected...
GCCATGCGCAAGCCGCAATCAGTAAATAAGTTGCGAAAGTGCATTTTCATAGAGGTCAAGTAATTTTCGGTTGACGGTGCCGTTTTATACGTTGTAAGGTACATAACATGTTTTGGCACTGTGAACATATCTTCTGGCTCAACGTCCGTCGCGACCTCATGACGTCGCGCGGCGATGCCGTCCGCAAGGGCGCCAAGGCGGCCCAGCGCACCTCTGCCCTCATATAACGCATCACAACCGAATACTGTTCCGCGCTTTGCGGATGGCCTGTTCCCGTTTAACGGGGTCGATGGCGTATGCCCCCTCCGGCCGTTTCGCCGAAGGGGCCTTGCATGGTTATTCAATACGACCGAAAGGACGAATGTATGACAGAAGCAAAAGCCAAACCGAAAGTAGAGAAGAGCGCGGTGATCATCGTCGGCGTGATCACGCTCGGCGCGTTCGTCTCGCTGTTCAACCAGACCGTTATGGCCCCGGCGCTGCCTTCGCTCATGAAGGAGTTCAACGTCACCGCCGGCCTGGCGCAGTGGGTCACCACCATATATATGCTCGTCTCGGGCATCATGGTGCCGATCTCGGGCTACTTTATGGACAAGTACCCCACGCGCAAGCTGTTCTTCCTGTCCATGGGCCTGTTCGTGGCGGGCACCGTGGCGTGCGCCGTGGGCCCCAACTTCGCCATCCTGATCGTCGGCCGCGTGCTGCAGGCCGCGGGCGCCGGCATCCTGATGCCGCTCGTCGGCACGGTGCCGCTGCTGGTGTTCCCCGTTGAGCTGCGCGGCACGGCCATGGGCATCGCCGGTATCGTCATGGCCGCCGGCCCCGCCATCGGCCCCGTGCTCGGTGGTCTGGTGATCGACTCCATGGGCTGGCGTCCGATGTTCATCATCATCGCCGTGCTCGCCCTCATCATCCTGCTGCTGGGTATTCCGCTGATGAAGAACGTCGGCACGCTCAAGGATCCTCGTCTGGATATCCCGTCCGTGGTCATGTCCACCATCGCTTTCGGCGGCCTGCTGTTCGGCTTCTCCAACGCCTCCGACATGGGCTGGGACAGCCCCATGGTCATCGCCCCGGCCGTCATCGGCGTGATCTTCTTGATCCTGTTCGTGCGTCGCCAGCTCAAGCTTGAGACCCCGGTGCTCGAGCTGCGCTGCCTCAAGACGCGCAACTTCCTGGTCGCTGCCCTCATGGTGACCCTTATCAACGCCGCGGTCGCCGGCACCAACGTGGTGCTGCCGCTGCTCATCCAAAACGGCATGGGCGCATCGGCTACCGTGACCGGCATGGTCATGCTGCCGGCATCCATCGTGGGCATCGTGCTTTCGCCCGTGTCCGGCATGCTGTTCGACCGCATGGGGCCGCGCCTGGTCACCGTGGGCGGCATGGTGATCCTCACCCTCGCGCTGTTCGGCTTCGGTTTCACCGGTGCCGGCCTTACCGTTGGCCTTGCCGCCACGCTGTGCGGCCTGCAGGCTGCCGGCCAGGGCTTTGCCAACATGCCGGTTAACACCTGGGGCGTCAACGCGCTGCCCGACGAGCTGATTGCCCACGGTAACGCCATCGCCAACACCGGCCGTCAGGTCTTCGGCGCCATCTCCACCGCCGTGCTCGTGACCATCATGTCCTCCGTGCAGGCCCACGCCGCGGCCGGCGGTGCCGACCTCGCGGCATCCACCGTTGCCGGTGCGGGCGCCGCATACTTCGGCTGCGCTGCCATCGCGCTGGTCGGCCTTGTGATCGCGTTCATCTTCGTGAAGAAGAACAGCAGTAAGACCGCCGCCCCGGCAAAGGTCATCTCCGAGAAGTAGCGCATCGCGTTGAGCTGCTCGGATCCCCATATGAACAACGGCTCCCGTCTCGTATATGAGGCGGGAGCCGTTTTGTTTTGGGAACTGTTGAGCGACGGAGGGGGGAGGGCGGACCTAAGGGCGCATGGTTCGCATGGCGTTGAGGATGGCGATGACCGCTACGCCCACGTCCCCGAATACCGCGAGCCACATGTTGGCTATGCCGACGGCCGCCAGCGCCAAAATGAGCAGCTTGATGCCGATGGCGAAAACGATGTTCTGCTGGACGATACCCATGGTCTTGCGGGCGATGCGAATGGCGTCGGCGATCTTGAGCGGGTCGTCATCCATCAGCACGATATCGGCGGCCTCGATGGCCGCATCCGATCCCATCGCGCCCATCGCGATTCCCACATCGGCGCGCGTGAGCACGGGGGCGTCGTTGATGCCGTCGCCCACAAAGGCGAGTTTCGATCCATCGCGTTCGTTCGCGAGCAGCGCTTCGACCTGCGCGACCTTGTCGGCGGGCAGCAGCTGGGCACGGTATGCGTCGAGACCGAGCTTGTTGGCGACCTCCCGCGCTGTCGTTTCGCGGTCGCCCGTGAGCATGACGCAATGGGCGATTTCCATGCGGTGGAGACCGTCGATCGCCTCGCGGGCATGAGGCTTGACGGTGTCCGCAACGTATATCGTGCCCGCGTACAAGCCGTTGACGGCTACGTGCAGGGCGGTCGCGGCGCCGACGGGGGCGTGGGATCCGTCCTTTATGGCGGTACCGTCGGCGATGCCGTGATCCGCCATGAGCTTGTCGTTGCCCACGAGCACCTCGGCCCCGTCCACCATTGCCTCGACGCCGTGTCCGGCCCGCTCGTGCACCGACGCGATGCGCGCCCGGTCGATCGGGTGCCCCAGCGCCGATACGACCGACTGGGCGATGGGGTGCGTTGAGTTGGCCTCGGTATGCGCGGCAAGGTCGAGGATTTGGTCCTGCGTGAACGCGCCTGTGGGCCGGATTTTCTCGACTGCGAAGGTTCCTGTGGTCAGGGTGCCCGTCTTGTCGAAAACCACCGTGTCGACGTGCGAGAGCGCTTCGAGGTAATTCGACCCCTTGACGAGGATGCCCTTGCGCGAAGCTCCCCCTATGCCGCCGAAGAAGCTCAACGGCACGCTGATCACCAGAGCGCACGGGCAGCTGACCACGAGAAACGTCAGGCCTCGCAAAATCCAATCGGGCCAGGGGCCCAGACCGAGAAGTGGAGGGAGCGTGGCAAGCAAGATCGCCGACACGGTGACGGCCGGGGTGTACACGCGGGCGAATCGCGTGATGAAGTTCTCGGTGCGCGCCTTTTTCTCACTTGCGTTTTCAACCAGTTCGAGGATACGGCTGACCGTAGACTCCCCATAGGGTTTGGTGGTCCGCACGCGCAGCAACCCGGACAGGTTGATGCAGCCCGAGATGACCTCCGAGCCCTCGGACACGCCTCGCGGGACCGACTCGCCGGTGAGTGCGGCGGTGTTGAGCTCCGATGAGCCCTCGACTACGATGCCGTCGAGCGGGACGCGTTCACCGGCCTTGATCACGATGACGCTGCCGGGTTCGATCTCGTCGGGAAATACCTTTTCGACTGTACCGTTGCGCTCAAGATTGGCATATTCCGGGGCGATATCCATCATCTCGGCGATGGATTTGCGGCTTTTGCCCACGGCGTAGCTCTGGAACAGCTCGCCGACCTGGTAAAACAGCATGACCGCGGCACCTTCGGCCATATGGGGCTGCGTGTTGGGAAAGGCCACCATCGCGAAGGCGCCGAGCGTGGCGACGGCCATGAGGAACGATTCGTCGAATGCCTCTCCATGGCGTATGTTGCGCCAGGCCTTGCGCAGGACGTCGTATCCCGCGATGAGGTAGGGGATGAGGTAGAGGGCGAAGCTGGCATATACGGACCCGACGGGGCCGAAAACGGAGCGCAACAGCCCGACCTCATCCAGGGCGAGGATGGCGAAAAACGCGGCGAGGGCTATGAGGATGCGGCGAAGCAACCGCTTCTGCTTCTTGTTCATGTCTTGCCTCCGAGGGTTAGATGATGATCTCGCAGTCCGGCTCGATGTCGGCGGTGAGCTTGATGACGCGTTCGAGGATGTCGTCGAAGTCCTCATCGGGGGCTTGCAACGTGAGACGCTGGGTCATGAAGTTGACGGAGGCGCGTTCGACTCCGGGGATCATGCAGATTTGGTTTTGAAGCTTGAGTGCGCAGTTGGCGCAATCGATCTCATCGAGTTTGTATGACTTGCGCATGGGGTGTCCTTTCGTTTGCGTTTGTTCGGGTGGCTATTCGCAGATATGGCTCATGCCCTGGTTGAGCATGGTGTACACGTGATCGTCGGCGAGCGAGTATAGAATCGACCGTCCGTCTCGGCGGAATTTGACCAGGTGCGACTGCTTGAGCGTGCGCAGCTGGTGGGAAACGGCGCTTTGCGATGTGGAAGTGGCCTCGGCGATATCACCCACCGCGAGCTCTCGGCCCATGAGCGCATAGAGGATCTTGATGCGCGTGGTATCGCTGAAGACCTTGAACAGGTCGGCCAGATCGTAGAGCAGCTCTTCGTCCGGCAGCTCTTCTGCGGCAGGTTCGCCGTCAAGGCGTGCGGCTTGCCCTTGCGGTTCGGCGCCGAGGTCTCCGTTGCCCATAGACGCTCCTTTCATATGAATACACATTCATATATCTATGAATCTGATTATATGAACATGCAAACATATGTCAAGCTTAATGAGGGGGGGACGACTCTGGGCAGCGGTGAGTGTTGTCCCGGGCGGTGGCGGACGGCACTTGGAGCGAGTGCGCTTTGCTCGAGATCCCTATTGATGAAGTAGCAAGCCCCAAGTCGACGGGTTTTGAAAGACAAAAGCCCAGGTATCGGTAAAAACGGGCAGTTCATTTGGGGGTTAGCTCTGGATAACTCAAATGTACACCACGGCTAACCCCCAAGTGGACTGCGCATCCAGAAGCTTTCCTGGGAAAACGCTGCGGTAAAACAATCCATTTGGGGTTTCGTGCTCTGCCGATGGGCGGGTTCGCGGTTCCGGCACGCTTTTCGAGGTCTCTCATGTCAATTGGTTCGTAATTCGCCTATGGATTCGGATGCGACCTGAAAAATGTAGTGTGGCATCGCATCGCGGCGATGATCGCTCGATTGCTACCGCCCTGGGCACGCAATATGAAGCGGGCCCGGGGAGCTCCCTGGGCCCGCAACCACAGCTGGCATGACTTTATCTGCGTCTGCTTGGGTGCCGCGCGTGTCGACCTACAGGCCTACTGGGCGAACATGTTCTTGCGGTTGAACTCCGCCTGCACGGTGCGCAGCATGAGGTCGGTGTCGTCCAGGCCCAGATGCTGCTCGTTGGCATCGGCGGCCAGGGTGCCGCGGCGGCGTGCCCAGTTCTCAAGGCTCGCCGGGGCCGATTCACGCGGCAACGTGTTGACCTCGGAGTCGAGCGAACGGCAGATATGGCGCGAGTCGATGATGGTGATCTTGCCGGCGCGGCGCAGCTCGGCATAGCCGGGCAGGTGCATCATGAACCAGGAGTCCTCAAAGGCGGCGTTGTGTGCCATATAGGGATACTTCTTCATGAGCTTGAGAAGGGTCTTCTGCAGCTGCGTGTCCTGCCGAAACGGAGTTTTGCCCTCAAGGGTCGACCACTCGATGTGGTGGATCTCGGAGAGCGGGACCCCCGCCTCGCGGTACATGTCGGGGATGCCGCAGTAGTGGGCCTCGGCGTCGTGCGGCTCGGCGTTGCTGGTAAGATCCATGAGCTCCCAGCCCACGTTGATGATGTAGCCGCGCTCGGGTGCGCGGCCGGTGGTCTCGATGTCGATGCCCAGGACCGTTCCCTTGATGGGCTTGCGCACGTACGCCACGGAATAGGCATCGCGGTCGCCGCGTACCTCCTTGGCCACGCCCGCCGCCGTGCGTCCCTGCATTTTGGCGATCGCCTGGCACATGTCGGCATCCGACAGGCCGCGCGACAGCATCGGACTCGACAGGTTGCGCAGACGGCCCTCTCCGATCTGGTCGCACAGCTCGCGGTTGCGGTCGGCCAGGTCCAAGATGACGTCGAAGCCAAAGCCGGGGTTGTCGTTGGTCTTCCATTCGTCGACCAGGGCTTTCAGGGCTTCCTCGCCCTTCTGACGCTCGGATTCCATGGCGTCGTAGTCGCCGTAGATGAACATGGGAATGAAGGGCTGCATCGAATATTCGAGGGCCTGTTGCGCGTTCATGTGCTCTCCTTTGCATACAAGTTGCGATGGGGTGAATCGGGCATTTAAGCCCGGGGTAAGTTTGACTTATGCAACTTTAGGGCTAACATTAATCCAATTGCGATATGAGAAACAGTCTTGTTTTAAATTGGGTATGAACCTTTCACACCACTTTGCATGACTCCCGACCCGGAAGGGAAGGCAGAGCCCGTATGGACCTGTTGTTTGATATTCTGGCCGATGCCGCCAAGGACACGCTCGCGCTCGTTCCGTTCCTCTTGGTGACCTATCTGGTTCTTGAGTTACTCGAGCATGCGGCGGGCGATCACGTCAACCGTATGGTCAAGCGTGCGGGGGCCGCCGGTCCCGTAGTCGGTTCCGTTTTGGGCATCTTCCCCCAGTGCGGTTTCTCGGCGATGGGGGCGACGCTGTATGCGGGCCGCGTCATCACATTGGGCACGCTGGTCGCCGTATTCCTGTCGACTTCCGATGAGATGCTGCCCATGTTGCTCGCCGAGCGCGTCCCGGCCTCGCTGCTCGCGTGGGTGCTGGGCATCAAGGTGGCCGTCGCCCTTATTACCGGCATCGCTATCGATGTCGCGGTGCGGCTTCTCAGCCATAACGCTCGCGTGCACGCCGCGCTTCGCCGCACTGTTTTGGGCGCGGGCGAGGGGACGGCGGGGTCCGAGGACGTTATCGACGGGTTTGCCGAGGCGGGCGAGAGCGCGGAGCATATCCACCGCCTGTGCGAGCAGGACCGGTGCGGATGCTCCGGTCCGGCCGAGGATGCCCACGACCACGATCACGGGCACGAGCATCACCATGCCCATGGCGGCTCTTCCGCGCCCTCGGTCGCGCTCGATGTGGTCCGCAGCGCGATCTCCCACACCGTGCAGGTCAGCTTGTTTATTTTCCTGGTGACTGTCGTGCTCGTCGCCGTGCTGGAGACGGTCGGACAGGATGTCCTCGCGACGTTTATCGGGGGCAACGAGCTTTTTGCCGTATTCGCCTCGGCTCTGGTGGGGCTCATCCCGAACTGCTCGGCCAGCGTGGTGATCACGCAGCTGTATCTTGAGGGCGTCCTCGGTTTCGCACCGCTTATGGCCGGATTGCTGGTCTCGGCAGGTGTCGGCTACCTCGTGTTGTTCCGCACCAATAGTCGCGTGCGCGAGAACGTGCTGGTCGTTTCGGCGATTTACCTCGTTGCCGTGTTCTGGGGCATGGTCCTCATGGCATTCGGGTGCTGACGGTTTCGATTCGTCGGCGCACCCGGTCCGCTCCCTGCGACGCACCGCCGGCGCCGTTGCCCCTATAACGTTGTCCTGTCGTTAACCCGCCCCATGGCAAGGCCGCCGAACCCGCTGGGGGGAACGGCGGCCTTTTTTGTTTGCCTGGCCGGCGGGGTTCCGGCTGCGTATCTGCCCTGTTTGCGCGACCTACCGCCCGCTGTGCTCGACGGCCTCGAGTTTTGCGCGATATGCCGCGGCGATCACGTCGGCACAGCCCTGGCGTCCGAGTTTGGCGCGGTTGACGACCAGGTCCTTGCCGTCGCTCATCTTCCACTTGCCGCCGGAGTAGCGCTTGTAGAACGATTCGCGCGCATGCTGCATTTCGCGTACCAACTTGGCGCCGCGCGCTCTCGAGAGCCCGCGCTTGGACCGCACGATCTCCACGCGGTCGGCAAACGGCGCGGTCACCAGGACGGCGATGTGGTTGGGGTTGTTGCGCAGCAGGTAGTCGCTCAGGCGCCCCTCGATGATGCAGCTCTGCGTGGCTGCCAGGTCCACGATCACCTGTGCCATATCCCTGAACAGCTTATCGGCCAGCGAGCGCGAATCGACGCGGTCGGGTAGGAACGCCATGAATTCCGCCGCCATCTTCTCGTCGTACTCCGCCAGGCGCTCTACCGTCTCGCCCGTTTTGCCGGCGGCGCGAACGAGTAGCTCGTTATCGTAGAGCGGGATACCAAGCTCAAGCGAGAGCAGCTTGCCGATCTCGTGGCCCTCGGCGCCGAAGTCACGGGCGATGGTGATCACCACGGGCTGCCCGGGGATGCATGTTGCGGGTTCGGCCGGCGTGCGGTTGGTGTCGATGGGGGCGAGCGAGGTGAGCTTTGTGTTGAATAGGCGCATGCGATCCTCCTATACAGCCATGGCGCGGTGCTGGTAGCGGCGCACGAGCAGCGAGATGCCAAAGTTGAGTGCGAAATACATGGCAAATACCAGGCCGTAGAGCATGAGCACCTGGCCGAGGTCGACGGCATGCGCCATGACCACGTTGGTGGTGTACATGAACTCGGCGATGTTGATGCCGGAAAGGTACGAGCTGTCCTTCACCACGGTGGTGCATTGCGAGAACAGCGCCGGAATGATCGTTTTGAACGCCTGCGGCAAGACGATGTACCACATGGTCGCCGCGAAGCCGAAGCCCTGGCTGCGCGCGGCCTCGAATTGCCCGCACGGCACCGCGTTGAGGCCCCCTCGCACGATCTCGGCCATGACGGCACTGGTGAACAGCGTGAACGCCAAGGTCGAGATAAGCAGGTCGATGCCCTGAACGGTGAAGTAGATGAACAGGATCCACAACAGGTTGGGCGTGCAGCGGAACAGCTCGATGTAGGCGCTCACCAGGATGCGGAACGGTTTGGGCGCATAGCTTTTGACGAGCGCCAGCACGGTTCCGAGCACGATCGAGCACAGGATGGCCAGCACCGATATCTCGATGGTCTTGAGGAAGCCTCCCATGATATAGACGAGGTTGGTCGCGTTGAAGATCTCCATGGGTTACGCCCCCTTTACGGCGGTGTCGGTGCCTGCGGCGGCTGCGGCCGCCGGTGCGTAGCCGGCGGGGTCGAGTCCGGCGGCCTTCAGCTCGCGGCTGACGTCCTTGGCATGCGGGCGCTGCGCGCTGCGGCGCTCGAGATGCTGTGCGAGCATCGCCAGCGGGAAGCAGATGACGAAGTACATGAAGCAGCACACGATGTATCCCTGAAGGTACCCGTAGAGCGACACGAAGTTATCCGAGCGGTACATCAGGTCGCCGCCGGCCACGAGCGCGAGCACCGAGGAGTTTTTAACCAGGTTGAGCGCCTGGTTGCACAGCGGCGGCAGGATGATCTTGAACGTCTGCGGCAGCACGATGTGCACGTAGGTCTGCACGCGCGAGAACCCCTGGCTCTGTGCGGCCTCCATCTGCCCGCGGGGCACGGCTTCGATGCCGGTGCGGATAACCTCGGAGATATAAGCGGCGTGGTAGAGCCCTACGCCCAGAAATCCCAGAGCGAACGGCGCGATGCGAACGGGCTGCGAGGCCCCGGTGAGCATCATGAGCACCTGCGGGCCGGCCATGTACATGAACATGACCTGCACCGGTAACGGCGTGTTTTGGTAGAACTCGACATATACGCGGGCGATCCCGCGCAGCACGCGCGAGCGGGTGGTGGAGAACACGCCCAGCAGGCATCCGAGGACGAGCGAGAGCGCGAGGCCGGCCGCCGCAACCTGCAGCGTGACGCCGAAGCCGTCCCAGAACGGCGCCATATTCGCGAATGTCGCCGCCCAGCGGGCGGGATCAAGCAAACCTTCCAGCATGATGCCTCCTTTCTACACCAGGCCCCAATGGGCGATCTCGTTATCGAGCCAGCCTGCGGTGCCGCAATCGCACACCACCTGGTCGACAACGCCGGAAAGGTCGCTGCCCTTCTTGGTGGCTATGCCGTAGTTCTGCTCCCCGAACTTCACTTCCGGCTGCAGCAGCTCGACCGTCTCGTTCATATAGCCCGACAGGGTGGAGCGGTCCATGGCGAACACGTCGATGTTGCCGGCGTCCAGCGAGCTTTTGAGGATGGGGTAACCGGAGAACGCGAGGAACTCCGGGTGCACATCGAGTCCGCGTTCATCGAGCATCTGCTCGATCATGAGCTGCGTGGTCGCACCTTGGCTCACGCCGATGATCTTGCCGTCCAGCTCGTCGATGCGCTTGAGGCCGGAGCGCTTCTTGACCATCATGCCCACGTAGTCGGTGCGGTAAGGCGTGCTGAAGTCCCAGGACTTCCGGCGCTCATCGGTGATGGTGTAGGTCGCGCAGACGATATCGAGTTGGTCGTTATCGATGAGCGGGCCGCGCGTCTTGGGGGTGACATCGGTGAAGGCGACCAGACTGTCGGCGCGCGCCTCATCATAGGAGGTGCCGAAGACGGCTGCGGCAACCTGATAGCACAGGTCGATCTCCATGCCGGCATAGGTGCGGCTGGCGGGATCGAAGTATCCGTAGCCCGGCACGTCCTTCTTGACGCCCGCGTTGAGGACGCCGCGCTCCTTGATGGCCGCGAGCTTCGATGCGCCGGCCGAGGACCCGCCGTTTTTCCCGGGTGCCGTGCAGCCCGTCAGGCCGCCGGCAAGGGGGAGGGTGAGGCCCGCTGCGCCGAGGGCGGCCGCGTGCAAGAAGCCGCGACGCGAGCAGGTGGTATCGATACGATGCATGCGCGCCCCCTAGTGCAGGATTTTCGCCAGGAACTCGCGGCAGCGCGGGTTCTCCGGATGCTCGAAGAAATGTTCGGGCGAGCCCTGCTCCAAGATCCGCCCGTCGTCCATGAAGATCACGCGATCGGCAACCTGGCGGGCAAAGCCCATCTCGTGGGTTACGCACATCATGGTGATGTTCTCGTGCGCGAGCTCGATCATGACGTCGAGCACCTCCTGCACCATCTCGGGGTCAAGTGCGCTGGTGGGCTCGTCGAACAGGATGATGGGCTGCTTGGTGCACAGGGCGCGGGCGATGGCAACGCGCTGCTGCTGACCGCCGGAGAGGTTTTGCGGGTACTCGCCGGCCTTATGGGCGAGGCCCACGCGTTTCAGGGCGTCCATGGCGGCGGCGACGGCCTCCTCCTTGCTCTTCTTCTGCAGCTTGATGGGCGCGAGCGTGAGGTTTCCCAGCACCGTCATGTTGGGATACAGGTTGAACCCCTGGAACACCATGGAGCTGTACGTGCGCGCCATCTCCAGGTGGTTTTTCTTGGTGAGGGGCGTGCCATCTATGACGACCTCGCCCGTCGTGGGTTCCTCGAGGTAATCGACGCAGCGGATGAGCGTGGACTTTCCAGATCCGGACGGGCCGATTATGACGACCTTCTCGCCCTCGGCAACCTCCAGATCGATGTCCTTGAGGACATGGAGGTCGCCGTAGTACTTATTGAGCCCCTTGAGCTCGATCATGGCAGGCATGCTGCACTCCTTTGTGTATACGGGAAGATGATTCTTATCTATATTGTCTGTGGGTTTGTCATTGGATGCAAGTCAGCTGTCGTTTATCGAACAATCGACTGCAGCAACGACGTGAGGTTGCGCACGAAGCGCTCGCGGTCATCGGGGCAAAATGCATCGGGGCCCTTGGTGCGCCCGCCGGCACGACGGACTTTTTTCTCTTCGTGTCGAATGAACAGCTGCATGTCGATGGTCGCTTTGTCGTAGACCCACCCGCGCACGCCTATGGCGGCGCACCCGCGTCCAAGGACCATGCTCGCCAGGCCGATATCCTGGGTGACCACCACATCGCCGGGCTCAAGGCATTCCACGATGGCGAAATCCGCGCTATCCGATCCGGTGCCCACGCTCAGGGTCTCAACCCAAAAGCCGTCATGGTCGGCATCTGCGCCGCGAGCCTCGCTCGGCTCGCGCGGATCATCCCTGCGGATGTGACGTTCCAGATTCTGTGTGCTGTTTCCGGCTATCACCACGGGGATGCGGGCGCGTCGGGCGCAGGCGAGGGCCTCCTTGGTGACCGGGCAGGCGTCGGCATCGATGAACAGGGTCGCCATGGCTATCGGGCGATGCGGTGGTAGAACAGGCCGCCGAGGAACCGGTCCGCGCACGCGCGTGCCGCTTCGAGCGGGAACAGGGCGCACAGGGTGAAGTGATAGGGCTCCTTGCCCGTATAGGTCTCCTCGTCGGAATCGGTGGCCGTTTTGACCGACTCGTAGGTGCTGACGGCCGCCGCCTGGTCCGCGCCGTCCACCATGTGCGCCCCCTGCGCATCGATCATGCTGCATATGGCCTCGACGGCCTCGGTGCGCACGATCTCCCAGACGGTATGGGTGGTTCCGCTTGCGTCTACGAGGGAGAACAGCGGGGAGGACGTCTTCGCAGCATCGATGATGGTGTCGAGCACGGGGCTTTGCTCGTACCCGAACATGACCGGCTCCGGCTGGTAGCCCAGCTGCTGCATGACGGAGATGCGCTGCATCACGGCATCGCCCGAAACGGGAAGTTTCGCGCCGGAAAGCTCCGCGACGGGGCAGATGGCGACGATTCCCGTGGTGCAAGCGGACGCATCGGACTGCTCATAGAGATAGATGCTCCGGTTGGCATCGGCCACGTAGGTGTCTCCCAGAAGGCGCTCGCGCAGGGCCGCTGGGTCCGGGCAGTATGCCGTGGAGGCCGCCGCATGCTCCGGCAATGGGCGCGTGCAGGGGAAGGGGAGGATTCGCATGGTGCCTCTTTCGTGTCGTGTGGATTACCTCAATGCTACCGTGTTCGTGAAAAGATATGTGCGAGGCTTGAAAAGACGTACAATGGATTAACGTTCAAGTAGACCTTTAAGGAAGCACCGCCTATGGCAACCTATGTCACATCAGACGCACACGGGCACCTTCGCGCTCTGGCACACGCCTTCGAGATGGCGCAGCCCGGTGCCGATGACACCGTGTTCGTGCTGGGCGACATGATCGACCGCGGTCCCGACCCGGTGGGCGTCCTTCGGCTGATGCGGCAGCTCCCCAACGTGCACGTGCTCATGGGCAATCACGAGAGCATGCTGGTCAATGCGCTCGTCAAGGGCGATGCGATGGAGCGGGTTACCTGGGAGATGAACGGTGGTTTTGCCACAACGACCGCGTTTGCGGGCCTTGCCGATTCGGACCGTATCGAGCTGCTCGATTGGTTGGCCAACTTGCCCGTGTTCGGCATCGCCGATGTCATCGATAGGCGGCCGTCGTTCGGCGGCCGCCTATCCAGGCCCTACATCCTTACCCACGCGGGCATCGATATCGAGGTCATGCATGACTCGCTCGATGCCCGCGGCTTCGATGCCTCCACGTATAGCGCTGCTACGGCCAATGACCTTTTTGAAGCCATGGGGGACCAAGACGCGCAGGACCTGCTGTGGATACGCGGGGATTTCTGGGCGTTCCCCACGGGGCTGGTCGATGGGCGGGGGCACGGCCCCATCGTGGTCGCGGGTCACACGCCCTCGCCCGTGTTAGGCAAATACGCATGCCGTATGTCGGGGCGGGGTATCGATGCGGAGGGCCGCGGGCTGATGGTCGAGGTCGGTGCCTGCGCGGATACGGGCGGCGTCGCGGACCACGTGTGCATCGATTGCGCCGCAGCCGGCGGCAGCCCGAGCGGACGTGTGGGCATCATGCGCCTCGAGGACCGCAAAACCTGGCTGGTCGATGTATTGGATGGCGAGTAGGCCAAACGGGTGTTGAGCCTTACGTCGGGCTAATGAAATGGGCTGCGGGTATGCGATGACAGCTCGGTCCGGATAGACCGATAGCTGATGGCAAGCAGAACCAGCAGGATAGTCATGGTGACGAGGTAGGCGATAACGGCTCCGGTCAATCCCATGAGCGCCACGAGCGCCGTGGGGATGACGATGGAGCAGGCGAATGCGATGAGATAGGGCTTCGTCGCCGATTCCTGATGCCGCAGGACGGTGATGATCGCGTATATGAAGTCGATGGCGGCCGTGACGCCTCCGGCGCATACCATCAGCACCGCGAGGAGCCGATAGGGCTCGAAGTCCAGGCCGTACATGAAGTTCATGACGGGGATGCCGATCCAACTCATCATGATCGCGGTGACGCCGGTAATGACGGCGATGACGCCCAGCATGGCGAGCACGATCAGGTCGAAGCGCTTGCGCCTGCGGGGGTTCGACCAGATGTTGGCCAACCTGAGCAGCTGCGGCTTGTACATGAAGCCCGCGGTGATGAGGATGCCCTGGGCAGGGAAGAACAGGGCGTTGAAGTAAAGCTGCGCATCGTAGGGCAGCATGCTCTCCATGGCGAACTTGGGCATGCTCTCGATAACGTTGAAGAGGAAGAGCGTTGAGAACAGCGGGAAGCACTGGCGGAACAGCCCTGCGACCTCCCCCATGCGCCAGGGAGCCGAGGGGTCGGTCTCGAGGAGCGCGAGCGGGACGGTGACCAGGATGAGGGACGCCACGGCGGCGGCTCCCATGCCCGCGGCGGCGATTCCGATTGAACGGGTAACGAAGAGCAGTACGGAGAAGACGGCGATCACCAAGACCGAGCGCAGCGCCTGCGATATGCCGCCCAGGTAGAGCTTATCCTCCTGCTGCAGGCGGCCCTCGTATACATCGGCCAGGCCGTCGACGATCTTATATATATAAACGCCCATGCTCAGGGTGAACATGTGGGTGCCGTAGCCGCGGACGGAACAGTACAGCCAGCCCGCGCCGAGAGCGAGCAGCGATGTGAGCCAGCGGTTGACCTGGTAGGAGTTGAACGAGCTCGTCTGCTCGATATCGGAAACCTGGAAGGTGCGCACGCCGTAGTTGGATAGGATCATGAGCAGGGTGCCGGCGACGAAGGCCATGGAGAACATACCGGCCTGCTCCGGTCCGGCGAGCTGCGTGGCGACAACCGTAAGGATGGGAAAGACCGCGCCCCATACCCCCACACCGATGGTGTTCCACAGGTAGTCGCGCACCGTCTCGCCCGATTCGTACTCGGCGTCCTGCGCCGAGAGCGATCCCTCGTAGATCGAGGAGAGCAACCGCGTCCACCATGCGTCGACGAGACGAGCGATGGGGCCGGGTTCCTTTTTGCGCGCCGCGACTTCCCCCGCGGGGCGCACCGGCTGATACGGGATGCCGGCCCGGTGCGCCCGGATGCGTTGCTGAAGCTGCTCGAGTGGGTTCTTCAATGGGGATACCTGCCAATCTTCCAAGGGTTTCAGTATAGCGTTGCGCGCGGACGCAAAACCTGGTGTTTCGGGTGAGACGGGGTCGGTTTGGTACAATGCCTGCGCGCGGCCGCGTTGGGGGGTCCGCGTCTGAATGCGTCTAATTACATCCATTTGAGGAGTGCGTGCCTATGGCTGAACTGATCGTGCCGTTTCTGCTTGCCCTGCTGCCCATCTTGTGGTTGGTCGTTGCCCTGATAGCGCTCAAGTTCCCGGCGTGGAAGGCGGCGATAGGCTCGTTTGCCATCGCATGCGTGCTCGCCTTCGCCTATTGGCACATGCCGGTCGGTCAGGTCGCAACGGCGAGCATCGAGGGCTGGCTCATGGCCCTGTGGCCCATCGTCCTGGTGATCATCGCCGCCGTGTTCACCTACAACCTGTGCGTGCACACCGGCGCCATGGATACCATCAGCTCCATGATCACCTCGCTCTCGAGCGATCGACGCGTGCTGGCCTTGCTGGTGGCCTTCGTGGGCGGCCTTGTCCAGGGTGCCAAGCCGCGCGAGATGGTGCAGGTGCTCGGGGCCACGGTCAAGCAGATGCTGCCCACGGCCATCACCATGCTCGCTGTCCTGGGATGCGCCAAGGTCATGGGCTATTCCGGCATGATCGGGGCCATCTCGGCGTTCTGCATCGCCGTGGCGGGTGCGCTGTTCCCGCTGGTGGCGCCTGTGATCGGGTGCATCGGCGCGTTCGTTACGGGCTCCGGCACCAGTTCCGGACTGCTGTTCGGCTCGGTGCAGCTGCAGGCCGCCGATGCGCTGCATCTCGATCCCTACTGGATCGTGGCGCTCAACTCGCTGGGCGTGGGCGCCGGCAAGATGATCTCCCCGCAGACGCTCGCCATCGGCATGGCCGCCGTGCAAGTCGTCGGCGCCGAGGGCAAGCTGCTCAACCGCGTCCTGCCCTATGCCATCGGGTTCTTGGTCCTTATGGCTGGTCTCGGCATGGTCGGGGCGATGGTGTTCTAAACAGATGGGTGGGGGCCCGCGGCTCCCACCCAATTTTGTTTCGTTGGCTTTGCGAGCTCTGCGATCGGTCGCGTTACCCCCGAGGACCCGCCGCGCGGATGTCCTGCGGCAGATGCGCGTACTTCCGGTCGAAGTTCTCCTGGAACATGCGCGCAAGCTCGTGCGCCGTCTCGTTGTAGAGCGAGGCGCTCGGCCACGACTGCCAGGGGAGCAGGATCGAGCCGGGGACCCCGGGGCACGTGCTGGGGATATCGAGGTTGAGGATATCGCTATGCACGTATTCGGTGTGCTCGATCGACCCGTCCAGGGCCGCCGTGACCATGGCGCGGGTGTAGGCGAGCTCGATGCGGTGCCCGGTGCCGTAGCTGCCTCCCACCCAGCCCGTGTTGATGAGATATGCCCGTGTGTTCCCGCGTGCCAGGCGCTCGCCGAGCATGCGGGCATAGACCATGGGGTCGCAGGGCATGAACGGTTCGCCGAAGAGCGAGGAAAAGGTCGGTACGGGTTCGTTGATGCCGACCTCCGTCCCGGCCACCTTGGCGGTGAAACCGGTGACGAAGTGGTACATCGCGCCGTGAGGGGTGAGCCGTGCGATGGGCGGCAGCACGCCGAACGCATCGCAGGTCAAGAAGAGCACCGCGCTCGGCTCTTTCCCGCAGCCAAGCGTCCAAGCGTTGGGGATGTGCTCCACAGGATAGGCTACGCGCGTGTTGCGCGTGAGCGATGTGTCCACGTAATCAGGTTGACGAGCGTTGTTCAGCACGACGTTTTCGCACATGCTCCCAAATCGGACGGCGCGGTAGATCTCCGGCTCGCGCTCCTCGCTCAGTCCGTCGCATTTGGCATAACAGCCGCCCTCCAGATTGAAGATGCCCTCGCCGAGCGCCCAACCGTGTTCATCGTCGCCGATAAGCAGGCGGTTGGGGTCGGCGGATAGGGTCGTTTTGCCTGTTCCGGATAGACCGAAGAACACAGCGGTCTCATGCGTTTTGGGGTCCATGGACGCCGAGCAGTGCATGGGGAGGACGTCGTCCTCCATCGGCAGCAGATAGTTCATGACCGAGAAGATGGACTTCTTGATCTCGCCGGAGTATTCGGTCCCCGCGATCACGATGGTGCGTTCCGCAAAGTTGATCAGCACCGCGGCCTGCGAGTTGACCCCGTCGCGCCGGGGGTCGCACCGGTAGCCCGGGGCGGCCAGCACCGTGAAGTCGGGGGTTCTTCCTTCGGCGCGCTCGGCGGGTGTGGGGCGCACGAGCATTTGGGTTATGAATAGCGCCTGGCTCGCGCGCTCGCAGGTGACTTCGAAGGCGCGCGCATGCTTGCGGTTGGCCCCCGCGAGTCCATGGACCACGAACGTATCGCGATTATCCAGGTACGATCGCACCGCATCGCGGATGCGCTCGTATCGCTTCCGGTCGATGGGCACGTTGACGTCTCCCCAGGCGATGGCTCCGTGTACATCGGGGGTGTCCACGATAAAGCGGTCTTTGGGCGAGCGCCCCGTGTACGATCCGGTCGTCACCACCAGCGAGCCGTTTGCCGCGAGCCGCCCCTCATGTCGGGCGACAGCGTGCTCGATGAGCTCGGCGGGTGCAAGATCGATATAGACGGAATGTTTCGATTCCATGGTCGGCCTCCCTGGCACCATGGCGTGCGATGGACCGCGCGCCGTTGACCATGTGATACCCCACTTTATTATGCAAAAGTGATGACTTTCCGCGAGCGGGCGATATTCCAAGCCAAGGGGTCGGGAATTGTCGGCATGCGGACTGGTGTGCGCGGGACGTGGGCGTCCTGTGAGAATTCTGTGACGAAAGATAGATAGGAATACACTACTAAAAATATGTAACCTAACTCACATATGAGGAAGGATAGTTCCTATGTCTATACGTATTATTACCGATTCCGGCTCCGATTGTATGAACGGGGAGCATCCCCAGCTCACGGTGCTCCCGCTCAGTATCGCGTTCGGCGATACGGTGTACCGCTCCGATGTCGATATCACGCGGGAGCGGTTTTACGAGATGCTGGTCGAGGGCGACGAATTCCCGACTACGGGCCAGGTGAATCCGTATGCATTCGAGCGGGCTATCGAGCAGGCTTGGGGCAACGGCGAGGACGTTGTCGTCATCACCCTTTCGAGCAAGCTCTCGGGGACGCATCAAAGCGCGCTTTCCGCTGCGGCCTCCGCGAAGGGTGCGGGCGTGGTGCATGTGGTCGACTCCCTCAACGCGACGTTGGGCCAACGTATCCTCGTCCAGCAGGCGCTTCGCCTGGTTGACTCCGGCGCTTCGACAGCCCAGATCGCATCCGCGATCGAAGGCCTTGCTTCGCGGGTTACCGTCGTGGGCCTTCTCGATACGCTGGAATACCTCAAGCGCGGCGGACGCGTTTCCGCCGCGGCGGCGGGAGTCGGCGAGCTTCTCTCCATCAAGCCCGTCATTACGGTTTGCGATGGCTCGGTGGAGGTGCTCGGCAAGGCCCGCGGCTCCAAGAGCGGCCGCAACCTCCTGCATAAGGAGGTGGAGCGTGCGGGCGGTATCGATTTTTCGCTGCCGGCATCCGTGGGTTACACCGGCATGTCCGACAAGCTGCTGCAAAAGTATCTTGCCGACAACCGTTCGGTTTGGGAGGAGGGCGCTACGCCCGAGATGTTGCGGCCGGTGCTCATCGGTCCGACCATCGGCACCCATGCCGGGCCCGGCGCCATCGCCGTCGCGTTCTTCAATCGTCTTTCGTAGGTGGCTGTGGGGTAGAATGGATGCATCAGTGTCTGTGATACCAGAAAGGATTCGCATATGAGCGTTTCTGTACCCATCGATGCAACCAAGACTGCTGCCTGGGCTGCGTTGCAAGAGCATTACAACCACCTGCAGGAGCAGGGGATCAGCCTCAAGGATTGGTTCGCCGCCGATCCCGAGCGCGTGGCCAAGCTGTCGTTCGATGCGGGCGACCTGCATTTCGACCTGTCCAAGAACCTGGTGACCGATGAGACGGTCGAGTTGCTGGTCCAGCTTGGTCGCGAGTGCGGCGTCGAGGCGCGCCGCGAGGCCATGTTCGCCGGCGAGCACATCAACACCACCGAGGACCGTGCGGTTCTTCACACCGCCCTGCGTCGTCCGGCCTCCCAAAAGGGCCAGCTCATGGTCGATGGCCAGGACGTTGTCGCCGATGTCCACGAGGTTCTCGACCGCATGTATGCGTTCGCCGATCGCGTGCGCTCCGGTGAGTGGAAGGGCGTTTCGGGCAAGCGCATCGAGCACCTGGTGTCCATCGGCATCGGCGGATCAGACCTCGGCCCCGTCATGGTGTACGAGGCGCTGCGCCCGTTCGCCAATGCCGGTATCGACTGCCGCTACATCTCCAACATCGACCCCAACGACCAGGCGGAGAAGCTTTCGGGCCTCGATCCTGAGACCACGCTGGTGATCATCGTGTCCAAGACGTTCACCACGCTTGAGACCCTCACCAACGCCCGCGAGGTCAAGGCGTGGATGCTCGACCGGCTGCAGGCATGCGGCGCCATCGACGGCTCTGCCGAGCAGAGCGCCGAGGCCATCGCCAAGCATTTCGTCGCCGTCTCCACCGCGCTCGACAAAGTCGCTGAGTTCGGTATCGATCCCGAGAACACGTTCGGATTCTGGGATTGGGTTGGCGGTCGCTACTCCGTCGATTCCGCTGTGGGCCTGTCGCTCATCGTGGTGTACGGTCCCGAGCTGTTCCAGCAGTTCCTCGACGGCTTCCGCGCCATTGACGAGTACTTCTGCGATACGCCGCTCGAGGAGAACGTCGTTGCGCTGATGGGCCTGCTCAACGTGTGGTATGTCAATTTCTTCGGCGCCGATACGCATGCTGTCCTGCCCTACACGCAGTACCTGCATCGTTTCCCCGCCTATCTGCAGCAGCTCACCATGGAGTCTAACGGCAAGGGCGTGCGTTGGGACGGCACGCCGGTTACCTGCCATACCGGCGAGGTCTTCTGGGGCGAGCCGGGCACCAACGGGCAGCATGCGTTCTATCAGCTCATCCACCAGGGCAACGTTCTGGTTCCGGCTGACTTCATCGCGTTCGCCAACACCGAGAACCCCGCTGTCGACGGCGATCAGGACGTGCATGAGCTGTTCTTGGGCAACTTCCTCGCTCAGACCAAGGCGCTTGCGTTTGGCAAGACCGCCGATGAGGTCCGCGCCGAGGGAACCGCTGAGCAGATCGTTCCGGCGCGTTGCTTCACCGGCAACCGTCCGACCACTTCGATCTTCGGCGATCGACTGACCCCGTTCTCACTCGGCGAGCTCATCGCGCTGTACGAGCACATCACCTTTGTCCAGGGTACCGTGTGGGGTATCGATTCCTACGATCAGTGGGGTGTCGAGCTCGGCAAGCAACTTGCCAAGGAAATCACGCCGGCGTTCCACGACGATGACGCGCTGGCTGCACAGGACGCATCCACCAAGGCGCTGATCGAGTTCTATCGCGCCCATCGTAGGTAGCGGATGTTTCTTCACATGCATTTTCATGTGTATTGCTTGAGGGCGGTCGGGTTTTCCGACCGCCCTTTTTGTAAAAGTGCGCGTTTTCGTCATTTTTCGGTTTTATTAAGTTCATTTTTCGAGGGCGCTCTATAGCTATTGCATAAAAACGAATATGGCTGCTCGTATATCTATATCTGTGAATTAGATTTGCCATCCTTTTGAAAATAGCTGGCCGTGGCACCGAAATATGACATATTCGCGCACCTGGTTGCGGGTCGTTGAGATGAAGCCCCGGTGCTCTGCTGCGCCAGCTTCCGTATAATGGGCGAGGAAACCTCGTACATAAGGAGCCTTATATGGCGATCAAGGCAATAGCCCTCGATATCGACGGCACGCTGACCAATGACGATAAGAAGATCACGCCGCGTACGCGCGAGGCCCTGCTTGCCGCACAGGCATCGGGCATTCGTTTGATCCTGGCCTCTGGACGACCCGAGCGTGGGCTGCGTGCTTATGCCCGTGAGCTTGATCTTGAGCGTAACCACGGCATGCTCGTGGCTTTCAATGGCGCTCTTGTTATCGACGCTCAATCCAACGAGGTGCTGTTCGATGAGCCTATGAGCGCCGAGGACTGCCGCGCGGTCATCGACCACATGCGTGATTTCGATGTTACCCCCTGGATTGTCGAAGGTGATCAGATGTATGTCGAGCAGGGTATGCCGCATATGATTCTGCATAATGGCGAGCCGATGGATATCGTTGAGTTCGAGCGTTACCATCTTGACCTGGTGCTTAATGAGGTTCCTAGTCTTACGGAGTTCTGTACACGTCCCCAGGAAAAACTGCTTGTTGCCGGAACCGACACCTATCTGCAGGAGCATTGGCGTGAGATGAGCGCGCCGTTCGAGGATCGTCTGAGCAGCATGTTCACTGCCGACTTCTACTATGAGTTTATGGCGCCGGGCATCGATAAATCGGTGGGACTGCGCCACGCGCTTCCCAAATGCGGTATCGAGCCTTCCGAGCTCGTTGCATTTGGCGATGGGCAGAACGATGTGGCCATGCTTTCGCTTGCGGGAACGGGTGTTGCCATGGGCAACGCTGTTGAAGAGGCCAAGAACGTGTCCGATATGGTTACTGGCAGCAACAACGAGGACGGCATCGCCCAGGCGCTCGAGAAGCTGCTAGCATAGGGTGGGCGGATTATATGGATACCATTGAAACCAGACCTTTTCCGTTCAAGGCGGTTGTGTTCGACATGGACGGCGTAATCGTCGACTCCGAGTATTTCTACTTGGACGCCCTACATCGCTACGCGGCCGAATATGGGATCCCCATGACGGAAGAGGAGATGAGGCGCACCGTAGGTGCTTCGCATCAGGACTTTTGCCGTTGGGGCGTCGATTGGCTGTCCCGTATCGGCATCGATGCGACGGCTGAGCAGGCCATCGCGCACTATCGCGCGTGGGAGCAGCGCAATCCGCCGCGTTTCGATGAACTGTTAAACCCTGGTGTTGCCGAGACCATCGAGACGCTCAAAAGCTGGGGCGTGCGTGTTGCCCTGGCGTCCTCGTCTCCACGCCGCGAGATCGACAACGTGTTGGCGCAATGCGAACTCACGGGTGCATTCGAGCAAATCGTATCGGGTGAACAGTTTGCCGAGAGCAAGCCCAATCCCGAGATCTATCTGTATTCGGCCGAACATCTGGGGCTCGATCCGTGCGACTGCTGCTGCATCGAGGACTCCGTTCCCGGCATCACGGCGGGCAAGGCGGCGGGGTACACGGTGTTCGCGAAGCGCGAGGAGCGCTTTGGGTATTCGCAGGACGCGGCAGATGTGATTATCGACCAGGTGCCGGACATACTGACCGCGGCATATGAGCTGGAACGCTAGGAGATCAGTGCCGCAGCGCCCGTGTGGGCGATGATCCGTTCGAGCTCATCCGCCGAAATCGCGTGGAGCTCGGACAGGGTGCGCAGGGTGCGCTCAAGCGAATTTAGGATGCGACTCGCGGAGCCGCAGGTGTCGAATTGCATGGGCGCATCGGTTTCGAGCAGGAGCTGCTGAACCGGTATCTGCCGTGCATACTCGCGTCCGCGCTTCGTTTTGAGCATGCGTTCGTTGATGGAAAACAGGCACCCTTCTGCTCTTGCCTGGGCCAGCTCATCGCTCGTGCCCGAAAACCAGTGAAAGATACACGTGCCGGTGGCGATCAGATCGCGATCGCGCAGCATGTTTAGAACGCAACCCACTGCCTTCGTGGCATGTATGGTGACTATCCGACCCTTGATGGGGCGCTCCGCACAGGCATCGAGGACGGAAGCGAGTGCCTTAAGCTGCCGCTGCTCGCTTCCGGCGAACCTTGCGGAAAAATCAAGGCCGATTTCGCCTACGATGGGGCATTCCGATGCAAGCGCCGCGGCTCCTTTGATATCTTGAGAGCTCGCCGTCCCGTTTGCGACCCACCATGGGTGCAGGCCGCATCCTACCCAAACATTGGACATGGATGCGAACTTGTCGCAGGCCTCTTGGTATTCGCTGGGCAGCACTGTTGCGTTGAGTACGCCTGCGCCCCGTTCGGCGAGCTCCCGTGCCACCTCCACGCCGTTTTTCATGCGATCGATATGACAATGCATATCAACGATGTTCAAGGGGCGCTTCATATTATCGCCTACCGCCTTTGCGACCTGCCAGCATGCCTTTTTGTGCGGCATCGTGCATGGCGAGCGCAGCGGAGGTATCGTCTTGTGAGCCTAAGCCGGTGATATGCCGCAGGACCTCCCCGGCAATCATCTGGCCCATAATGGGTGGCATGAAGCTGGCTGTGCCCAGGTCCGTTCTTTCGGAACGCGCCGCGCCCGGCGTTGCGGAGATGCGGACCGGCTCCTCGCAGGAGTACAGTACGCGAAGGTGCTTGATGCCCCGTTTGCGGCATTCCTTGCGCATGATGCGCGCAAGGGAGCAGTTGACCGTCTTGTGCACGTCGGCGATGCGCAGGCACTCGGGATGGATCTTCTTTGCGCCGCCCATGGAGCTGATGAGCTCGAAGCCCTGGTCTTGAGCCGCCGCGGCCAGGGCGAGCTTGGTCGAGACCGTATCGATGGCGTCGATGACGTAGTCGATGTGGCCGGCGGCTTCCCTTCGGCATTCGGCAAGCAGCTCCCCAAGGTTCTCGGCGAGGACGAAGGTATCGTACGCAACCACGTGGCATTCGGGGTTGATGTCGGCGACCATGGCCGCCATGACGTCGACTTTGCGCTTGCCTACGGTGGAGTGAAAGGCGATGGCCTGGCGGTTGATGTTGGAAGGCGCGACCACGTCTTTATCCACGATGATGAGCGTTCCCACGCCCCCGCGAGCGAGAGCCTCGATGCAGCTCGATCCCACGCCCCCGCAGCCAAAAATCAGTACGCAAGCGTTCTCGACCCGCGCCAGCCCTTCGTCTCCCAGCATGACGCGCAGACGATCTTTGGCGGTTTCCATATGTCCCTCCCGCACGCTCGGTGTCAGTCGCTTTTAATCTACGCTGATGATACCATAAAAACAGAACACACGTTCTTATTATTATGGTATGATTCGGATAATTACCGCATCTGCGGGTTTCATGAGACAATATCTCGGACAAGACTGTGTATTTCCTATTCGGGTTCGTGGGCATTTTGTTCCCATATTTGTTCGTCAAGCTACGTTGAAGAAAGAAACACCAGTTAGAAAGGCTGATGTGGACAATGGCAGAGTTCATTTACCAGATGTACCAGGCGCGCAAGGCGCATGGCGACAAGGTCATCCTCGACGACGTGACCCTGTCGTTCTATCCCGGTGCCAAGATCGGCGTCGTGGGTCCCAACGGCATGGGCAAGTCCACGCTGCTCAAGATCATGGCCGGCCTTGAGGAGGTTTCCAACGGCGACGCCCGCCTCACCCCTGGTTACACGGTGGGCATCCTGCAGCAGGAGCCGCCGCTGGATGAGGACAAGACCGTCATCGAGAACGTCCGACTCGCTTTTGCCGATATGATCGCCAAGGTCGAGCGCTTCAACCAGATTTCGGTCGAGATGTGCGACCCCGATTGCGACATGGACGCCCTCATGGCCGAGATGGGCCGTCTGCAGGACGAGATCGACACCGCCGACGGCTGGGATATCGACTCCAAGCTCGGCCAGGCCATGGACGCCCTTCAGCTGCCCGATTCCGACATGCCGGTGAACGTGCTCTCCGGCGGTGAGCGCCGCCGTGTGGCCCTGTGCAGGCTGCTGCTCGAGGCCCCCGACCTGCTGCTGCTCGACGAGCCCACCAACCATCTTGACGCCGAGTCCATCTTGTGGCTCGAGCACTTCCTCAAGAACTACCCCGGCGCCGTGCTCGCCGTCACGCACGACCGCTACTTCCTCGACCACGTTGCCGAGTGGATCTGCGAGGTTGACCGCGGCCATCTGTACCCCTATAAGGGAAATTACTCCACGTATCTCGAGACCAAGGCGGCTCGTGTGGCCGCGCAGGGTCAGCGTGACGAACGCCTGGCTAAGCGCATGGCTTCCGAGCTCGAGTGGGTCCGCTCCAGCCCTAAGGCCCGTCAGGCCAAGAACAAGGCCCGTCTGGCCCGGTACGAGGAGATGGAGGCCGAGGCGCGCGCCAGTCAGAAGCTCGACTACACCGATATCCGCATCCCGGTTGGGCCGCGCTTGGGCTCCAAGGTCCTGGTTGCCGAACACCTGCACAAGGAGTTCGATGGACGCGTGCTCATCGACGACCTCTCCTTCACCCTGCCGCGCAATGGCATCGTCGGCGTGATCGGACCCAACGGTGTGGGTAAGTCCACGCTCTTCAAGTGCATCTGCGGGCTTGAGCCGCTCACCTCGGGCAACCTCGAGATCGGCGAGACGGTTAAGATTTCCTACGTGGACCAGATGCGCGGCGGCATCGATCCCGACAAGACCCTATGGGAGGTCGTGTCCGACGGCTTGGACGTCATGCATGTCGCCGAGAACGAGGTTCCCTCCCGCGCCTATGTTGCCAGCTTCGGCTTCAAGGGCCAGGACCAGCAGAAGCGCGCCGGCGTGTTGTCCGGCGGCGAGCGCAACCGTCTCAACCTGGCTCTTACCCTCAAGCAGGGCGGCAACCTGCTGCTGCTCGACGAGCCCACCAACGACCTCGACGTCGAGACCCTCTCTTCGCTGGAGTCCGCGCTTCTCGAGTTCCCGGGTTGCTCCGTGGTCATCTCGCACGACCGTATGTTCCTGGACCGTGTCGCCACACATATCTTGGCTTGGGAAGGTACCGACGAGAACCCGGGCAACTGGTATTGGTTCGAGGGCAATTTCGAGTCCTATCAGGAGAACCGCGTCGCCCGTCTGGGTGAGGATGCCGCCCGTCCGCATCGTATCCATCGCAAGCTTACGCGCGACTAGGGGCGGGCGATGGGATATAGGTCCAAGCAGGTCATCGTGATGCGCCGTGACCTCAAGATGCGAAAGGGCAAGATCGCCGCTCAGGCTGGTCATGCATGCGTGGAGGCCACGTTGATGGCATTGGCTCGGGAGGGCCGGCTCGCACAGGTCCACGTGGACATGGATCGTGGCGTGTCGATCGCCCATGAGGATACCGATAGCTCCCCGTTGACTGATTGGTTCGACGCCGGTGTTGCCAAGATCTGCCTCTACGTTGACTCGGAGGAGGCGTTGCTTGGTCTGGCCCGTCGCGGGCGCGAGGCCGGATTCGCGGTTTCCCTCATATGCGATGCTGGACATACGGAGTTTCACGGTGAGCCGACATATACGTGTCTCGCTTTCGAGCCTCTTCCCGCGGAGCTCATCGATCCCTTGACGGGAGAGCTTCCCCTTTACTAGGGTGCTTCGACAACAAAGATAAAAAATGGGGCCCGTTTGACTGAACGGGCCCCATCGCATATCCAGGATGTCTGCGGCTACTCGAATGCCTTGATGGTCCAAGGCATTCGCGACCCCGACCTTCTCTGCAAAGTGATGAGGATGGGCTCGGCGCTCTCGAGGTGTTCAACACGAAGGGGAAACGTGACGCGGGAGCGGTTGCCCCTTCGCAGCTCCAGGGCGCAGGCGCGGGCATAATCCTCATCGAGCATGCCGAGCGTATTGATGCCATAGGGGAGGATGCGGCCGAGTTCAGCCACGATATCCATGGGGCAATACACCTCATCACGGAAGCTCTTCGGATATGATTTCAACGCCTCTTGGGACGGCAGGTCATCATCGTCCGTATCCCGCGTCTGTGCGATGGGAGCCTGTTGGCTCTTATGGGCTTGCTGTGTGCGCCCCTGACCCGAGGTTCTGTTTTCCGGCTCCTCAATGTGCGAATCGCTCGGCATGGGCCGTTGGCCATGGTCCGTCCGGGTCCGCTTTTCTTCATCCGGCAACGGGCCGACTGGACTATCGGTTGGTTCACCTTGCTTCTCGTCTGCTGCGGTGTGCAGCGAAACAGACGAACCGTCGATGTCCGTTCGCTCGATGGCGCCGATGGGTGCGGGCTTCGATTCGATACGCGTTTCCTTATCGATACCCGTGTAGGGGTCGTAGGTTACGGTAAGGGAATAGGCCGGACGATCTTTCGGCTCCGTTTGCGCGACCTCAGTGCTTGTCCGGGGCTGAGCGGGCGATTGGTCTGTACCCGGGTTTTCCAATGCGTCGCCCGTATCCCGCGCCGCGTGCTCCGAGACAACCTCGTTGGAAGCCTGCGTGCTCGATGGGGGCATGTCGGCCTGGCCCTCCGGACTTGCGGCCGATTTCTGATCAGTGTGATCTGCAGGCGCCTGTTCGGATGCGCCCCCGGCATCAGGTTCAGGATCGGGCGCGGGCGCGGCCTCCGGCTCGGGGCGTTTTACGCGTTTCGGTCGCACCGGCTTGAGCGCCCGGTCGCCCTTCTTCTTTTTCCACGGTTTGCCGGGCTGCTTGCCGGAAGCCCGTTCCGAATCATCGTTGGATGCAAGGGCTGCGTCCCAGGTGGGCTGAGCTTGAACGATGACATATATGCGCCCGCCTTTGAACACCTTCAGGGTGACGAACGCGTCCAGCGCTTCGAGCAGCGAGCGGGTCGATTCGAAGCCGAGGTCCTCCGCACCCATCCGGTCCGTGGCGAGCGCTTCCTCTACCGCGGTGATGAACGTTTGCCTCCCGCATCCGATGGTGCGGGAGAGGAGCTGATAGAGATAAATCAAGTTTCCTTGATTGAGATGCGGATTGACCGGTGCGTCCATGGGGTTCACTTTCCTAGATAAACGGTATGGTCCCATGGTAGCATCGCGGGCTTTCGGTGTCGCGCTGCATGCTTCCGCACCTGACCTACACCGTTTCGTTGTCCGAATCTGACTGGCTTGCGTTTGGTGTCGAAGCCGGGTCGGGCGCCGGTACATCTTGCGGCTGCGTGTTCACCGCATCTCCGTTCCCGCCGTCTGCTGCATGCCCATTTTCTGTGGAGGGGCTCGGTGCCGCAGGATCCTGTTGTTGAGAGTCGGGTTCGGTCGAGGGGTCGGGCTGCTGGGAGGCTTGTCCGGATTGGGGCTGGGGGTTCTCTGGGGTCGCTTCTTGCGCTTCCGGTTTCTCCGGTTGTACCTCGGGCTTTTGGATGGCTTGGGATTCGGCCCGCTGCTCGGCCGGAGCCCTGAAGATGGGCTGTGTGCGCGTGCCGAGGCCCTCGCCCGCCGTCGTCGCTAAAATGACCGCGGCGGTTATGGCCACGGTGGCCACGGCGAGCACGGCGGACAGGATGACCACCTTGCGCTGCTCGGCGCTGCGCTTGGCTGCCGCCCGCGCGCGGAGTTTGGTGGGGGCGACGCGCGCGGCATGGGCCCCGATGGAGGGGGAGGGCTCGGGCTTTGCCGCATAGGCGTTTGCGGCCTGCTGGGAGCTTTTCAGCTTCTCTGCGCTCGCATCGAGGGCCCGTCGATAGAGCTGGGAGCAGATGATGGTTATCGCCGAACTCACTGCGGCACCGATGACCGATCCGGCGATGCCGATTTTCGATGAGAGCAGCATGGATGTTGCGGCGGCCGCCGCGCCGGCGATGACCTGTGCGATGGAGATGCCGTTCATAAGCCCCTTGGGTTGGGCCATCGGTTGAGTGGAGCCAATGCGTTCATCGCGCCGCTGGCAGGTATGGGCCGCTTCGCCGGTCATGCCGTCCGGTCTCCGGTAGATGCGGGTCTCTCGTTGCGGTTCGTAGTCCATGGGCATATCGGTGTGCCTCCTTACGTTTCCTGAGATTCTCGTACCCCATCGCGTGCAGAGCGATCGCTCTCCTTAAGCATCGCAAAGTCTGAACACACGAGGAGAGAGTGTGGAGGAGCGGACGTATCGCCCGTCCGCTACAATACATATCGGAAAGTTTTTGTCTAGGCGAAAGGGGCCGCATGGAACGCGTCGTCGAGTCTACCGAGGTTGTTCAGGATGGATTTTTGCGCGTGGCCGCCGCCACGCCCAAGGTCCGCGTCGGTGACGTCTCCGCAAACTCCGCAGCCGTTCTGGAGTGCGTGTACGATGCTGCGCGTGAGGGCGTGCGGATCCTGGTGCTCCCGGAGCTATGCCTGACGGGGTATACGTGCGGGGATCTGTTCCATGATAGAGCGCTTTTGCGTGCGTGCGAGCGCGCACTGAAGAGCCTGCTCGAGGATACCGCCGATGTCCCCATGCTCTTCACCGTCGGCCTTCCCGTCGCGTGCGGCGAGAACGTTTACAACTGCGTTGCGTCATGTTGCGCCGGCCGCCTGCTGGGCTTGACCGCTAAGGCCTACCTGCCCACCTACGGTGAGTTCTACGAGTCGCGTTGGTTTGCGCCGGGGGGAGGCCACGGCCTGCGAGCAGTCGACTTCGCGGGGCATAGGGACGTGCCGCTGTCGACTGATATCGTGTACTGTTGCAACGATGCCGGCATGGAGGACGTGCGCGTGGGCGTGGAGGTCTGCGAGGACCTGTGGGTGCCGCAGCCGCCTTCGATCGCCATGGCGCGTCTCGGCGGCGCGACCATCATGCTCAATGCCAGCGCGTCCAGCGAGGTTGTCGGTAAATCCGAGTATCGCCGCAGTCTTGTTGCCGGGCAGAGCGCACGCCTGTACTGTGCATATGCCTACGCCAACGCCGGCTATGGCGAGTCCACAACCGACCTGGTGTTCTCGGGCGAGAACCTGATCGCCGAGAACGGTTCGGTGCTGGCGCGCACGGCGCTGTTCAGCTGCGATATGGCCATCGCCGACATCGATACGCAGCGCCTGATGGCCGAGAGGCGCCGCTGCAACACCTGGACCCGCGGCGATTGCCCGGAGGAGACCGTGCGTGCGATCGGGTTCAGCTTCGAGGCCTCCTGCGACTTGGATGCGGCTCTCGCCGAGGGCGGGGAGGAGCCGTGGACCACTCCGCGCTGCCTGCTGTCCGCCGCCGATGAGATCGACCGCATCTTCGCGCGCAAGCCCTTCGTCCCTTCCGACGAACGCCAGCTCTCCGAGCGATGCGAAACCATCTTGACCATGCAGGCGGTCGGTCTTGCCACGCGTTTGGAGAACACGTTGACCGGGAGCTGCGTCATCGGTCTATCCGGCGGCCTCGATTCCACGCTTGCCCTGCTGGTCACGGTTCGCGCCTTCGACCGCTTGGGACTCGATCGCTCGGGTGTCCATGCGGTATCCATGCCGGGGTTCGGCACCACGAGCCGCACCAAGTCGAACGCTCAGCACCTGGCCGAGCAGTTGGGTGTGGACTTCCGGGAGATTCCCATCGGCGATGCCGTCGCCCGTCACTTCGCCGATATCGGCCATGATCCCGCCGTGCAGGATGTCACCTATGAAAACTGCCAGGCGCGTGAGCGCACCCAGATCTTGATGGACCTCTCCAACCAGCTGGGCGGCTTCGTGATCGGCACCGGCGACCTTTCGGAGCTCGCATTGGGGTGGGCTACATATAACGCCGACCACATGAGCATGTACGGCGTCAACGCCGGTGTGCCCAAGACCCTTGTGCGCTATCTGGTCCGTCATGCTGCCGAGGACTTCGGCGGACGGGTGGGGGAGACCTTGTTCGACATCCTGGATACCCCGGTCTCGCCGGAGCTCCTGCCGCCTACTGGCGATGGCGAGATCGCCCAGAGGACGGAGGACCTGGTCGGCCCCTACGAGCTGCATGACTATTTCCTGTATTACGCGCTTCGATTCGGGTTCACGCCGGGTCGCATCTTCCGCCAGGCCTGCCGTACGTTCGAGGGCGTCTACGAGCCCCGCGTCATCCTCGTGTGGCTGCGCACGTTCTATCGACGGTTCTTCGCGCAGCAATTCAAGCGCAGCTGTCTACCCGATGGGCCCAAGATCGGTTCGATCACCTTGTCGCCGCGCGGAGACTGGCGCATGCCCTCGGATGCGAGCAGCGCCCTGTGGCTTGAGGAAATCGATGCCCTCCAGGCGTGAAGGCCATGGATGCATCCGTTGGAGGGAAAGTGTTTATGAAGTGCTCGCAAAGACTCGATCGGTTTGGTAACGAGGTGTTCGCCGCTCTGAATGCGCGGCGTGTCGAGCTGGAGGAGGCCGGCCGCACGATTTACAACCTCAGCGTGGGCACGCCCGACTTCAAGCCGTTCCCGCACGTGGTCGCCGCCTTTCAGCAGGCCGCTGCTGATCCCGGGATGTGGAAGTATTCGTTGAGGGACCTTCCCGAGCTCAAACAGGCCGTGTGCGATTATTACGGGCGACGTTTCGGCGTCGAGGGCATCATGCCCGATATGGTCGCCTCGTGCAACGGGACACAGGAGGGCGTGGGGCACCTGGGGTTGGCCCTGCTCAACCCAGGAGACACCATCCTCGTCCCCGACCCGTGCTATCCCGTGTTCGAGGCCGGCGCCAAGATCGCCGATGCCCAGCTTGCGTATTACCCCCTGAGTGCGGAGCACGACTTCCTGCCGTATGTTCGCGGCATCGATCCCGAGGTTGCCGATCTCGCGAAGTACATGATCGTGTCCCTTCCGGCCAATCCCGTGGGTAGCGTGGGGACGAACGAGCTGTATGACGAGATCATCGCCTTCGCGCGCGAGCACGACCTGCTGATCGTTCACGATAACGCGTATTCCGACATCGTGTTCGATGGCCCGCGCGGTGGCAGCTTTTTGCAGCACCCGGGCGCGCTCGAGGTGGGTGTCGAGTTCTTCTCGCTCTCCAAATCGTTTAACGTCACCGGTGCCCGTATCGGCTTTCTGGTCGGTCGCCCCGATGTGGTCTCGGCGTTCAGCAAGCTCCGCAGCCAGATCGACTTCGGTATGTTCCTGCCCACTCAAAAGGCGGCCATTGCCGCGCTGACCGGCCCGCTCGATGCCGTCGAGAGGCAACGTCTTGCCTACCAGGAGCGCCGCGACGTGCTGTGCGACGGTCTTGAGGCGCTGGGCTGGGAACGTCCTAACGCGCATGGGTCCATGTTCGTGTGGGTCAAGCTCCCCGGCGGGCGCACCGACTCCATGGCGTTTTGCGAGGAGCTCATGGAGAAAGCCGGCGTGATCGTTACCCCTGGGGCGAGCTTTGGGCCCCATGGCGAGGGCTACGTGCGCATGGCGCTCGTCCTTCCGCCCGAGGGCCTTCGGGAGGCGCTCGCCGCCATCGAGGCCGCGGGCATTCGGGTCTAGGCTGCAAACGGCCCATACCGTATAATCGAAGAGTTATTTCAGAGGCGATCGAAACCGATTTCGTGCACCTCTGTTTCGTGTACCGGCCGCAAGTCGTGTCTAGGATGGTCGGGCACTCATAGTGAAGGAGAAACAAGATGATTAACGATCGCAAGGTGGCTATCGTCGGCTGCGGATTCGTGGGCTCGTCCTCCGCGTTCGCCCTCATGCAGTCGGGCCTCTTTTCCGAGATGGTCCTTATCGATGTGGACCGCAACCGCGCCGAGGGAGAGGCCCTCGATATCGCGCATGGCGTGTCTTTCGGTAGCCCCATGAAGATCTACGCCGGCGACTATTCCGATGTTTCCGATGCCGCGGTCATCGTCGTCACCGCCGGCGCCGCGCAGAAGCCCGGCGAGACCCGTCTTGACCTGGTGAACAAGAACGTCTCCATCTTCAAGAGCATCATCCCGCAGATCCGCGAGAGCGGTTTCTCGGGTATCCTGCTGATCGTCTCCAATCCCGTTGACGTCCTCACCTATGCCGCCGTCCAGATGTCCGGCCTGCCCGAGGGCCACGTCATCGGCTCCGGTACCGTTTTGGACACCGCCCGCCTCAAGTACATGCTCGGTGAGCACCTGGATGTCGACCCGCGCGACGTCCACGCGTACATCGTGGGCGAGCATGGCGATTCCGAGGTCGCCGCATGGTCCTCTGCCACCGTTGCCGGCGTGCCGCTGAGCGATTACTGCGAGCTGCACGGCCACTTCGAGCACGAGGCGACCGAGAAGCGCATCGCCGACGACGTCAAGAACTCCGCGTACGAGATCATCGAGAAGAAGCACGCCACCTACTACGGCATCGCCATGTCCGTCCGCCGCATCTGCACGGCTATCATGCGCGACGAGGACACGGTGCTTCCCGTCTCCAGCCTTATGGTGGGCGAGTACGGCCTCAACGACCTGTGCATCTCCGTTCCCACGGTGGTCGGCCGCAACGGCGTCGTGACGCGCGTGCCGGTTTCCCTCAACGAGGCCGAGAGCGGGCAGTTCATGAAGAGCGCCGAGGCCCTCAAGGCCATCATCGACGAGGTCGATTTCGAGGCGTAAGCTGAACTCACGGCATATATGCTCAAGGGGCGCGCGGTGGTATCCGTGCGCCCCTTTGTTCCCCAGGTTGGACTTCATCAGGCAGGGTCCCCAATAGAAACGGCGGTTGCTCCATGAAGGTTAATCACGCAATCCTGCATATCTTGGATTTCGATTCGGCGGTCAATGTGATGAGCGAGCGCGAGCTCGACCTCGATACTCGCGCCGTGCGCTCGTTCGTCACCTCGCACTTGCGACGTGCCCGCACCAGCCCCGATAACCATCGCGCCTCGTTCCAGGAGAACAGCGCGTTTGCGGGCGAGCTCAAATCCTTCTTCTTCGGTGAGCGCGAGTTCGTGGACCTGTCGCAGCAGATCGCCGAGTTCTTCGCCGGCGAGTTGGCCAAGGCGGATAAGCTCGAGTCCACCGATATCCTCGTGGCCGATTTCGATGACGACGAAGACGTCCGATGGTTTGCGGTGCTGCTCATGAACAGCCGTACCGCATTCATGCACGAGGTCGCGCGCGAAGCGGGAGAGGTGCGCAACGATATCGCCAAGCGTTATGCGATCCTTCCCGCCCCCTCGCAAAAGGTGGCATCGTATGCGCTCGTGCGCGCGAGCACCATGGAGGTGTCCTACGTCGATAAAAAGCGCAAAATCGCCGGCGAGGACACGATGATCATTCCGGACGGCTTGCTGCAGTGCGATACCGGCGTATCGGGCAAAGAGGTCATCGAGACCGTGACGCGTATCGTCGAGGAGGTTGCGGAGGAGCACGGGGCCAACACCGCCGTTGCGCTTGCCAAGGCCAAGGCCGCCGTTGCCGAGAAAGTCGAGGCGGACGAGGAGATCGCTCCGTGGGACATCGCCGATGACATCTTTGAGGACGAGCCGGTGCTCAGGGAGAAATTTGAGGAGCAGGTGCGCGAGGAGCATCTGCCCGAGCGGGTGCAGGTCGAGCGTGCGCAGGTGGAGCGCGCCGCGGTGCGCAACCATAAGATCAGGACCGATACGGGTATCGAGATCAGTTTTCCCGCTGAGATGCTCAAGAACTCCGAGTACGTGCAGTTCGTTAACGAGCCCAACGGCTTGATCTCCATCGAGCTGCGCAATATCGGGAGTATCGAGAACCGATAGCCGGAGGATGCGCCTCCGCCTTAGCTGCCGGCTAATGACGTAGGAGGCCGGTTGGTCCGAAAGGGCGAATAAATGCGCAGGTAGAAGGTATCGTTTCTTTTGACCTCCTCTCTGCGGGTTGCTGCCTGGTACGAATCCGGTACGAATCGTTCTTCGGGTTGCTCTGAGGCGCCTTCGGGGGCGTTTTCTACGCGCTCACGAGGTGAGCTTACGAGGGTTAGTCGGCGCCCGCCGTTGATGACGCGGGGCTCGACTTGGACGATCGGAGTGACGGCGGGGGTGGCCTCGGCGGGCTCAGAGAAGAGGTCGCTTACGACGTCTGCTGCCGCGCGCTTGGCCTCCATGTTCACGTGGGTGTAGGTCTCCATCGTAATCTCGCTCGAGGCGTGGCCAGCCAGCTCCCGCATTACCTTGGGATGCACGCCCCTCAGGGCGAGCGTGGAGAGGTAGGAGTGACGCAGCTCGTGAAACGCCCATCCACCGAGGCCGAGCATCTCGCGGTCGCGCAGCCACCACGCCTCGAGCACGTTTGGGCTGAGCCTGCCCATGGTCGTGCTGAGAACGACCGGCGTGTTCTCGCTCTGCTCCAAGCGCTTTCCCGGCTTCTCGCCGTTCTTCTTCGCCAACCTCTCCTGCTCCGTCGCATATGCGTCGATGCGCGCCTTCTGCACATCCTTGTGCACCACGAGGGCGTCTCGAACGGAGTCGGGCATGGGGAGGCACCGCACGCCCGCCTTCGTCTTGGGGTCCTTGAGGTTCCCGAAGGCGGGGTGATTCGCTCCGCCGCTCTCACTCTTAACCGTGATACGGGCAGCGCGCGCCGATGCACGCGACGTTGTCCGACGAGACGGCGCAGACCGGCTCTGAGGTCGGCTGCCGAAGGTCAACGCCCAGCACCTCGTTGAACCAGCGGACCGCGCCCCGCACGGCCACGCGAGAGTCGCGCTTGCAGCAGCGCGGGGAGCCGGCCTGGGCAATCTGCCCCAGCAGGTCGGCGACCATCTTCTGCGTCTCGCTCCAGCCCTCGGCCTTGAGAGGGGCATTGCCAAGCAGGATCGAGAGCGCCATGCCGCACGATGCGGCAGCACCGCACACGCCCCAGCGCGCGCACGCGCCGCCGGGAACCGCGTCAGAGCGCTCGGAGAGCTCCTGGAGCTGCCCCCTCAGGTCGCCCGAACCCGTGGCGTTGCGCACGGACGCCAGCAGGGCGGCCCCCACGAGGAAGTGGTGGACGGGGCCGAACGCCGCGCACTCGGGCGCTGCCATGAGGTCCTCCAGGATGTCCGCAGGGCTGGTCGAGGTGCTGATCTCGCAGATGACGGAAGCCCAGGAAGGGACGTCGTTGCTCGTAGCCATGATAGCTCCCCTTTCTGTAAACACATTGATGGATGTCGAAATATTATACATCGAAGAACGTCGATATATAGTAGAATAATTGCGTGAGTCACGCTTTCAGAACAGGGAGGGCCACATGGGAGCACGGAGCATCGAGCGACCGCGCGTCGCATTCGTCTGCACGCACAACGCGTGCCGGAGCCAGATGGCGGAAGCAATAGCACGCCAAATCGCGGGCGACGTGCTTGACCCCTGTTCCGCGGGCACCGACCCCGCGCCCGAGGTCGATCCCGGTGCGCTGCGGGCGCTCTCGGAGCTCTACGGCATAGACGGAACGGGCCTGCGCCCCAAGACGCTCGACGTGCTGGGAGAGGCGGACATCGTGGTGACCATGGGGTGCGGGGTCCGGTGCCCCGTGTTCCCGTGTGCGCACCGCGAGGACTGGGGGCTCGAGGACCCCGCCGGCCGCGGCCCCGAGGCGTTCCGGGAGACCGCCCGCGTCATCGAGGCGAGGGTGCGCGACCTGGCATGCCGCGTGGAGCGCGGCGAGATTCCCGGCGTGACCGCGCCCGTGCGCGCCGACGTCCTTCGGGCGCTCGCCGACGAGCGGCGGCTCGCTGTGGTCGCCTCCCTCGCCGAGGGCGGAGAGACCTGCGCCTGCGAGCTCCTCGAGGGCCTCGGCATCGGGCAGCCGACCCTCTCGCACCACATGAAGCTCCTCACCGAGTGCGGCTTGGTCAGCGCCCGAAAAGACGGTCGCTGGCTGCGCTACACCCTCGACCGCGAGCGCATCTCCGCGCTCGGGGACGCGCTGAAAGAGCTCGCCCGCTGACCCTTCTTGTGACGCGTGGCGAGAATCCACCGTGAGGGAATCTATCGACCTTTCACGGGGGTGATTGCATGGCGAGGCGGGTGAAGCTGACGCAGGAGATGGTCGACGAGGCGATCCGCCTCAAGGCGGACGGCCTCTCCAACGGCAACATCATCTGCGCGCTGGGCATCCACGAGTCGACGTTCTACCGCTGGATCGGGGAGCCGAAGACGAAGCTGCAGCGCGAGTTAAGCGAGGGGCTAAAAAAGAGGAGTCGGCGTTCAAGCGGCCGCTGCTCACCACGATCCGCTCGGCGGCGCTCGCGCGCAACCAGTACTGGACGGCGGCGGCGTGGCTGCTCGAGCGCAAGTACCCCGACGAGTTCGGTAAGGCCGAGCGCCAGCGCGACGACGCCAAGGCGGACGCCGCGCCCAGGATCGTGCTCGGCGTGGTGGCCCAGCCGGTGCAGGAGAAGCTGCCGGGATTCGATCAGACGGCGGAGGGGCGCGCCGATGGTTGACGCCTCCTCGCTCGTCATCCCGTGCTTCCACGACGTGCTGGGCGACGTGATGGCCCACGGTCACACGCACTACTGGCTGCACGGCGGGCGCGGGTCCACGAAGTCGTGAATCTACCCCGATTCCATTGACGCTTCACTAAGCCGCTTTCGCGGCGCCTTTCCGGTTCCTCGCCTCGAACTCCTCGGGGCTGAGGTAGCCGAGCGCGGAGCGCGTCCGCACCCGGTCGTAGAGGCACTCTATGTACTCGAATATCTCCAGCGCCGCCTGCTCGCGGCTCTCGAAGGTGCGCGCGTGCACGCACTCCGCCTTGACGGGGCCCATCGGCGACTCCATGGCCGCGCTGCCCCAGGGCGAGGAGATCGCCCCCATCGAGGGCCTGATGCCGTTCTCCCTCATGGTGCGGCCGAGCCGCGGCGACACGTACTGCGACCCGCGGTCGGAGCGGCGTGTGCAGCCGGCGGGCGGCCTCCTGCGGGCGATCGCCATCTCGGGCGCCTCGTCGGCCAGCCCGGCGTCCATGCGGTCGGACATCGACCAGCCGACGAT
>ERZ1032357.60-NODE-60-length-36681-cov-49.368399_pt1 | contig 36681 bp, 21 predicted proteins | sample MGYA00517100_ERZ1032357 | MGnify/ENA primary metagenome ERZ1032357 (study PRJEB33719, sample SAMN04262589) | wastewater metagenome | biome: periurban shantytown; feature: animal feces; material: feces | host: Canis lupus familiaris | place: Peru: Lima | collected...
TCTACGCCCGCTACGACGAGACCGTTCGTGGCGCCGACGTGTTCTTCATCCAGTCCGTCGCCGGCGGCAACGTCAACGACATGCTGATGGAGCTCCTCATCGCCACCGATGCCGCCAAGCGCGCATCCGCCCGCTCCATCACCGCCGTCATCACCCACTACGGCTACGCCCGCCAGGACCGCAAGGCCGCCCCGCGCGAGCCCATCACCGCTCGCCTTGTGGCCAACCTGCTCGAGTGCGCCGGCGTTGACCGCATCATCACGCTTGACCTGCACCAGGGCCAGATCCAGGGCTTCTTCGACATCCCGGTGAACCACCTCTCCGCGCTGCCGCTGTTCGCCGACTACTACAACGCCATGAACTTCGACACCGACAACCTCGTGGTCGTGTCCCCCGACGTGGGTCGCGCCAAGGCCGCCAAGAAGCTCTCCGACATGCTCGGCTGCAGCCTGGCCATCGCCCACAAGGGCCGTCCGCGCCACAACGCCGCCGAGGTCATGGGCATCATCGGCGACATCAAGGGCAAGACCTGCATCATCAACGACGACATGATCGACACCGCGGGCACCCTGTGCGCCAACGTCAAGGAGCTCAAGGAGCTGGGCGCCGGTGACATCTACGTGTGCGCCACCCACGGCATCTTCTCCGGCGAGGCCGTCCAGCGCCTGAACGACGCCCCCATCGTGGAGTGTGTGGTCACCGACGCCATTCCGGTTGAGGAGACGGGCAAGATCAAGACCATCTCCGTTGCCGGCGAGTTTGCCGAGACCATCTCCGCCGTGTACTACGAGCGCTCCGTCTCCTGCCTCGTGGGCGGCGACTTCGCGCTGTAAGTCTCTATACTGCACTACGCTAGAACGGGCGCCCCAGAGGGCGCCCGTTTATTTTCACGTGCAACTGCTCCAAAGTGCGCACCTCAGAAGAGACTGCGGACGATAAGTCGGGCCGTCCGGGCGATCCGACTTATCGTCCGCAGTCTCCAGGAGGCCCGAAGAGGCTACGGAGGCCCACATGTTCGATTCGCACCTCAAATTGGGGACAGGCACTAACCTGAGGTGGTTCTTCATGATGTCGCATTGCGCTTTTCTCCGCTTTTGACCGTAAATCACATCGTTGACCCCGAATTTGGCCGATAAGAATATCGGCCAAGAGGTCATTCGTTGAAATGTGTGGGGTTCTTGACGCACTCGCCAAGTAGACCCCGAGTAGCCGCCTATCGCAAACTTCGCTACCTGCGGTTATTCGTTTTCCAAGTAGTCAAAAATAGGCCTCTACTCGCTGGGTCCTTGATAAACCCCGCACATTTTAATGACTGACCCCCTTTCCAATACGCCAACGGCCATTTTGGGGTTATTCTTGACGCGTTTGACACCATCGCGCGACACACGCACCATATTCAACAGCAAATTTTAATCAGTCGGCGAAGCGCTTCGCGGAGCGTTTTCGAGACCCATCAACAATAAGGAGGCCTTATGGCCACAGCACAACCCCTCCCCATCCGCATGGTCGCCGGATTGGGCAACCCGGGCGAGGAGTACGCCGACACCCGCCACAACGCCGGCTTCAAAGCCATCGACGTCCTGGCATCCCAAGCCGGCGTGAGCTATTGGAAAAACCAAGCCGGCGCCGAAGTCGCCCTTATCAACGTCAACGACCCCGAGGCCGAAGGAGGCAAACGCGAGGTTGTCCTGGTCAAACCGCAGTCGTATATGAACACGAGCGGTGGCCCCATTTCCAAACTGTGCGCCCAATACAAGGTCAAGCCCGAAGAGTTGCTCGTGATCCACGATGAGCTCGACATTCCCGCCGGCGATGTGCGCGTCAAGGTCGGCGGCGGCCATGCGGGACACAACGGGCTTCGCTCGATTATCGACAAGCTCGGAAGCCGCGACTTCTCCCGCATTCGCGCTGGCATTGGCGACCCCCCGGGCCGCATGCCCGTAGCAGACTTCGTGCTCAAGCAACTGCGCTCCCGTGAAGCCGAAGACTTCGCCATCATGACGAGCCAAGCCGCCGAAGCCGCGGCACTCGCCATCACACGCGGCGTAGTATTCGCACGCGACCACGTCAACGGCGGCGCCAGCGGCAACGGCAAACACTAGCACGCGAGCTGCGCCAACAAACGCCGCGAATTGGGCTGCCGAGTTCATTGGGATAACCAAGTCCGTTAAAGCGGCCGCGTTCGCAAGGGAAGGCGAACGCACCGGCGCTGCCGAGTTCGCTAGGAAGGCCGAGCGCTCCAGCGCAATCGAGCACGCCAACGCAATCCGCATCCACGCAAATCGCATCCACGCAAAAAGGCGCCCGCCGGGCCTCGTGGTCCGACGGGCGCCTTGCCATGCGTACGCGCACTGCGAAAGAAACGTGCTACTCGCCCAGCAGGGTCTTCTTCATGGACGCAGCAGCCTTCTTGCCGGCGCCCATAGCGAGGATGACGGTGGCGGCACCGGTCACGATGTCACCGCCGGCCCACACCTTGGGGTTGGAGGTGCGGCCGTCCTCGTCGGCCTCGATGAGGCCCCAGCGGTTGAGCTCGACATCGGCGCAGAGCTTGGCAAACGGGTTCGCCATGGTGCCGATGGCCGTAATGGCGACGTCGCAGGGAATCTCGAACGCGGAGTCGGCCACAGGCACGGGGCGACGGCGGCCGGAGGCGTCGGGCTCGCCGAGCTCCATGCGCTCCAGCTTGACGGAGGACACAAAGCCGTCCTCGCCCTTGATGAACTCGAGCGGATTGGCGAGCTCGAGGATCTTGACGCCCTCTTCCTTGGCGTGGTGCACCTCGGCCAGACGCGCGGGCATCTCGGCCTCGGTGCGGCGGTACGCCAGGGTCACGCTCTCGGCGCCCAGACGCAGCGCGGTGCGCGCGGCGTCCATGGCCACGTTGCCGCCGCCAAACACCACGACGTTCTTGCCGTGGCGAATGGGCGTGTCGTGCACCGGGAAGTCGTACGCCTTCATGAGGTTCGTGCGCGTGAGGTACTCGTTGGCGCAGTACACGCCGGGCAGGTTCTCGCCCGGGACCTTGAGGAAGCGGGGCAGACCCGCACCCACGGCCAGGTACAGGGCGTCGAAGCCCTCCTCGTTGAAAAGCTCCTCGGCGTCGAATAGGCGGCCGGCCACGGAGTTGTACTCAAAGTGAACGCCCAGCTGCTCCAGGCCGTCAATCTCGCGCTTGACGATCGCCTTGGGCAGACGGAACTCGGGGATGCCGTAAGTGAGCACGCCGCCGCCGGTGAAGAACGCCTCGAACACCGTGACGTCGAAGCCCTCGCGTGCGAGCTCGCCCGCACAGGCGATGCCGGAGGGACCGGAACCCACAATGGCGACCTTCTTGCCGTTCTTGGGCTTGCAAACCGGGGCCTTGCCGACCTCCTCGGCCATGTCGCCCACCATGCGCTCGAGCTGACCGATGGCAACGGCCTCGCCCTTGCGGCCGAGGATGCACTTGCCCTCGCACTGGTTCTCCTGCGGGCACACGCGGCCGCAGACGGACGGCAGCAGGTTGTCGCCCTTGATGGTCTCGAGCGCGCCGGCCCAATCCTCACCGCGGATCTTGGAGATGAAGCCGGGGATGTTCACGCCCACGGGGCAGCCCTCCATGCAGAGGGGCTTCTTGCAATCGAGGCAGCGGTTGGCCTCGGCGATGGCGTCTTCCTTGGTAAAGCCCGTGTCGACGGGACGGAAATCGCACGCGCGCTCGGCGGCGGGCTCCTCGTTGGGGGCGGTACGGGGGGCACCGATGTTCGGGCGGTACTTCTTTACTTCTGGCATGCGCAGGCCTCCTTGTGGCGCTTGGTGGACTCGGCCTCTTCACCGCGGTAGCTGGCCTGACGTGCGGCCAGGTCGTCCCAGTCGACAGCGCTGGCGTCAAAATCGGGACCGTCGACGCAGGCGAACTTGGTCTCGCCGCCCACCTCGACGCGGCAGCAACCGCACATGCCGGTGCCGTCGACCATGATGGGGTTCAGGCTGGCGATGATCGGGATGTTGTGCTCATGGCAGGTGAGCGAGGAGAACTTCATCATCGGCACGGGGCCCACGCAGAAGGCGTGGTCGACGGCGTCGGTCTCGCACAGACGGGCGAGCGGCAGGGTCACGACGCCCTTCTCGCCCATGGAGCCATCGTCGGTGGTGACGTACAGGCCGGCGAGCGGCAGCGCGTCGGCCTGCTCGTGCAGGATGAGGAGGTCCTTGGTGCGGGCGCCCATGATCACGTAGACGTTCTTGCCCTGCTCGCAGAGCATGCGGGCCACGGGATACGCGATGGCCAGGCCAACGCCGCCGCCGATGACCGCCACGGAGTCGCCCTCGATCTCGGTGGGCTTGCCCAGCGGGCCGGTGATGTCGCGGATGAAATCACCCTCGTTGAGCTCGGAGAGGCACTGCGTGGTCTTGCCGACCACCATGAAGATAAACTCGATCCAGCCATCCTCGGCGTTCCAGTTGGCGAAGGTGAACGGCACGCGCTCACCCGTCTCGTCGATGCGCACCATGAGGAACTGGCCGGCATGCGCCTTCTTTGCCATCCTCGGGGCATGGACGCGGAACTCGAAGACCTTCTCCGAGAACTGCGTCTTCTTTAGGATTTCAAACATAGAACCCCTCTCCGAACTGTTCAGGGGGAACACCGTTTTTGCAGGTAGACAGCCCGGCATCCCCGTTTGCAACCCATTTGCGCGCAACGTCTCTCAATCTGCGCACACATTGTTAAGTATACCGCTCGACCACTTTTTCAAGATGCAGCAGCGCGCGTTTTGGGCGAACGGAGGGACGTGTTTCGGCACAAGGACAAAGACGACCGCACCGAGACGGAGCCAGTGGTAGGTGCGTCAACCCAAACAAACGCCTCTCCACATCTTCCCAGCTCGAACCCTTATCCATACTCTTACGGTATGATGTACCGCAATAAAAATCGCCTGCATCTGCACCGAGTGAGGAGTACCCATGGCGAGCATGAGCGCCTTGCTAGAACGTATCAAGGCAGCGGGCCGCACCGCGGCAGACGCCCATACCGGCACCAACGCGAGCAACAACCCCGACTACGACCTGCCGGGCAACGACCTCGACCCCACCAACCCCACCGCCGAGCAGCGCAGGACCGTCCCGCTCATGATCCGCGTCTACGGCGCCCTCTGCGCACTCGACGGCATCGTGGCCCTGCCGCTCATGGGCGCGTACTTTGGCATCATGATCTATCGCCTGGCACTTGGCCAAGAAGAGGTCCTCATCGGCAGCGACCTCACGCTCACCGCCACCATGACCGGTATCGGAGCCGTGCTGTCGTTCGTGTCCTCGGTCGCGCTCATCCTCTTTGGCTGGGCCCTCATCAAGAGCTACCGCCGCGACGCCGGGCGCTGGGCGTATGCGCTCATCGTCATGACCATCGGGCAGATCCTCATCGAAATCATGCTCCAGGGCTTTGGCGTGCACCTCATCCGCCCGCTCATCCAGCTGGGCATCCTCACCGCGCTCTCGGCGAGCATCGACCCCACGCTCAAGCAGGAGCGCGACCTGCAGCGCCACCTGCGCGACCTGGAGGACCGCGTGGCGGCGGCGGGTGGCATGCTCGGCCGCGACCTCACCGGCGAGGGCTACATCAAACTCAACTTCTTCAACCTGTTCTGGGTGTTCATGGTCTGTTGCGTGCTGGGGCTCATCATCGAGGTCATCTTCCACATGGTATGGGTCGAGCCCGGCGTGTACCAAGACCGCGCCGGCCTGCTCTTCGGACCGTTCAGCCCCATTTACGGTTTCGGCGCCGTATTACTCACCGTGGCGCTCAACCGCTTTTACAAAAAGCCCTGGCCGCTCATCTTCTTGGTGAGCGCCGTCATCGGCGGCGTGTTCGAGGCCGCCGTGAGCTGGTGGATGCAGACGTCGTTCGGCGCGATTGCCTGGAGCTACTCCTTTGAGCTGCTGCCCGGCATCCCCGACCCCATGGCAATCCTGTTCGCCGGTCGCACCTCCACGCCGTTTATGTTCATGTGGGGCACGCTCGGGCTGTTCTGGATCAAGCTCTGCCTGCCGCACCTGCTCAAGCTCATCAACCTGATCCCCTGGAAGATGCGCTACTCGCTCACTACCGCTATGGCTGCGCTCATGCTGGTCAACGGCGCCATGACGCTGCAGGCACTTGACTGCTGGTTTTGCCGCGAGAGCGGCCTTGCCCCCAGCTCGCCGGTGGAGGAATTCTACGCCGAGCACTTCAACAACGACTATATGGCCAACCGCTTCCAGAGCATGTCGATCCACCCCGACACCTCCGGCCGCGTGGATTCCCCCAAGTCGGGCACCGAGAACAAGTAGGCCCCACGCGCGCCCACGAGATCAACCCTCTTCAAACGTCCGGAATGTGCTGGGTATCGACTGGCCAGCACATTCCGGACGCTTTTCTCGCCATATCCCGTGCAAAGTGTCCGAAACATGCTGAACAACCTGCCGAACGAGACAAACGAGGCCCGCAAACCAACCGGCCCAGTCTACACGGCTCAAATATGTCAGGCGACCGATTCCGAACAGGACCGCAGAAGCCCGCTGCACAACCCCACTGCATGAGTTGTCCGGAATGTGCTGAGCGTCGGCTGGCCAGCACATTCCGGACGGTTTTACCGGTTTTCGGCAAGGAAAACGTCCCGTTTCTGCTGGGCACAAAGCCGCAAGCAGAAACGGGACGTTTTGGGACGAGATATTTTGCGCAAGGGCCCTCAATTTCGAACGCTTGGACCCCATCCTGGAAGCAACGAGCCGTCTACGCAGAGAGCTCCTGCTCCACCACGCAAGTGTTCTTGATGGTGGACACCAAATGCTGCAGCCCATCGATCACGCGCGGGCGGATGTCGCCGCCAATAAGTACGAGCATGATGTCGTCACCCACCGAAAGGTTTCCGGAATTGAGCCACACGCGGACGTACTCGATGCCGGGCAAACCGCGTGCCTCCTCTACGGCTGCGGCAACTTTGCCCTCATCGTAGGAGAACACCATGCCAGCGACCTTGTCTCCCGGCTGAACGCCATCGGTTTCCACACCGCGCACCTCGGCCTTGGGAGTCTCGCGGACGGTTCCGTTGTGAACAAGGTACATGCCGCAACGGCGAAACGCCGGATCCGCCTTGGCCTCACGCAGCCATGCGTCGATAGAGGGCATTTGAGACATGGAGCTCTCCTTACAGAATCGATCCCTACGACAATTGATTCCTATTCCAGCCATTGCGACGCAGGCTTCTCCGCTTCGCACCTTCCCGCCCTGAGGGCATAAGACCTCCTCCCGCGCTGAGGGCATGAGATCTCTTTCTGCCCCGGGGGCATGAAACCTCATATGTAGCAGCTTCTCACCGCCGCCTCAGGGCCCCACTGCAACACGGAGGCCCGCTGCGCGATGGCCCCCGCGGCGCCGGGGACCTTACTCTTGGGTCGAGTCCGCCACCGCACTCCGGCAACCACACCAAGGAAAAGCAATACGGCGAGGTCCCATCTTCCTGCGGGACCTCGCCGTCAAACATTCCCTGCACCAAGAGATTCCTACTGCGCGGAAGCCTCCTGCTGAGCATCGGGCGCCTGCTGCGCCGTGGGGTCCTGAGCTGCAGGGTCTTGGGTCGCAGAATCCTGCTCGCCGCCAACCGTACCCACGAGCGTGCACACCATGGTGGCTCGCTTGGTCTTGGCCAGGAATGCATCGTCGCAAGTCACGAGCGTCAGCACCTGCTTAGCATCCTTGACCTGCTGCTTTGCGTCCTTGGACTGAGCGCTGGCGCGTTTGAGCGAATCGGACAGGTACTGCGCCAAGCCGCCATCGCCCTCAAAGTTCGTACGGCGCGCGTCCACAAAATTGTCCTCGACCTTCATCGTGAACATGGGGGCGAACTCGTACGTCGCATCCGGCGTGATGTAGTACACCTTCTTGATGGTGTCGAACGCATCTTGCTTGAGCGTCTCGTTGATGTAGCTGAACATCGAGCCGTCGTTCATGTGGTGGCCGTACAGCGTCGTCTGCTGGTCAACCACTCCAGGCGCCGTCCCGTCCATATCGAGGAACACAGTGCCGTTAGCGTTGTATTCGCCGTTGATGAGCGTGCGCAGGTAGGTGTCGTTGGTGTCACCCTGCGCAACAACGTGGTTGATGTTCGTGCCGGGGATGTAAATCCAGCCGACGACGTCCTCGTTGACCTTCTTCAGCGCATCGAAGTCGATGTTGGGAATGCCCTCGCCCGCCGTGTCCGAGATCGCCTCTTTGTTGAGGTTCTCGTAGAAGTCGGCTGCCTGCTTGTACCCCATCTGCGCATGCACGAACAGCCCGCCAGCAGCGACCAGCAGTACCACGCCGAGCACGATGAGCATCGTGGACAGCACGTTGCCCTTGCGGCGCGGGGACTTGGACCCGGAACCGCGCGAGCCCCCGGAGCTATACGGAGTAGTGCCGCTCGCATAGGCCGCACCGGAGGAAGCCGAACGGTGTGCGTCGCGAGCGCCCTGCTGACGAGCGCCATAAGGGTTCTGCTGCGTACCAGCGGCGCGCGCATCCCGCTGAGCGGAGCTGTGGGCACCCTGAGCTGCGGGAGCATACGGTTGCACGCCCGCTGCACGGGGCATGGGCGGCACGTTCGGCGCGGATGCGCCGCGTGACGCAGGAGATGGAACCGACGCCGGAATCCGCCCCGCAGCGCCCTGAGACGCCTGACGGCGCGCGTACGGATTGGCAGAGGCGGGCTGAATAACCGGAATATCAGAGCTCATAGGGCGCGGGGCGTGGACAGCTCCGCCTGCAGGACCCGGCGCAGGTGTGGAGCCCGCACCGTTTTTGGGCTTGAAATGCCTTCCCTCTGAGGCGGCCATACGCGCCTACGCCTCGGCCATATCGCGCTTGAGCTGCGCGATGGCGTCACGGTACTCGGGCATGGTGGCACCGAGAATCTGGGTGGCGTAGATGGCAGCGTTCTTGGCGCCGTTGATGGCAACGCAGGCAACCGGCACGCCAGAGGGCATCTGAACCATGGAGAGCAGGGAGTCCAAGCCGCCCAGATCGCTCGTCTTCATGGGAACGCCGATGACCGGCAGCGGCGTGAAGGCGGCAACAACGCCGCCCAGGTGAGCAGCCTTGCCGGCGGCGGCGACGATCACCTTGATACCGCGGTCGGCAGCGGTCTCGGCCCACTCGTGGACCTTGGCGGGATTGCGATGGGCGCTGGCGATGACCAATTCGTACGGCACGCCCAAGGCGTCGAGCTCGGCCGTGCAACCCTCCATGACGGGCATATCGGACTTCGAGCCCATGATAATGCCCACGAGCGGGGTCTTTGCGGTGGTTTCTGCAGACATAAAGCCTCCCAGCAGCTAGGTATATTGATACTAGAAGTATACCGATGCGGGGGACGTCTGGCCTCGTGGACCTGCGTTCCCGCCGTACCGCCACGTTTCTTTTGGCGCGGCGCGGCAAAGGTATCGTTCGCTCGCACCGACCGGCCAATGAAAAGGCCCGGCAGTCGACTTGTATCGCTCTGCCGGGCCAAAAGGCCTCTATGAGATGGCTCGCGCCTCTCTAAGAGTGTGTGCGACTACTGGTCGCGACGACGACGGTGGAAGAACGCACCGATCGCAGCGGTCACGGAGCCGATGATGCCCGTGCCGGCCACGGCCATCGCGGCCGGGTCGCCCGTCTGGGGCAGGCCGGAACCGCCGTTGGAGCCGCCGGCGTTGCCGGAGTTGCCGCCCTGGTTGCCCTGGCCGCCGTTGCCGGTGTTACCGCCATTGCCACCATTGCCGCCCTGATCGGGATCTTCGGCCTTGACCAGGCCGTCGTTGGCCTTCACCAGCGCGTCGAGCGCGGCGTCGACCTCGGCCTGCTTGGCGTCCTTGTTGTCGAGGACGGCCTCGGCGTCGGCGAGGGCCTTCTGGAACGCATCCCAGGACTCGGCGGTGTAGCCGTCGTTGGCCTTGCCCTTGAGCTCGTCGTACTTGGCCTGGAGCTTGGACTTGTCTGCCTCGGGGGCCTCAGGCTTAGTAAGACCGTCGTTGGCATCGGTCAGCGCCTTGAGGGCGGCGTCGACCTCGGGCTGCTTGGCGTCCTTGTTGTCGAGGACGGCCTTGGCGTCGTCGAGGGCCTTCTGGAACGCGCTCCAGGAGTCCTCGGTGTAGCCGTCGTTGGCCTTGCCCTTGAGCTCGTCGTACTTGGCCTGGAGCTTGGACTTGTCGACCTGCTCCGGAACCTCGGGCTTCTGGTCGCTCTCGGCGTAGTGGAAGTTGATCTCGCGCAGGGTCAACATGCGGTTCTTGGCAGCGTCGCCCTGGTAGCCGGAAGCGGTGCCATCGGAGGTGAGCGGCGTGATGTCGATGCTCTTGACCTTCTTGCCCTTCTCGGCAGTCAGGGTGTAGATGTCCTGCTTCTTGGCGAAGTCGCCGTCCTTGAACTCCGTGGTGGAGCCGTCGGTATAGGTGATCACGGCCTCCATGGAGTTGATGGAGCCGTTGCTCTCCTTACGGTTCAGCACTTGGACATCACGCAGGACCATCGGCTCCTTGAGCTCGAAGTGCATGGTGGTCGGGAGCTTGACGTACTCGGGCAGCTTGCCGTCCTGGTGGTTGCCAGCGACGTCCCACTTGAACTCGAAGTCGTTGCTCTCCTCATCGTTGTTGAAGAGGCCGTCGTACTTCTTGCTCTCGACGAGCTTCTCAACGTTGGTGCCATCGTCAGTCGTGAGGACATCGTTCGTCATGGTGATGTTGAACGACTTCTGGGCGACCTCCTCGAGCTCCTCCTGCGGCTCCTCGCCCTCAACGTAGTTGAAGTTGATCTCGCCGATGGTGAGCATGCGGTTGTTCGGGTTCTCGATGCCGGTGGCGGTGCCCGTGGAGGTCAGAGGCTTGATCTCGACCTTGGCGACCTTCTTGGCCTTGTTCGCCTCGGAGATCACAAAGTCGTACATCGGCTGATTCGTGGCGAAATCGCCGTCCTTGAACTCCTGCGTGGTGCCGTCCTCAAAGGTGATGACCGCCTCGAGGCTGTTGATGGAACCGTTGGAGGTCTTGGCGCCGTTGTAGAGCTCGACGTTCTTGAGCGTGCGAGGCTCCTTGAGCTCAAAGGTGAGGTTCGCGGGCAGGCCGACCTTCTGATCGAAGGTCTCAGCGTTCAGGAACCACTTGAACTCGAACTCGCGGTCGTTGTCCTTGTCGTTAAACAGGCCGGCGAAGCTGTTCTGCTGAACGAGCTTCTCGACGTTGTGACCGTCGTCCGTGGGGTAGCCCTCGTTAGTGACGCTGATGTTGAACGCGTCCTCCTTGAGCTCCATGATCTGGGGGGCAGGATTGGCATCGGCGGTGATGAAATCCTGCTTGGGACCGATGAGCCAAGCCTCGCTCTCGAGCTTGACCTCGCAGTCCTTCTTGGCGGTCAGCTGGAAGGTCGCGATGTCTTCAGAACCATTCCACAGGTCCTTGTCGCCCTTGTTGGCAAGCGCGATGTTCACAGAGTTGGTCGGTTCACCAAAGGTGTGCATACCGGAGTGGCTCTCCATGCCCTTGGCGCTTTCGGCAGTCTTAAGGCTGTTGCTCACGAAATCGAAATCGGCAACCGGGTACTTAACCAAAGCGCCCATGGCGTTGACGTTCTTGCCGCCCTGGACCTTAACGGCGACCGTGATAGTCTCGCCCGCCTTGACGGAAGCCTTCTCAGGAACAACCGAAATCGTGCCGGCGACCTTACCGTCCTTCTTGGTGCCGCCGTCGAGCTTGGACATGGTGAAGGACATGTCGTACACGTCGTAGGCGTTGTTCAGGTTGTAATCCGCGTTCGACTGGGCAACATGGGAATCCCAATCCGTCGTGCCCGTACCGCGGTTCTCGCGACCATAGCAGTTCGGGAGGTGGTTCTCGTCCTCGGAGCCAACCGTACCGGGGGCCTTGAGGGAGCCGGTGTCGCTGCCCTCGGTCTTATCGACCTTGTAGAGCGCGAGCTCGGTGGCGGAGAAGAAGCCGCCCGTGGACTCCTGAACGGTGAGGCGCAGGTAGCGAGCAGACTTGCCCTGGAGGTCAACGGTCTTGGGCAGCATCTTGCCCTCGCCCTTGTTGTCCCACTCCTGGACGCCCAGGTCGACCCAGTGAGCGCCGTCGAGGCTGATCTCGACCTTCATCTTGGCAACGTTGCCGTTGCCGCCGTTGTCCTGGCGCGGCGTGTAGACGAACTTGTCCAGGTTGTAGGTCTTGCCGTAGTCGATGGTCATTGGCATGCCGATGGCCTCGTTGCCGTTGGAGGAGTGGAAGTTGCTGCCGCTCTTGTCGTCATGGTCGAACGCAAGGTCGAGCTTGCCCCACTGCTCGCCGCCCTTCCAGTCAACGCTGACCGGCTTGGGGGCGTTGCGCCACGGATCCTCGAGGGTCTTGACCTTGAGGGGCTCGCTCCACTCGGAGAAACCAGTGGCGGTGCGAGTGCGGATCTTGAACTCATGCTCCGTGTTGTACGGCAGATCCGTCACATTGAACTCTACGGTATCGCCACTCGGGATGTTGTTGATCATGCCGTCGATCTCGATGTCGTAGGACGTGGCGCCCTCGACCTTGTCCCAGGTGAGCTTGATGCTCGTGGGGGTCAGGCCGTCCTCGGGAGCGGCCAGGTTCGTAGGAACCTTGAGGTTCTTGTCGAGCGTGTTGCCCGGCAGTTCGCCCTTGTTCACAAAGCCATCGACTTCGAGCGTCTGCTCGTTCTTGTTCACATCGGTCTTAGCAAACTTAACGTGCAGCTTGGGCGTGGTGACGATCTTCTGCTCGGAGAAGCCCTCGTTGCGGACGGCCTCGCTCTCGGCAGTGGCGCCGTAGTTGAGGTTCGGAGCCTGCTCGAAGAAGTAGATGGCAGTGCCATCGGTGGGCTCGGTCTTCTTGAACTCGTCAAGCGTGGCAACCTTCTTGATTTCGAGCTTGGCATCGCCGTTCTTGGCAACGACGGACTTGGGCTCGGCGGAGACGTTCACCGTGAAGACGGTCGTACGGTTGGAGTCGTAGCCCTCGTAGCTGCCCTCGGACTTGCCGGCGGTGAAGGTGGCCTTGCCGTCCTTGGCCTCGGACGTGAACTTGGTCTTCACGTTCGTGCCGTAGCTGATGTTGTCCTCCTTGCCGTATTCGGCATTGGAGCTATCGGACTTGTTCTCAACGTACGTACCGGTGTCCTCGAACAGGGTGTACTCGCCCGTGCCGAACGTGGCGAAGAACTCAACCTCGCGCTTGGTGCGGTCGATGTCCTCGGGGTTGTCGTTGGGCTCGTACATCGGAACGATGGCATTGGCCTTTACGAACAGCGGGAGCTTCCACAGCGGGGCGTCGAAGTTGTTGAGGACCTGGCCGCCGCGGTACTGGTCGCCGGTGAAGTAGTCGATCCAGATGTCGTTCTCGTCGCCGGGCAGGTAGATACCGTTGCGGACGTCGTTGCCGTCGCCGATGCCGCCGTTGGCCTCGTCTCCGTCGGTGTTCTGATACACGGGCGCAACCAGGAAGGAGTCACCAAAGGTGTACTCGTACTGGGTCTTGGTGCTCTGAGCGTACTCGGACTCGTCGGACAGCAGGATGGCGCGAATCATCGGCAGGCCGGTGTCGTCGTTGCCGGTATCGATATTCGCCGCGGAGGCAGCAGAGGTGTAGATGTATGGCAGAAGCTGGGACTTCAGCTTGAGGTACATACGGGAGATGCCAGTGTACGGGTCGCCGTGCGTCTGCGGAGCCTTGACATAGGATCCCCAGCCGTCCATATCGAGCATGAGCGGAGCAAAGGTCTTCCACTGGTAGTCGCGCGTGGCGATGACAGGCTGGCCGCCAAAGATGCCGTCCATGTCGGAGCCGGCGTTCGGGTTGCCGGAGAGGGACTGGCCGATAAACGTCGGGATGTGGAAGCGGATGTACTCCCAGTTGCCACCGGTCTGGTCGCCGGTCCAGATGCCCGCGAAGCGCTGGGTGCCCGCCCAACCGTCGAGAGAGATGATGTTCGGGCGGAAGCTGGCGTCCTCGGTGATGACGTCGTAAGCGGTCTTCACACCGTCAAGAGCCATGGAATAACCATGGCCGACCCATGCGACATCGGTCTTAAGGGTGGTCACGCCGCCCTTGTTGACCTCCTGCTTGAAATCGCGAAGCAGCTGCCACTGCGTATCGGGGTTGGAGTCCGGGGAAAGCTGGGACTGGGTCCACAGGCCGGTCGCAACGCCCTTGCTGTTGGCGTAGTTGGTGAACTCCTCGAGGTTTGCGACGTTGGCAGCGACGGCGGCAAGGCGCTCAGCAGAGCTCTCGCCGGTATTCGGGTCGACACCACCGGTCTTTCCGAAGCCGTTCACGCCGTAGCCCGCGCCGTAACCGTCGTTGGGCAGGAAGTAACCTAGCGGCATGTCGTTCTCAAGGTAATTGTCCAGACGGGACTGAGCGGAAAACTCCTTGGGGAAGTCGGTGCCCTCGGGGATGTTCTCACCCTGCTCGGTGGCGCCGTGGCCGTTCAGAGACTCAACATGGGAGCTGGACTGCATGGAGGTGCCGGTGCCGCCCCTCTCGTACTGAACCTTGCCGGTGCCGGTGTCGGCAGGTTCGCTGCCCTTGATCTGCCACTTGCCATAGCCGCTCTGAGCCTCGGAAGACCACATGTCGCGGTTCCAGGCATTCAGGTGGCCGACGTAGAAGGCGTACTCGGGCAGGAGCACCGGGTTGCCGGTGACCTGGAAATAGTCCCGGAGCAGGTCTTGGGCGATCGGCGCAGTTGCCTTGCCCTCCTTGGCATCCGCCACGAAGTAGTACGCGTCGAGTTCGTTCTCGTTGTGCTTGGCGATGGTCTTCTCACCGTCGGTTGCACCGAAGTCGTACTTACCATCGGCGAACGTGTTACGCACAACGCCGTAGCCGTTATCGGACCAGTAGAACGGGTTCGGGGAGGCAACGCCGCCGTCGACCCAATTGCTCTCGTTGGCAATGTTGATGGTGTTGCCGGTGTGGATGAAGCGGCCGTTCTGGGTGCCGCCGCCAAAGAAGTCCTCGCCCGCGTGCTTCTTGAGCGTCTGGACGGTGCCGGACTTGTCGAGGTCGAGCGGGGAGCTCTCCTCCATAACAACATTGCCGCCGCGCTTGACGGTCATGAGGGCGGAGTCCTTGGCGAACTCGATGGTGGTCTCACCAGAGGTGATGACGATCTTGCCGTCGGCCTCGGACACCGTGGCGCCGGGCTTGCCGTACTTGCTCGAAGAGTCAGGCTGGGCCTGGATCTTCGCCTTGTGAGCATCGCTCTTGGGCTTGGCATACTCGCTGAACTCGCCCGAGGGGTCCACGTTGTAGCGGAAGATGTCGTCCTCGAGGAACGTGATCTTGCCCGTTACCTCGTGATCGCCCTGCTGGAACGTGACGGTAACAACATTGTTGTTGGCCTTGGCGTCCTTCACACCTGTGAGCGGGGCCGCCTGAGCGGGCACCGCCAGAGCGAGCGAGAGGGCGGCCGTGGCGATGACCGCCGAGCCGCGCACCCAATTGCGCTTCAAGAGAGAGTCTTGATGCACGTGTGTCTCCTTCCCTCCGAATCCGGTCTGCCGCAATTACTGGTGTGTACCAGCAGACCTTTTCACCCAACGTGACAATTCTTAAGGAGAACGCACGCGCAACGCTCACGCCGCGATTCCTTTCGGCGAACGAGCGGTAAACCCACCTCATCGGTAATCTATCTCTTTGATTGGTATCTGAATCGCCAATCCAATCGGATGGCACTTCATAATTCCTGCATATGTACGACGAGGGGCGCCGCGGCCGAGCGCGGCGCCCCTCGAGCGGTCATTTACAGCGCGATGCTCGCTCATTCAAATAGCTCCTCCTCCACAACGCACGTGTTCTTGATGGTGCCCACCAGGTGCTGTAGGGCATCGATCACGCGGGGGCGAATGTCACCGCCGATGAGCACGAGCATGATGTCGTCGCCCACCGCCAGCTCCCCGGAGTTGAGCCATACGCGCACGTAGCCGATACCGTCGAGAGCGCGGGTCTCCTCCACGGCGGCGGCGACCTTCTCCGCGTCATAGCTAAACACCATGCCGGCGACCTTGTCTCCCGGACGCACGCCGTCGGTCTCGACGCCGCGTACCTCGGCCTTGGGCGTCTCGCGCACGGTGCCGTTATGGACCAGGTACATGCCGCACGCACGGAAACTCGGATCGGCCTTCGCCTCGCGAAGCCAGGTGTCGATTGACGGCATCTCAGCCATATGCAACTCACTTTCCGCCCCAGGGCACGTGTATGCTTGCTCGGTTTTGGCGCGCGGACATGCGCGCCACATGACAGATGGACGACCCGACGATGCGCGGCACCCGCGGTGGCGGCGCCGGCGGCAAAGAGCCGCCGCTGGGTCGTCGATTGCCTATTCGCTCGCGGCGCCTGTGTTCTCCGTGTCCACTTCGCCCACCAGCGTGCACACCATCGCCGCGCGCTTGGTTTGGGCGAGGAACGCGTCATCGCAGGTCACCAATGTGAGGACGGCGCTCACGTCTTGAATTTTTGCCTCCGCGTCGCTCGCCTTCGCCTCGGCGTTCTTGAGGGAGTCCGAAAGATACTGGGCGAGGCCCGCGGTGCCCTCGAAGTTGGCCTGGCGCGCGGCCACATAGTCGTCTTCGACCCGCATGGTGAACAGCGGCTCCAGCTCGTATGTGGCATCGGGCGTCATGTAGTACACGCGCTCGATGGAATCGAACTTCTCCTGGCTGAGCGAATCGTATACCTGCGTGAACATGGAGCCGTCGTTCATATGGTGACCATAGAGCGTCGTCTGTTGGTCGACCAATCCGGGAGCGGTGTCATCCATGTCCATGAACACCGATCCGCTTGCGTTGTACTCGCCCGAAATCAGCGTCCTCAAATACGTGTCGTTCGTCTCGCCTTGCACCACGGCGTAGTTGATGTTCGTGCCGGGGATGTAGATCCAACCCACCACGTCCTCGTTGACCTTTGTCAGGGCATCGAAGTCGATAGAGGGCACGCCCGAACCGTCAGATTCCGCGTCCTTGATGGCTTGGGTGTTCAACGTGTCGTAGAACTCCGCGGCCTGCTTGTAGCCGATCTGCGCATGGATGAACAGACCACCGGCCACGAGCAGCAACACGACGCCGATGGTGATGAGAACGTATGACGCCACGTTGCGTTTACCGCGGCGCCCCCGGTTTCGGTTGCCGCCGCGATGGTCGCTCGGCATATGACCGGCAGGCTGATCGCCCGTCGCGCGTGGCGCGTCCACGCGCATGGAGGCATTGGGCGCAGATGCGCCATGGGCATACGGGATGGGGGCGACGCCGCGGGAAGCGCGCACGACGCGCGGCGTGGGGGCATGGTGCCTCCCCGCGCCCGCGGTATCGATGGGGCGGGGCGCCATCGGGCGCGGCGCCTGCGGTGGGTCGGATGTGGCGGGCGAACACTCGTTCGCGGGCTTGAAATGCCTGCCTCCGGTAGCCATGCGCGCCTACGCCTCGGCCATGTCGCGCTTGAGCTGCGCGATGGCGTCACGGTACTCGGGCATGGTTGCGCCGAGAATCTGGGTGGCGTAGATGGCGGCGTTCTTCGCGCCGTTGATCGCCACACACGCAACCGGCACGCCGGAGGGCATCTGCACCATGGAGAGCAGGGAGTCGAGACCACCCAGATCGCTCGTCTTCATCGGCACGCCGATGACCGGCAGCGGCGTGAAGGCGGCGACCACACCGCCGAGATGCGCCGCCTTGCCCGCGGCGGCGACGATGACCTTGACGCCGCGATCGGCGGCAGACTCGGCCCACTCGTGCACCTTTGCAGGGTTGCGATGGGCGCTGGCGATGACCAATTCGTACGGCACGCCCAAGGCGTCGAGCTCGGCCGTGCAACCCTCCATGACGGGCATGTCGGACTTCGAGCCCATGATAATGCCCACGAGCGGGGCCTTCTCGGTAGAGGTATCCATACCTGTACCTCCCAGATACGCGTCGACAACGCCACAAAGTATAGCCAAGCGCACGGGCGGCAAACTCCCCCTCATGTCGAATGCGTGGTTTTTGGGCACGAACGGCACCTCGACGCGAGGGCGGCGGGCGAACGGGGCACGCCATGTACCTTCCCGTTTCTCCCAGCTGTCAGAGCACACCGGACAAAGCGTCAGGACACGCGGCGACTCCTTGCGACGAACCCCGGAACACGGACTCTACGCTTTGCCCCCATATAACAGCTGCGCCGGTCTTGCGCCGCGCGCTCACGAGCGGGGAGGAGCAAATGATTACCACCACGAACCCCATGACGCGACCACCGCGAAAGCGAACGGGAGGGCGACGGGCAACCAAGCGCGCACGGGGGCGCAGATTCGCGCTCGCCGTTCTTTTTGCCGCCTCAATCACACTTCTCGGGGCCCTGACGCTTGCAGAGGGATTCCTCCCCGTGCGCAACGCCTTTGCCGCACCGGCCACGATCACGGGCAAGGTCGATATCGTCATCACCAACAAACAGCAGGCCTATTACGAGGGCGCGGTGGCCCAGTGCGAGGCGACCATCCATCTTCCCGATGGAACGACCCAAGTCGCCCATGGACATTGCATATCGGGAGAGTCCTACGCCGTCCCACTCGACGGCACCTACGATTATGTGGGCACCCTGCAGGCGGATGGCACATACGACATCGTCGTCCATTCGGAGGTCAGTCCGGGCGCCAACAGCGACGCGTTTCTTCCGGGCGCGATGGCGGGAACCCAGCAGATGGGCGGCATCCGGCTGCACTACAAGCCAAAAACGACCATCACGTTCCAAAAGTCGTCAAAGGACCCATCCCTCACCGAGGGCAATGGCGCATACTCCCTCGAAGGCGCCACGTACGATATTTACGACAAGGCGACGGGCGAAAAGGTCGCGACGATCACGACCGATACACAGGGATCCGCGTCCTGCGCCCTCGAGCGGGACAAGGATTACTACGCCGTCGAGACCAAGGCTCCCCAAGGGTACGCGCTGAACGACCAACGCATCGAGTTCCATACGGCTGGAGACACGGACGACGTCGCGCTTACCGACCACCCCGCTCGCGCCCGCCTGCGCGTGCAGAAGATCGACTCATGCACGGGGGGATCAGCGCAGTACGGAGCCTCCCTCGAGGGGGCGGAGTTCTCCATCAGCTCCACCACCCTTGCCGGGTGGCGCAAAACGGTAACGACCGACAAAAAGGGCGAAGCGTCAATCGGCGATATCCCCTTGGGCACCATCGTCGTCACCGAGACGAAGGCTCCCGCTGGATACAAGCTCGACAGCACGCCCCATACGTACACGATCGACGGAACGCACATGGACGACGAGGGCGTCATCGACCTCGAACCCCTGCAGGCATCCAACGACATCGCCGCCTTCGATCTCGAAATCGTCAAATACCTCGACACGGGAGCCGACGGGTCGGGCCTGCAACCCGCCGGGAAGGGCATTCGATTCGAGATCGTCGCGAACTCGACGGGCAAGATCGTCGGAGCGCTCACGACGAACGAGGCCGGCAAAGCATCGACCGCAGACGCGCAGACGGTCAACCCCGAAGCGGTCTCCCCTTCGGCAACCTACGACGCAGGCAAGCCATGGATGGGCAGCGGCAGGCGCAATGAGCACATCGCCGGAGCCCTTCCCTACGATGCCAAGGGCTACACCATCCACGAGGACCCCTCCACCACACCGGAGGGATACCGCCCGTGTCCCGATTGGACCGTCGAGGCAGAACAACTCGTCGACGGCGCGACCCTCCACTACATCGTCGACAACGACTCGGTCAACTCGCGTATCCAAGTGGTAAAAACCGATGCCGCCGACGGCAAGGCGATTCCCCTCGCCGGCTTTACCTTCCAGTTGCTCGACAGCGATAAGAACGTCATCTCGCAAGAGGTCTGGTACCCGCAACATGCGGAGCTTTCCGAGTTCACCACCGACGACTCGGGGACGGTGACGTTTCCCGAGGCGCTCAAGCCCGGTACGTACTACGTGCGCGAGGTTGCCGCGGCAGCACCCTACCTCGTCGCGCGCGAGGATATGAAGTTCACCATCTCAGATAAAGAGGAGCTCGAACCCGTAACCGTTATCCGCGTTGAGGATGAGCAGGCGGAAGGCATCGCCACCATTCACAAAACATGCTCCGACAAGGAGTGTCCGTCAACTGCGGGCCTCGAGGGTGCGGAATTCGATGTCATCGCCTGCGAGGACATCGTCAGCCCCACCGGCACCGTGCAGGCCGCGAAGGACAGCGTCGTCGATCACGTCGTCACGGACAAGGACGGCAGCGCCAAAACGAAAAACCTGCCCCTCGGAAACGGCAGCGCGACCTATGCGTTCGTCGAGACCAAGGCCCCCGACGGCCACGTACTCGACGACACGCCCCACACCTTCACGCTGAGCTACGTCGATCAGGCAACAGACGTCGTGTACGCAGAGGTGAACGCGGCCAACGCCCCGACCGACCTGCAGGTCGCCAAGACCGACAGCGAATCCGGTGAGGCAGTTGAGGGGGCGGTGTTCGCCCTTTGGAACACCGCCGATCAGATCTCCGTCGCACCGGAACGCGTCGGGTCAGTCGCCGTGCGCACGCAGGGTGACCAGACGATCTCCATGCGTTACGAGGCCCCTTACGCAATCGTCACGGCCCAGGCACCCGACGACATGAGCATCTCGCTCGCACATAACGGCTCGGAGCCAATCGCCATCGATGCCGACGGCACGCAGGTGCCGGCGGGAACGTACACCGTTCAGTGCAAGCAGAACGGCACCACGGTCGAAACGAATGCGCCCACCGCGAACATCAACGCCAACACGGCAGTGCGCATCACCGTCACGCAAAACCTGCTTGGCACGCACGTGCGCATAGAGCAAACGGGGTCAGCGGAGGACATCGTCGAACTCTCCTACTCGCGCGAAGACGACGCGTATATCGCGTCCGGCCTCAAGGCCGGGACATACCAGGTAATGGCAGATGGGAACGACGTGGGTACCGTCACGCTGGGCAACGGCGCCACATACCTCGCCCTCAAGGACAACGAGTTTGCCGAGTTGCCCGTTCTCCTCAAAGGTGATGCGGACCCCATCTCCGTCTCCACGAATGAAAGTGGAGTGTTCAACGTGAAACACCTTGCGGCCGGCACATATCGCATGAAGGAGACGTCAGCGCCAAGCGGCTACGTCGCAAGCGATGAAATCGTTTCCTTTGAGGTTGGCAGCGACGGCCTAATCGATGGGAACAAGGTGCATCACATCGCCATCACGAACGACTTTACGAAGGTCGAGATATCAAAGGCCGACGCCGAAACCGAAGCACCGGTTGAGGGAGCACAACTCTCCCTCGTCAACGACGCGGGAGAAACCATCGACACGTGGACCAGCACCGCCGACGCCCATATGGTGACTCACATTGCGCCGGGATCGTATTCCATCGTCGAAATCACCTCCCCTCAAGGGCACGACGTGGCGAACCCCCTGCAGATCGAGGTTGAGGCGCGCACCGATATCCAGCGCTTCACCCTCTACGATGAGCCCATCTCCATCGAGGGCTCCATCGACAAGCGGCAGCAAATCGCCGACCCCACGGCATCCGGCACGACGGCGGACGATTCCGGCGGCAATCGCGCCGAGGTGCGTGTCTCGGCCGACGGGAGCTACGACTATACGCTTGACTTCAGAAACGAGAGCGCGACCTGGGTCGATGAATTCACGGTCACGGATCACCTGGATGGCGTCGAGGAGGGCCTTTCCATCCTCGACGGTGTCACGTGCGCCATCACGTCAGGCGACTATGACGGCAAGCTCAACGTTTGGTTCCAGACCAACCAAACGCCTGAGGACTACGCCGACCCCTCCCAGGCAAACGCGACGCTCGACGACGGGCACGCCAACCCATGGCTCTCCCATCCCGAGACCTCGAACCTCCTTGGCGAGGACGGCAGGGCGCTTTCCTATGCGGGATGGCGTCTGTGGGCCCAAGATGTCTCCACGCAAGAAGCCACCCACCTATCCGTCGACGACCTGGGTCTCGAGCCGGATGAAAAGGTGACCGCCATTCGATTTGAGTACGGCCGTGTCGATGCGGGATTCACCTCTCGCACGGACGCATGGGATCGAGAGGACATCAAAGACCCTCACGATGATGTTGCGGGCGAGCCCGATGGTGACGAAGAGACCGGTGGCGCCATTCTCCACATGCACGTAACGGATGCGTATACCGCCGAAACCGAGTTGGACAACACCGCGCAGGTCGACTTGTTCAGGAATGGCGGTGGCGAGAACCTGGAGGACCACGATGAGGACTTCGTGACGCAGGCGCCCGTGAACGTCGCGGAGCGCATGCCGCAAACATCGGCGCCTTCTATAACCCGCGTGTTGTTCATCGGGTGCTGCCTCGCGGCGGGCGCGGCGGGCATCATCCATCTGGCAAAAACCGCGCGGCGGCCTCGGCGATGCACGCATCGTTAAGACGTAGGCGCCGCGACGATCGAGAACGAGGGAGGACGCGATTATCCGCCCCTACGGTGGTAAAGCTCTCCCTCGCGGTCGTCGCGCTGATCGCGGCCCTCTTTGCCGGCAGGATGTCATATTTCGATATGGCGACCACATCCGACTACGACCAGCTGTCGCGACGCGACGGCCTTGCCCTCATCAAAGAAGATGCCGGCGCCCCGGATTGGGGCGACCTGCTCGCACAAAATGAGGACACGGTCGGATGGCTTCACGTCGACGGCGTCGATATCGACATGCCCGTCGTGGCCCCCAAGGACGCACCGCGTCAAAACTGGTATCTCGATCACGATTTTTGGGGACGCCCCAGCTTGCTGGGATGCCCCTATCTGGACCATCGCAGCTCGGTGACAGGGCGGCACGTCATGATATACGGGCACAACCAACCCGCCTCGCACGTGATGTTCTCACCCATACACGCGGCCCATCAAAGCGATGTGTTCTCCACCGTCGGCGACGCAACCCTCTACGTGCCGCACGAAGGAGCCACGACCTTCCGCCCTCTTATGGCGCTCAGAGTGCACGAGACGTACGAACCTATCCAGGTCTTCTCCCTGCGCGCGCCCGAGGACGTGGCCGCGCTGCTCGAATCGCTCCGCGCGGACGCCAGCGTTGTCACCGAGGACGCGCTCCAGCGAGGCGCCCGCGCGACGCGCGTCCTCACCCTCGTGACCTGCTCCACCGGTAACGCACATACCTCGCAGCGCACCCTTCTCGTCTTCTGTGCCGACGTCTGAGCGCGTCGGTGCGCCGACCGACGACGCGCGGGCGGCAGGATGCATCCCCCAGGTTGTTGTGAAACGCGCGAGCATGAAACGGACGTCGGGTGGGCACGAAGCAGGCGGCGAGCGGGAGCACGAAGTAGGCAGCGAGGGCGACGCCGAAGCCACCTCGGGCGGCCGCAACGTCCTTGAGGGGCGGGGCCAGCTCGGCGACCCTCCCCCTCGACCTCTCGATCAATCCGCCTCATATCGGCATGACCACGTATCGGCATGGAAAAGCCTCCCGTTTCCCGAACGCTAGATTCTTCGTCCAGAATACGGGAGGCCGCTTACCAGCCCATGGCCCTCATGACACGTGACGAACGCCCGCACGACAGGCACCCGCACGACAGGCACCTGCGGCGCGCGCTCCTACTCGCCAACGCTGTTGACGTCCGAAGACCCTTCCGTGGTGTCCTCGCTACCTACGCCATCGAGCCGAGACTGCTCCTCTTCAACGCGCTGGGCGCGGACGCTCTCGGGCGTCGACCACTTCTCGCCCAGGTAAAACGACAGGCCGAGCCCCAGCAGGGCGGCGATGGTGGCGCCGACGAGATACTGGATCCAATGTTCCCTTATGTACTCGAGCACAGTCCCTCCCTGAGCTGCTGCCGGCCGGCGATCTACGAACGGCGAATGACCTCGGTAACGACGTCGGAGACGAACGCGACGTTATCGGTGTCGACGTTGTACGGCTGGTCCTCCTCCGTGTGGGACAGCGCGAACCCCGTGCCCTCGATACCACCGATGGTCAGGGAGCGGAGACTCATATCCATGGCGGCATGGGCATCCGTCGTCACGTAGGGCATGTCGACCGTCGCACATTCGCGATGGAAATCCGCGCTCACCTGCTGGACGAGCTTCATGATGCGCTTGTCGCCCTTGAGGACGCGCTGCTCGCCCTCGGTCGCCAGCATGGCGAGCTGCCCCGCGCCGACGCTCTCGAGGTTGATGAGGAACACGCCGCGCAGCTGGCTGCGATGGGCATCGAGAAACGCACGGATGCCCGCGTTGCCGTTCTCCGACGCGCCCGTCGCCACAAACCAGATGTCATGACCCAAAAGCTCGTCGTCGCCCATATCGGCGACGGCCTCACGCAGCTCCTCCTCCGTCGCATCCCCGTATGCGGCGGCACCGCCCTTCCATCCGTCATCGAAGTTGTCCCACGAGCCGATGTCGCTCCCGGAGGACTTGGCGTCGAAGGATTCGTCGACGCCGAGCCAATCGCTCATGCTGTCATCGGACTTCTTCTTACGCCCAAAGAGCCTAGGGATGCCGCGGCGCGGCTTTTCCTGCACGGGCGCCGGCGCGCCGATGGTCTCGAACGCGCCCTCTCCAAGAGCGGGAGACGAAGCGTCGACCACGGTGGACGCGGGCTCGCTCGCGCGAGAGACGGCGTCTTGATCGGTGGGCGCGGCCTGCGAAGACGCGGGGGCGGCGGCAAACGGATCGACCGGCGTCGCCGACGGGTCGGGCAGGTCGAACAAAGACGCGCGATTTGCGGTTTGCGGCACGTGCGGCGCGGGAGCGTCCGCAGTGCTCGGCACGCTGATCGTGCGCTGAGGCCGCTCGGGAATGGCGGAGTTGATTTGCTCCATGAGAGAGTCGACGGTCTCCACGGGCTGCGTCGGGACGGGCATCGCCACGGTGCCGGAGAGGTCGGCGTGCTCCGGCGCGGGGGCGGACGTTACGGGCGTGAATGCCACCGTAGATCCAACCGAGACGGCAGGCGCCTCATCGTACGACGACCCGGCGGGAGCCTCGGCGTCAAAGGGAAGCTGGTCGAACGCACCCGCATCGCCGTCGAAGGGGAGAGTCGACACGTTGTCATCAACAGAGGTCTCGTCATCGGAAGCGGTGTCATCGGCGGCAACAACGTCCACGTGGCCCTCGGGCTCCGCAGCGGCGTCAACCGGGCTCGGCTCGAACACCTCCGTTCGGCCATCGCCACCCTCGGAGGAGTCATCGTCTTCGATGATCTCGTACTCCGCTTCCATGATTCCGTCGAAGTCGTCTTCGGTCATCGGGGTGTATGCAAACGCATCCCCTTCTTCCTCGAAGGTCGCCTCGAAGTCATCGGTGGCGCCAAACGCGTCGTCATCGATAGCAGGCACATTCAGGTCGTCTTGCACGTCGTCCGAAAGCTCGACATCCTGCTGATCGTGCTCCGGGACGGGCTCGGAAAGAGACTCCGCCTCCTCACCCGGATGCTGACCGCCATCGCCGACATCCTGGACGACCTGCGCGCGCGGCTCAGATGCGGGTGCCGGAGTCGGCTCGGGCACAGGGGTCGAGGCCGGCTCGGAGACCCGCTCGACCACCGTCTCGTACACCACGGCGCATGACTCGGGAAGCATGCCCAGCCCGCGGATCACATCAGCGCCAAAGCGCACATTGCCCGCACCGTTCAGGTGGAACGGCAGCTTGGGCTCAGGCTCGGCGTCACCGAGATCGAGCATGGGCTGCACGGCCTCCTCTTCAGCGGCCGTCTCGTCAACGGAGCTCGTCGCGGCGGCGACATCCGAGTGACCGCCCTCGGCGGGCATGGCGGATTCCGCGGCGACGGCGGGCATGGCGGCGATCGTCGCATCGGGGTCGAACGCCGCGACCTGATTCTCGGAGGCGATGTCCGCACTCTCGTGCACGTCGGTGCCCTCCTCAGAGGCAACGACCTCATGCACGGGAGCGGAAGGCTCCGCGGAGGCATTCGCGTCGGCCGCGGGCATCATCGCCGTCGACCCCAAATCCGCCACGGGAAGATCGGTCGAGGTGTCTTCGACCAACGTAAAGGCCTCGGGCTCGGCGGGACCCTGCTCAATCGAGTCGCCACCATCGGCCGTCCCATCCTCGAGCTCGTGGGGATACGCCATGGCCGCCTCCGCCTCTGCGGCGGCAGCGGCCTGAGCCGCGGCGATCGCCTCATCGAGGATGCGCTGCTGCTCGGCGAAGTACTCGTCGGCAGGGGTGTCGTGCGGGAACTCGTCACCGAGCTCGTACGGAGCGACCGCGTCCATCACGCCGAGCATGGCGGCAACAGAGGACTTGTTCGACACCGATCCGGTGGTATAGGGAAGGACGAACCGGTTGGCGATGATCGCCACGCCGTTGATGAGGGGGACGAACGCCACGATGATCGCGAGGACCCATAGGACCGCGCGAGCGGCGCCGGGGACGGGGAACACGCGCACGATGGCGATGGCCGCCGGGGCGACCATGGCAAAGGGAAGCACCTTGGCGATCAGGGGCCTATACGCGGCGAACGGCTCGCGGGCGAGAAGGTCCTCACGCGGCGTATCGTAGTGCGCCACCACGACGACCGGACGATTGCGAGGCGACGCCAAGGGCCCCGAGGCCTTGTGATACGCGATGACGTTCTGGCTCAAACCGCCGGACCCGAGCCCCGAGAGAATCGGCTTGCCGGACCGCTCGAGCACGAACAGCACGGCGGCAGCGAGTGTGAGCAGCAGGCCCACGACGCCGAGGGCACCGCCCAAGCCCAGGAGCACGGCACCCACGAACACGGCAACGCCCAGACCCGCTTGGACCACCTTGTGCATACCGCTCGCGCTGAACTCCTGCATCTCGGGAGTGAATCCGTGATCGGCAAAGACCTTGGCAATCACGTCGGCGGCGGCGCGCTCCTCCTCGCTACACGCCGGCGCGATTCCCGTGTTCTGCAGCAGGTGGCTCAGATATTGTTTCGTATTCGCCATGTGGGCTCCACATCGAACTCGTTTTGTGCAAACACGCCGCGTGCGCGGCATGCATGTATAGTCGCAAGTATACCCTTACTTGCGCGCTACCTGCAGAATTCGAGCTATCGACACGCGCCGCGGACGGGCGCTCCCCTCACGCACATGAGCGGGTGCAGCCCGCCGTTGCACTAGAATATGGCAAACGATACGCAAAGACGGCAAGCGAGCTGGGAAAAGGTGATCCATGCAGCAGAAGACATCCCCCACGGCGGCGCGCGGCGGAAGCACGAGGCGCGAGGACGGCACGCGGCGTCTTCTCAACCTCCTCTTTGCGCTCAGCGTGGCAAGCGAGCCGCTCACCACCGACCGCATCATCAACGATCCCGAGATCGGGTACTCGGGCCGTGAGCGCGAATCGCGCGTCAAGGCGTTCAACCGCGACCGTGACACCCTCGCCGGGCTCGGTGTCTACATACGAGAAGCGGCGGCTCACGGCGACGCCAAAAATGAGCAACGCCGCTGGGAGATCGACCGCAGGTCTACGCATGCGGACGGGACCGCCCTCTCGCCATACGATGCGCAGGAGGCCATCTCCGCCATCGACCAGCTCTTCAGCCTTCATGCGGCAGACCCCGCCCGATGGCCCCTCCAAATGGCCCGCGCAAAACTCTGCAAGATCGCCGGCATCGACCCAGAGGCCGCCCACGTCGAGCAAGGGCATGCGGCAGCCGACCTCGCCCATGTATGGAGTGCTTTCGTTCGCCGGCGGCCCGCCACCTTCGTCTACCGCGACGCCCGCGGTGAGGAGCGCACGCACGTCGTGGACCTGTACGGCATGTTCGAACGGGGAACCCAGGTGTATCTGGTGGGGAACGACCACGATGCGAACGATTTGAGGACATTTAGGACCGATCGCATCATCTCAGCAAAAAAGGCGGCCGGCTCCAGCAAGCCGTATCGCATTCCCGCGGAGTTCGACGTCTCCGGATTCCAATTCCTCCCCTTCGATTTCTCCCGCAACGATCCCGTCAAAGCCCACTTTTCGTTTGCGCCGGGGTGCGGCATGCACGAGATCGAGCTCATCACCAGGGGGCGAGGCTCAATTGCGACTGATGAAAAGGGTACCCATCACTGGGTTGTGGACGTGCGCGATCTCGATGCCGCGGCGTCTTTTGCCCTGGAGCACGCGCACCTGGGCATCAGGGCCTGCGAGCCCGCCGAACTTGTCGAACGAATCGCCACACGCAAGGAACAGGCGGTGAACGCCCATGGCCGCTAACGCAAAAAAACTCGACGGGGACCGCACCATCGCCCTCTGTCTGGGAATCCTCACCTCGCTCACCGCGTCGAGGACGGGGGCGGTTGAGCTTGACGCCCTCTGCACCGAACTCGACGCGAGCGAGGAAAGCATCGACGAGGCCCTCTCCCTGCTCCAGTCGATCGCCGACGAGCGGTCGGGGGCGCGCATCGCCATAGCGCGCCTGGGCAGCTCGCTATCCCTCATGGGCGACGCCGGTCGGCTGGCGCCCTTGCGCCTTACCGAACCGGAGGCAAACGCGTTAAGCCAGGCACTCAAGCGGTGCAAGCTCGACGGCGACGTTCGCGCGCGGATCTCTCGCGCGCTCGACCCCGTCCAAACATCGGGCCATGCGGACCGCCTGCTCGCCGGCGACGCCCTGTTCGGTGGTTTTTTCCCCATCATCGCCGAAGCCATATCCATTGGCGCGCGGATACGCATGCGGTATCGCGCCGCGGGGCAGAGCGCGCCGACCGAACGCACCATCGACCCCGGATTTATCGAGGTCTCCGGGGACGCGGCCTATCTCGCGGCGTGGGATGTCGAGAAAGACGAGCAGAGAAGTTACCGCCTCGATCGCATCGACGACGTGGTCCTCACCGACGACTCCGTGATCGACCATCCCTTCGCGCGCCGCTCGACCGCCGAAAGCCTGCGCGACCATGGGGACACGGCCTTGATCAGGTGGAGCTCGCAGCAGGCGATCGACTCCTGCACATGGGCCGGACTCGACAGGGACCGCGCACGCGCTCTCGAGGACGGGGCCATCGAGGCGCCCGTCAGCTACACGTCGGAAGCATGGCTCTTCGACCAGATCCTCGCAGCCGGCGGGCACATCGTCATCGCCTCTCCATCAGAGCTTCGCGATCGGCTCATCGCCTACGCGCGGTAGGGCATGCGCACATCGCGATCGCGCCCATCGTTGACCAAGGGCGCCGCTACCGATGGCTCGCCCGCCAAAGCTGCAGGTACTTTCCCACCTGAGCGCACTCGATGCGCTGATACGGAGCCGGGAGCGACGAGAGGAACTTCTTGCCGTACCCCTTGGTCACCAGGCGTGAATCGGCCAGCACGAGCACACCGGAATCGGTCGACGTCCTGATTAGACGGCCGGCAGCCTGCTTGACCTCCAACACCGCCTCGGGCAGCGAGTAGCGGGCCCATGCCCGATCCTCGCGCACGCCGCGCTCACATGAGAGCGGGTCCGTCGGGCTGGAGAACGGCAGCTTGGGAATCACCACGCAGCGCAAGGTCTCGCCGGCGGCATCGAAGCCCTCCCAAAACGCCTTGAGGGCAAACAGCGAACTGGCGGTATCGGAGAGGAACCGGTCACGCAGCAGCTTTGCGGACGCCATTTTTCGCTGGCAATCGAGCGACAGCCCCTCCTGCGCCAAGCGGGGCGCGACCCGCTCGAACAGCTCCTCCATATCGCGCCTATTGGTGAACAGCGTGAGTGTCGAGCCGCCCATGGACACATGCACATCGACCAGCAGACGCTCCATGGCGTCGAGGTACGCCGCCCGATTGCGGGGGTCGGGCAGGTCCCCCGCGACCACGACCGCCATGTTGCGCTCAAAATCGTAGCTCGAGTCGAGATGCAAAGAGCGATACGCGCGCCGGTCGAGGCGGTCGAGCCCAACCGCATGGGTGAAGTGGTCAAAACTGCCCGACACGGTCATGGTCGCCGAGGCGAAGATGGCGGTATGCATCTCCGGCAACCAGCTCTCCGCCAATGCCTCACCGATATCGAGGCGCTCGGCGCTCAGGCTCTCCCCACCGGCCTTGAGGCGCCGATTCACCTGGCAGGAGTAGACGTATCGCTCGTCCGTTCCCAAGACCACGAGCTTGAGGGCGTCGAGCATCTCCTTAAGGCGCCGTTGGCCGTCCGCCACATCTGTCACGAACTCGGGCTTTTCCTGGGCGACCGTCTCCACAAGCGATGCGAGGTTCTTGGAGGCCTCATCGAGCGCGTCAAGCGCGGTCTGCGCGACCTCGGCGAACACGCCCCATGCGTCGCTCTCGCGCGTGGCGCGGCTAATCCACATGTTCGCGTTGTCGTAGGACCCGTCCGCACGACCCGAACGCACAAGATCGCGCACGGCGTCGAACAGCTCGGCCATGGCGAGGGACGCCCGCTGCGTCGTCGCGGTCGCCTTTGCGGTGAGCCCCATGAACAGCGTCGCCGCATCGGACGTGGCAAGGTCGCGCGCGATCTTACCCAGTGCGCCCGTGCGCGCGCCGCCCAAGCGTTCAAAGATCGACAGGCTTTCCTCGGCCGAAACCGTGAGCGCCCACTGACGTCGCGCCTCGGATTCAATGGAATGGGCCTCGTCGACCACCCAATGGCGAATGGGAGGCAAGATCTTTCCATCTGCCGCAACGTTGCGGAAGAGCAGCGAGTGGTTGGTCACCACCACGTCCGCACGGGCTGCACGGCGGCGGGAGCCGTGGACCATGCACTTATCCGGATAAAACGGGCACAGCCGGCGAGCGCACTCGCGAGAAGACGTGGTGAGGTCCGCCTTGCGCACGCTCCTCCAGCGAATCCCCAGGCTGTCGAGGTCGCCCGCAGGCGATTGGCAGGCGTAGGCGTATATGACGGCGATCGCGGTCAGGGTGTCCGCCGGGTCGCGCGTGGTCTGCACCTCGTTGGCGCGAGCAAGGCGCTCGAGCTTGCGCAGGCACGGATAATGGTCGTACCCCTTGAGGGCGCAATAGGTAAGGCCGCCCTCCATCTCGCGGGCCAGGCGCGGCAGCTCGTGGTGGATGAGCTGGTCGGCCAGGTTGTTCGATTTGGTGGCGATCCCCACCGTGATGTTGTTGCGCTTGGCGGCCTGGGCAAAGGGGACCAGATAGGCGATCGACTTGCCCACGCCCGTGCCCGCCTCTATCACGCGGTGCGTCGATGTCGCGAGCGCATCCCGGACCTCAGCCGCCATCTGCACCTGCTCGGCGCGCGGCTCATACCTTGGATACATGCGATTCACCAAGCCGCCCGGCTCAAAGCACGACTCGACCTCCTCACGGGAGGGCAGCTCAAGGCCGGGGAGCTCATCGGCGTCCATGCGTGCCGTCGACGTCGCCGGCGTCGCGGCGTCCGCCGCCAAGATCTCCTGCCGGGCGCCCACCAGCGAGAAGACGGCATCGGGGTGCAAGCCAGCCAAAAAGCTGAATATCGGCCGGTAGCTCCACGCAACATCCGGGTGCATGTCCGCCAGGCGGCGCATCAGGCCCGCAGGCAGGTCGTCGAGGGCGCACAACAGGATGCGCCACACGCCGCACAGCGCCTCCACGTCCGCGTTTGCGCGATGCGACACGCTCGAGCACCCGAACAGCTCGGCCATGGAGGCAAGCTTATGCGAGCTCAGGCGCGGCAGGGCGATGCGCGAGAGCGCGAGCGAGTCGATCCAGATGTCGGTCGCCTCGGCCCCGCCTGAGACCGCCTCGATAAACCCACGGTCAAATGCGGCGTTGTGCGCGATCACCGGAGCTCCGCCCACAAAATCGGCGAGCCGTGCCACGGCCTCCTCGGCGGAGGGAGCATGCGCCACATCGGCGTTCGTGATGTTCGTGAGCTCCGTGATCTCCGCCGGGATGAGCGCGTGCGGCTTGACGAAGGTGTCGAAGCGCTCGACGACCTCCCTGCCGCTCAGGCGCGCGGCAGCGATCTCGATGAGCTCGTTCTCCCGGTGGGAAAGACCCGTCGTCTCGGTGTCGAGCACCACCACATCGTCTTCTATCAGGCCAAACGAACGAGTCTCCGCACGGACGGAGAGCGTCGCATACGCATCGATGACCTCCTGCGGGGTGCCCGGGAGCACCGCCTGCGCCATCACCAGGGGGGAGGCGGGGACAGACGCGCTCATCGACCAGCTCGCTTGAGGGCCAGGTCGACGAGTTCGGCACACAGCTCGCTGAACGGGATGCCTGCATGGCGCGCCTCGTCGGGTACGAGCGACTCGGGCGTCATGCCGGGGATATTGTTCGTTTCGAGAATAACGGGCCCGTCTTCCGTCACGATCACGTCCGTACGGGAGATGCCATACAGGCCGAGCGCCTCGTGCGCGCGACATGCGATCTCCTGCACCTGCGTATACACGTTCTCGGGCAAACATGCGGGGATGCGGTGAAGGTCCTTGGGGTCCGCGTATTTGACCTCAAGGTCATAGAACTCGGATTGCTCGGGGACGAGGATCTCGACCACCGGCAGGGCGCGAAGCGTCTCGCCATCGCCCACGGCGGCGACGGAGCACTCCGTTCCGAATACGCGCTTTTCGACCATGACCTTCTCGCCGTGCTCGAACGCCACCTCGATGGCGTTCGCCAGCTCGGAGGGGTCTTTGGCGAGGGAGATGCCGTAGCTCGACCCATTGACCACGGGCTTGACGAAGCTCTGCTCGCCCACCACCGCCACGATTTCCTCCAGCGGCGGCATGTCGGCGTGGCCGAACGTCACGCTCGGGGCAACGGGCAGACCCGCGCGGCGGTACAGCAGCTTGGAAAGGTCCTTATCCATCGCGATACCGCTCGCGAGCGGGGAGGAAGCCGTGTAGGGAATGCCCAGGAACTCGAGGACGTGCTGAATCCTGCCGTCCTCGCCGCCGATCCCATGTAGCGCGATAAAGGCGGCATCCCATCCGTCTCCCGTCATGTGCTCCAAAAACGTCGGCGCCGCGGGGTCGATGAGCTCGACCGACCCATAGCCCGCCTCCGTAAGCGCATGCACCACGTTTTTGCCCGACGCGAGAGAGATCTCGCGCTCGTCCGAGGTCCCGCCCGCGAGGACCGCAATCCTCAAATCCTGGCGTCCCGTCCTATCCATAATCCCGCCTTTCGCCCACGTTCACCATCAGGGCGCGTCTTATCTGCGCGCCGCGGTGTCCATTTCACGCAATAGCCGCGCGTTTGCGCCTCAAACGCCCGACAATACCCTATTGTATAGGCATATATGCATCTGGGACGCCCTGGCGCCCCGCCACCGAAAGGCGACAAATGGAACGCACCACCCGTTCGCGCGATATACGCCTCCTCATGCTCGAGGAGTTGCAGGACCTGGTCAAAGAACTCGGGCAGCCGGCATTTCGCGCTAAGCAGCTCAACGAATGGATACATGATAAGAACGTATGTTCGTTTGACGAGATGACCAACCTTCCCGCGGCTCTTCGGGAGAAACTTTCCGAGCGGTTCTCGTTCAATGTGCCCGTGGAGCTCGTCAAGCAAGTTTCCAAGGACGGGTCACGCAAGTACCTCCTGCAGTTCTCCGACGGAGTCTCCGTGGAGACTGTCGGCATGCCCAACCGCAACAAGCTCGCCGTCTGCATCTCCTCGCAGGCAGGATGCGCCATGGGCTGCGCATTCTGCGCCACGGGACTCGCAGGGCTCTCGCGCTCCCTCACGGCGCAGGAGATGGTCGATCAGGTTCTTCACGTTGCGCGAGACTTCGGCGAGCGCGTGACGAGCGTCGTCTTCATGGGCCAGGGCGAGCCGTTCGCTAACTTCGACGCCACCGTCCAGGCTCTTCGCATCCTTAACGACCCCGACGGGCTTGCAATTGGCGCGCGCCACCTGACCGTTTCGACCTGCGGCGTCATCCCGGGCATCCGCAGATTCGCCGAACTTCCCGAGCAATTCACGCTTGCCATCTCCCTTCACTCTGCGATTCAAGGCACCCGCAACCAGCTCATGCCGGGGGTCAAAAAATATACGCTCCTTCGCCTTCATGAGGCCATTCAGCTCTACGTCGAAAAGACCGGGCGCCGCCCGACATATGAGTTCGCCATGATCGATGACATCAATGACACGAACCCTGAGATGCAGGCTCTTGTCGACTTCTGCGCGGGGACGCTCTGCCACGTCAACCTCATTCAGCTCAACAACATTCCCGACAGCCCATTCCGTCCTTCGCCCATCGAGAAGGTCGAATCGCTCCAGCGTCGACTCACCATGCATGGCGTGGAGACAACCATCCGCAACTCTCGCGGCAGCGACATAGACGCCGCATGCGGCCAACTCAAGCAGCGCAGGTTCCGTGCCCAGTAGCGGCTGTATCTCAACCACTCGATCACATAAGTGCTCACTATGAAGAAAAGGGGTTGCGAAGATACTCGCAGCCCCTTTTCTTCTCGTTGTTTTCGTAACACCTAACTAAAACCCCGCAGCATCCCACTGCCTCGAAACCCAGTCCTGATTCACTTTCGGGTTGTTCGTCAGGCGCGCCGTACGTAGAGCAACCTCTTCGGACATCTCTTGGGCGCGACGTCGCGGTTTATCTATGGCGCTCCCTAGGCGTTGCATCGCATGCTCTATCGAATCCCTGTTCTTGACGACTAGATAGCCACCTGCGACTCCAAGAGCCAACCCCGATACCATGAGCATCAGCTGGACCGAACGCCTCATATCAGTCACGTTCCTCATCTGCTTCCACCATTGACATCAGGATACGCTGAAGATCATCCTCGTCCTTGAACTCAATCTCGATTTTATTCTTACCCCGAGTCGAACGCACCTTCACGTTGGTGTTGAAGAGTTGGCGTAGCACACGCGCTGCCTTTTTATAAGACTGCGGCATGACAGGACGCGGCGCGCGAGGCGTTTCTCCGACTGAAAACAACGGAGCGAGGTTTTCAGTCGCGCGGACTGACAAACCCTCAGCTACCACCTTTTCCGCAAGTTTTATGCGAGCCTCTTCAAATGGAACAGCGAGAATTGCACGCGCATGGCCCGCCGTCAGCTTACCTTCATACATCAGCTGCTGAACTTGCTCGGGAAGGTCAAGCAGTCGAAGAGAGTTGGTGATTGTCGAACGAGACTTCGAAACTGCCTTTGACAGTGCCTCCTGAGTCATGCCGCTCGCCTTGATAAGCTGGCGATATCCCTTGGCCTCTTCAATGGGATTCAAGTCAGACCGTTGAAGATTCTCGATCAACGCAAGCTCGAGCATCTTTTGATCATCAACGTCCTTGATGATCACCGGCACTTTAGTCAGACCAGCGATTTTAGAAGCTTGGTAGCGACGTTCTCCCGCAATGATCTCATACTTACTGTCATGCTTACGAACAAGCAGTGGCTGCAATACGCCGTTCTCTTGAATCGACTCGCTCAATTCCTCAAGTGCCGATTCGTTGAAATGTGTGCGAGGCTGGTTCGGATTGGGGACAATATCCTCGATGGACATTTCAGTGTCTGGCTGATTAAACCCCGTCTCCGACTGAGCCTCACCCATCAGGGAACCAAGACCTCTACCCAGCGCGGGCTTCTTTTTTGGACTAGGCACGACGAATCACCTCTTTTGCGAGATCCATGTATGCAATGGCACCCTTGTTCTGCGGTGCATACTCGATCACCGGCATTCCATACGATGGAGCTTCCGAAACCTTCACCGAACGCGGAATACAGGTCTTAAACGCTATATCGCCAAAGTAATTTTGAACCTCCTCAACCACTTGATTGGAGAGTGAGGTTCGAGAATCGTACATCGTCATGAGCACGCCGTACGTTTCAAGTTCCTTATTGATGCGTCCCTTCACCATGCGCATCGATTCAAGCAGCTTGGTAACGCCCTCCAATGCGTAATACTCGCACTGGATAGGGATGAGCACGCTATCCGCAGCAGCAAGCGCATTGATCGTCAGCAGTCCAAGCGATGGCGGGCAATCAATAAAGATAAAGTCGAACTCATCCTTTACAGGTTCAAGCAAATCCTTTAGTCGAGTCTCTCGAGCCATTGCCGAAACAAGTTCGATTTCAGCGCCTGCGAGCTGAATGGTCGCCGGAATGATAAATACGCGCTCACACACTGTGTCGTGGATCAACTCCTCGGCAGGCACATCATGGAGAAGTGCATCGTATATGCACTGCGACAGCTCTTCTTTATCAACACCGATGCCGCTCGTGCTATTACCCTGTGGGTCAAAGTCAACGATGAGCACCTTGCGTCCTTGTTTTCCGAGTGCTGCAGCTAGATTCACCGTCGTTGTGGACTTTCCAACACCACCTTTTTGATTGATGATCGCAATGGTGTGCATTGGCTTGCTGCTTTTTGAACGCTTTACGTCTCGAAAACCCACGCTGCCTCCCGGATTGAAATAGTTGCGTTTCATGCTACATTTTCAGCAGTTTCACGTGAAACATGGCTCAAATTTCCTACGTTCCAAGCAAAACATCCCATCAATCATATTATGTTCCACGTGAAACCACCAGAGTGTAATTCTTGATTCTCAATATGCATGTTCAATCGACTACAAGCACATGCAATTCCGATAATCAAAATTCCGATAATCAGGCAAATGCGTATATAACAACTAGTTTTTGAGAGCACTGTCGAACATCTTCACACAACGGAGGTAGCAATTTATATTTAAACATAATCTTGCAAGTTCACGCTTAGCTACTCATTTTACTCTGCACGCTGCACGCTGCACGCTGCACGCTGCACGCTGCACGCTGCACGCTGCAC
>ERZ1032357.61-NODE-61-length-36601-cov-45.236113_pt1 | contig 36601 bp, 28 predicted proteins | sample MGYA00517100_ERZ1032357 | MGnify/ENA primary metagenome ERZ1032357 (study PRJEB33719, sample SAMN04262589) | wastewater metagenome | biome: periurban shantytown; feature: animal feces; material: feces | host: Canis lupus familiaris | place: Peru: Lima | collected...
GCCGAGTGCTGCTCGCCGCGCGCGAGGGCGAGCCCCTGTGCGGCGCCGCCACGCTGGTGGAGCAGCTGGCGTCAACGCGCGGGTGCGCGGTCGAGCGTGCGCTTGCGGGCGCAGGGCCGGTCGAGGAGTTCATCGCGGGTCTTGATGGTGGCGCCGTGGTGTTCTTGGTTTCCGACGAGCACGGCGTGGTCGTGGAGTCCGGTGCCGCCGGGCGCGCCGCCGAGTCGGTCGGTGCCCCTGTTGAGGCAGCTGCCGTTCCCGGTGGGGAAGTGTTGTCCCGCTCTTTGTCGCAAGCATCTACCGTCGATCTGGCTTGTTTCCTGTCGCAAGGTGTTGCCAGGCTCTTCGCTTAGGCTGTTGCTTTTGTCGCTTTGATGCGCGTCGCGTCCCTTACATTGCTGCAAGCTCCGTGTCGTGTCGGCTCTGACGTATAGCACGGCGGGGCATAATGTGGGGACGGCACACGTCGCCCGACCGGGCGCGGTGCAAATTGCGCCCGCGCGCCTGGGCGGTGGGAGCGCGGACGACGGAAACGCGAACGGCGAAAGCAAGGACGGCTGAAGCGCGGACGGCGGAAACGCGGACGGCGCAGGCAATGACGGCAGAAGTACGGACGGCAGAGAGGAAGGTCGCGGGATGGCGCGCATATTCGTGGTCGAGGACGACGCCCCGATTCGCAACGAGGTCATCGAGGTTCTGGAGCGCCAGGGCTATGAGGCGTCATATTGCCTGACGTTCGACCATGTGGTCGAGGACATCCTCGCCGCGCGTCCCGACCTCGTGCTGCTTGACCTCACGCTGCCCGGCACCGACGGCCAGCTCATCTGCCGCGAGCTGCGCCAACAGTCCGACATCCCCGTGATCGTGCTCACCTCGCGGGTGACCGAGGTCGACGAGGTCATGAGCATGACCATGGGGGCCGACGACTTCGTTTCCAAGCCGTACAGCGCGCGCGTGCTCGTGGCGCGCGTGCAGGCGCTGCTGCGCCGTACCCAGGGCCCCCAGGACGCCGGACGCGCGCTCGAGCATAACGGCGTGGCCCTCGACCTCTCGCGTTCCACGGCGACGGCGGTCGAGACCGGCCGCTCCATCGAGCTCACCAAAAACGAGATGCGCATCCTCTCGCTGCTCATCGGCAAGGCGGGGACCATCGTGAGCCGTGAGGCCATCATGCGCGACCTGTGGGACTCCGATGCGTTCGTGGATGACAACACGCTCACCGTCAACATCAACCGTCTGCGCGCCACGCTCGAAAAGATCGGCGTGACGGGGTATCTCACCACGCATCGAGGTCGCGGGTACTCGGTGTAAGGGGGCATTATGAAGCTGTCGCAATTCATCACCTCGTCGTGGCCCCATTTGGCACTGCCGTGCCTCGGCGCGATTTTGTGCGCGTTCATCGCCCTTGTGGGAGGCGCGAGCGCGGGCGTGACGGTGATACTGTGCGTGATCATCGTGGGCGCCGCGGTTGCCGGCGTGCTTCTCGATTATCAGCGCAAGCGCTCCTTCTATGCTGACCTCGCCGCGTGCATCGACGACATCGAGCACCCCTTGTGGATCACCGAGATGGTCGACGGCCCCGATTACCTTGAGGGTCGACTCGCCTACGACGCCCTGCGGACCGTTTCCAAAGCGGCAAACGACGACGTGTCGGAGTATCGCCGCCAGGCGCAGGATTACCGCGAGTACGTCGAGACCTGGGTGCACGAGGCGAAGTCGCCCCTCGCGGCGGCGCATCTCATGCTCGAGAACCTCATGGAGGCGGTGCCCGCCGATGAGACGGGCGAGCGGCTTTTGGGCAAGACCGAGGCGCTGGGCGAGGAGCTCGACCGCGTTGAGGGCTATATCGAGCAAGCGCTGTTCTTCGCGCGCTCCGAGTCGCTCGACCGCGACTATCTCATTCGCGCCTACGGGCTGCAAAAGCTCGTGGGCGATGCGGTCCGTGCCAACGCGCGCGTGCTCATGGGCGCGCACGTGTCGCCGTTTCGCGTGGGGCTCGACCATACGGTGTTTACCGACGAGAAGTGGATGACGTTCATTTTGGGGCAGCTCATCCAAAACAGCGCCAAGTACGCGCAGGGCGAGGCCGCGGAGATCGTGTTCACCAGCCGTTTGATCGACGAGGGCCGTTCCAGCGAGCGCATCGAGCTTGAGGTGCGCGACAACGGCTGCGGCGTGAGCGAGTCGGACCTGCCGCGCGTGTTTGACCGCGGGTTTACCGGGGACAACGGCCGCACGGGCAAGAGGGCGACGGGCATTGGCCTCTACCTGGTCAAACGCTTGTGCGACAAGATGGGTCTGACCGTGCGGGCTGACTCTCGTGCCGGCGAGTTCTTTGCCGTGACCATCGGGTTCCCCACCAACAAGATGCATTACTTCGAGTAGGGGTTGGTCGACTCCGAGCAGGGATGCTCGTCTTCGTTCTTTCGTTTGTGCCCGGTCATCAACGGTTTGTGCTGGCATCCAACTACATGGCCCGAGTGTCTACGGCGATTCCGGCGTTGTCGCAGGCCAACGATCGACAGCGCATCTTTGGTGCGAGCCCTAGTCGGCGAGCTTGCGACAAAATAGCACCCGCATCGAACACAAAAGGTATCAGGACGTATCAACGCTCTGGTGGCGTTGGCGATTTGCATAAGAAAAGAAGTATCAGGATGCCGCAAATCCATTGTGGCTCATGCCCGCGCCTTGCATACTGAACGCGAGGACCTGCCGACGTGTAAGCAGAGGGCTCAAGCGTCGGCGGCAGACGAGAAGGGATGCACAATGGGTTTTCGCGATGACTTCCTGTGGGGCGGCGCCACCGCCGCAAACCAGTGCGAGGGCGCGTATAACGTCGACGGGCGCGGCTTGGCCAACGTCGACGTGATGCCGCACGGCCCCGAGCGCTTCGCCGTGGGCGCCGGCGTGCGCAAGATGCTCGATTTCGAAGATGGCTACTACTACCCCGCGCAGAGCGGCATCGACTTTTACCATCGCTACAAGGAGGACATCGCCCTCTTTGCCGAGATGGGCTTCAAGACCTTCCGCATGAGCCTCGCTTGGACGCGCATTTTCCCCAACGGCGACGAGGCCGAGCCCAACGAGGCCGGCCTGGCCTTCTACGAGGACGTTTTCCGCGAGTGTCAGGCGCACGGCATCGAGCCGCTCGTGACCATCACGCACTTCGACTGCCCGATCCACCTCATCAAGGAGTACGGCGGCTGGCGCAACCGCAAGCTCATCGACTTCTACAAGAACCTCGCTACGGTGCTCTTCACCCGCTACAAGGGCCTGGTGAAGTACTGGCTCACCTTCAACGAGATCAACATGATCCTGCACCTGCCGTTCATGGGTGCCGGCTTGGTCTTTGAGGAGGGCGAGAACAAGGAGGCCGTCGAGTACCTGGCCGCCCACAACGAGCTCGTCGCCAGCGCCTGGACAACCAAGATCGCTCACGAGATCGACCCCGAGGTCAAGATCGGTTGCATGCTCGCCGCCGGCAGCTACTACCCCTACAGCTGCCGCCCCGAGGACGTGCGCGCCGCCCAGCTCGCCAACCAGGACAACTACTTCTTCGTCGACGTGCAGAGCCGCGGTTACTATCCGGCGTACGCGCTCAAGAAGCTCGAGCGCGAGGGCATCGACGTCGGGATGACCGAGGAGGACAAGCAGGTCTTGGCTGAGAACACGGTGGACTTCATCTCCTTCAGTTATTACTCCACGCGCTGCGCTGCCGGCGAGGGCTCCGACGCCGCCAAGACCGAGGGCAACGCCTTCGCGGGCGCCAAGAACCCCTACCTCAAGGAGAGCCAGTGGGGCTGGGCCATCGACCCGCTCGGCTTCCGCATCACGCTCAATGACCTTTACGACCGCTACCAAAAGCCGCTGTTCGTGGTGGAGAACGGTCTGGGCGCGCGCGATGTGGTCGAGGAGGACGGCTCCATCAACGACGACTATCGCATCGACTACCTGCGCCAGCACATCGAGGTCATGCGCGATGCGGTGACCGAGGACGGCATTGACCTGCTCGGCTACACCACCTGGGGCCCCATTGACCTGGTGAGCGCCGGCACGGGCGAGATGTCCAAGCGCTACGGCTTTATCTACGTCGACCGCGACGATGCCGGCAACGGCACCCTCGCGCGCTCCAAGAAGAAGAGCTTCGATTGGTACAAGAAGGTCATCGCGACCAACGGTGAGGATCTGGACTAGGGGTTTCGCGGTGGGGGCGCCTGCCCTACAAGGAGGGCACCCGCCGTTTCCTTGGCGGTTTGCCCTGGCAAGAGGGTGCCTCCCGCCGCGTCTTTGGTGTTTGTTCCAGGAATGTGGGGGTGTGCCTCGTATGCCCTGCATATGGGGCGCTGGCAAGCAAGTGCCCCGCGCAGGACGCTGGCAAGCACCCCGCGCATGGTGCGCTTGCAAACATCTTGCGTATGAGGTGCTGGCAACAAGCGCCTCTCGCAGGATGCTGGCAAGCGAGCGCCCTGCGCATGGCCGCTGGCAAGCAAACGCCCCGCGCAGGATGCGGCAAATAAGCCCTTCGCGTATGGGGCGCTGGCAAGCAAGCCCTTCTCCTATGGGATGCTAGTAGACAAACGCCTCGCGTATGCGGCCTGACGTGCATTCACCTTACGTATGGGGTGTCTGTAAATAAAAAGTGCGTGGTTTATTGAGTTCTTGATGGATAGCCGGGCATCTCGTTGTCTGCGACCTGCGGTTTTACTGCGTCTCAAGCCAGGTCTACTTGCGATGTCTCCAACGAACCCCACACATTTTCAGTTTCGACCTCTCATTCCATCCCCTACATCCCCCAACCCACCTTTTCCCGTACTAAAAAGTCAGAAAGAAGGAGAAAAACATGGCAAATTCAACGGTTTCGTTCCCCGAGGGTTTCTATTGGGGTGGCGCGACTGCCGCCAACCAGCTTGAGGGCGCATGGAATGTCGACGGCCGCGGCCCGTCCGTCGACGACCACTTCATGGGCGGCAGCTACGAGAAGCCGCGCGAGATCACGCTCGAGATTCACCCCGACAAGCTGTATCCCAACCACGACGGCATCGACTTCTATCATCGCTATGAGGAGGACATCGCCCTCTTTGCCGAGATGGGCTTCAACATGTTCCGCATGTCCATCGCGTGGAGTCGCATCTTCCCCAACGGCGATGACGCCCAGCCCAACGAGGCGGGCCTCGCCTTTTACGACCGCGTGTTTGATTGCTGCTGCGAGCACGGCATCGAGCCGCTGGTGACCCTCTCGCACTACGAGATGCCGTATCACCTGGTCGAGAAGTACAACGGCTGGGAGAGCCGCGAGCTCATCGACCTGTTCGAGCGCTACTGCGCCACCGTGTTCGACCGCTATCAGGACAAGGTGACCTACTGGCTCACCTTTAACGAGATCAACTGCGGTACGTCGCGCATGGGCGCGCTGTTCGAGACCTCGATGATCCGCGGCTTTGAGGGCCCCGCCTCCGAGGTCAAGGTGACCCCGCAGCAGTGCTACCAGGCGCTTCACCATCAGTTTGTGGCGAGCGGCCGTGTGGTCAAGCTTGCGCACGAGAAGTACCCGCAGTTCAAGATGGGCAACATGGACTGCTTCATCCTGTCCTACGCCGCCACGTGCGACCCCGAGGACGTCTTTGCCAATCAGCAGGAAATGAACCGCATGAACTGGTACTGCTCGGATGTGCAGGTGCGCGGCGCCTACCCGTTCTACGCCAAGCGTTACTGGGCGGAAAACGGTATCGAGCTCGATATCCGCGAGGGCGACCTCGAGGACATCGCCGCCGGCAAGGTGGACTTCTACACCTTCTCCTACTACATGTCCTCCACGGTGGGCACCCACGCCGACCAGGAGACGACGCAGGGCAACATGACCTTTGGCGGCAAGAACCCCTATCTCAAGAGCACCGACTGGGGCTGGCAGATCGACCCGCTGGGCCTGCGTGTGGCGCTCAACGAGATTTACGCCCGCTACGAGATCCCGCTGATGGTGGTCGAGAACGGCATGGGCGCCTACGATACGGTCGAGGAGGACGGTTCCATTCACGACCAGTACCGCATCGACTACCTCAAGAGCCACGTGCGCGCCATGGGCGAGGCCATCGCCGACGGCGTCGACCTGGTTGGCTACACCTGGTGGGGCCCCATCGACCTGGTGAGCGCCGGCACGGGTGAAATGCGCAAGCGTTACGGCTTTATCCATGTGGACAAGCACGACGACGGCACCGGCACCTATGAGCGCCGTCGCAAGGACTCGTTCTTTGCGTACCAGAAGATCATCAAGTCCAACGGCGCGGAGGGCCTGGAGTAATGGCGGGGCGCAAGGTCATCTTCCTTGACGTGGACGGTACGATCACCGACTACGAGAACAACGTGCCGCAAAGCGCCAAGGATGCCATCAAGCGTGCGCGCGCCAACGGGCACCGCGTGTACATGTGCACCGGTCGCAGCAAGGCCGAGAACCCGGCTGAGATCTGGGAGATCGGCTTCGACGGCATGATCGGCGGCAACGGCTGTTACGTGGAATCGGACGGCGAGGTGGTGATGCACCAGCTCATCACGGCGGAGCAGTGCCGTCATATTGTGGACTGGCTGCATGAGCGCGGACTGGAGTTCTACCTCGAGTCCAACAACGGCCTATTTGCGAGCGAGCACTTTAGCGAGGCGGCGGCGCCGGTCATGAAGCTGTATGCAAAGGGCAAGGGCGCCACCGACGAGGACGCCGAGACCTCGGCTCATGCGTTCATGGACACGCTCACGTATGGGGCGGAGCTCTACCGCGACGACCTCAACAAGGTGAGCTTTATCCTGTCGAGCTATCAGGATCACTTGGATTCCATCGAGGAGTTCCCTGATCTGGTGGCCCGCACGTGGGGCGGCAAGGGCGAGCATGCGCTCTTTGGCGACCTGGGCGTGAAGGGCATCGACAAGGCGCACGCGATCCACGTGCTCATCGACCATTTGGGTGCGGACATGGCCGACACCGTTGCCGTGGGCGATGCCAAGGTGGACATCCCCATGTTTGAGTGCTGTAGCACGAGCGCGTGCATGGGCAGCGGCGGCGACGAGGCCAAGGCCGCTGCCGACTGGGTTACCACCGACGTCGACGACGACGGTATGTGGAACGCCTTCGTGCACCTGGGGCTGATCTAGGGCATCTGTGTCGCTCGGGTTTGTGCCGCTTGTCAGCGCTGCTCGGGCCTGAGTCGTTCGGGCCTGCGCGCTCGGGTCTGAGTCGCGTGGGTCTGTGCCGCTCGGGCGTATGACGCTTGGGCTTGTGACGCCTGGCAGTGCCGGGGGATATGAGCGACTCGTTTGGCAGTGCCGGAGGATATGAACGACTTGAGGATGTGGACGATTCGACTGGCAACGGGAGAGGATATGAACGAACCGTTCATATCCTCTTTTTTATGCACCTATATCTACCTGTGATAATGGTGTCGAAGAAAAACTTGCTAGAAACGCAATCGTTCACATCCTGCAATCGTTCATATCCTCAATTATGTGCGGGAGGGCAAGCGGGAGGGCAAGCGCGAGGGCGAACGCGCGGGTGGCGCGTGCAAAAGGGCAAACGCGCGTGCTGGGCGATGCGGCGCCTCCATGGAAATGACCGCATGCTCAATGGCGGCGGGCTACGCTATACTTCAACCGTTCACAGTCAAATAACGACCGTTCGCGGACAATTGCATAGAAGTTCAACAATATCTGCGTAGACTTTGAGCCGCAGCAGGGTTGTTACTCTTCGGGAGGCATCACTTGCGCACCAACATGAGAGGGTCTTGGCGGCCCCGTTCGTGCGCAGAGATGGTTCCGAGGAGTTTTTTCATGCTCATCCTTAAAAAGATCAACAACAACGTCGCCTTGGCGTCCTCCGACGCTGGCGAGGAGATTGTTGTCTTCGGCAAGGGCGTGGGGTTCCACGAGATGCCCTATGAGCTGGAGGACGAGTCGGTTATCCAGCGCGTGTTCCGCGATGTCGACGAGAAGTGCATCGGCGGTTTTGCTAACATTGCCGACGACGTGCTGCTCGTTGCCTCCGATATCGTTGCCATGGCGGACAAGGCCCTCGACTGCGCCCTTGCGGGCAACCTTGTGGTGTGCCTTGCCGACCACCTGCAGTACGCCCTCGAGCGCACGGGCGACGGCATCGCCATCGAGAACCCGCTTTCGCACGAGGTCGCCTTTGTGTACCCGCGCGAGGTCGAGTTGGGCCGCCGCGGCATCGAGCTCGTGAGCGAGCGCATGGGCGTCAACCTGCCCGAAAGCGAGATCACCTCTATCGCCCTCCATCTCGTGAATGCCGAGGTCGACGGCATGGGCAGCGTCCAGGACATGGACCTTGTCATGAAGAGCACCGTCATTTTGGAGCGCGCCACGCAGATCATCGAGGGCCAACTTCGCCAGAAGCTCGATCGCACCTCCTACGCGTATGTCCGCTTCGTGGCGCACCTGCGCTTCCTCATCCGCCGCCTCATGCGCGGCGGTTGCAAGGAGACGGAGAACTCCGGCCTCTTTCGACAGGCGGCCCGCGACTTTCCCGATGCCTATCGCTGCGCGGCAGGCATCAACGAGTACCTCAAGCGCGACTACAACTGGAGCTGCTCCGATGAGGAGATGCTCTATCTCATGATGCACGTCAACCGTCTGCGACAAAGCTAGCAGGCGCGTTGTCGAGCGATTGCCGCAATGCTGGCGGATGAAAGCCCTTCCGTTGCAGGCGCGCTCACCCGGTGCGGCTTTTCGCATCATCCCCTTGTTGTTTTATCGCCTGCGCCAGGGCCCGGCGCGGTGGTGAGCATAGATATACAGGCAATCATCCTCTCTAAGAGAAAGGATCGAGACATGGCAGGAAAGTACGACGACCTTGCCCGCGCCATTCTGGAGAATGTGGGCGGCAAGGAGAACGTCAACAGCGTGGCGCACTGCATCACGCGCGTTCGCTTTAAGCTCAAGGACGAGGGCAAGGCGAACACCGAGGCCATCGAGAAGCTCGAGGGCGTCATCAAGGTCATGCAGGCCAACGGCCAGTATCAGGTCGTGGTGGGCAACAAGGTCGAGGACGTCTACGACGCCGTCGTGGCCGTGGGCGGTCTTGCCGCGGGCGGCTCGGTGGACGAGGACGATGACGCACCCAAGGGCATCGCCGCCAAGGCCATCGACCTGATCTCCGGCATCTTCGCCCCCATGCTCGGCACGTTCGCCGCGGCCGGTATCATGAAGGGCATCCTCGCAGCCATCACGCAGTTCTGGCCCGCCTTTGCCAACGACGGCGCGTACACCATCCTGTACACCGTGGCCGACGGCATGTTTTACTTCCTGCCGGTCATCCTGGCCTACACCGCTTCCAAGAAGTTCAAGATGAACGAGTTCACGGGCATGGCCATCGGCCTTGCGCTCGTGTACCCCACCATGGTCGCCCTTACCGGCGGCGAGGTCGTGGGCAGCGTGGACCTGGGCTTTGCCGGAACGTTCTCCTGGTACGCCACCTTCCTGGGCATTCCCATCATCATGCCCGCCTCCGGCTATACGAGCTCGGTCATCCCGATCATCCTCATGATCTGGTTTGGCTCCGTGATTGAGCACTGGTGCAAGAAGTGGATGCCCGCCTCCGTCAAGATGTTCTTCACGCCGCTGCTCACCATGACCGTCGCAATCGTGCTCGGCTACCTGGTCATCGGCCCCATCGCCACGCTCATCACCAACCTGCTGTCCCTGATCTTCTCCACCCTGTTCGGCCTGCCGGTCATCGGCTCTGTCCTGGGCTGCACCGTGGTTGCCGCCTTCTGGATGTGCCTCGTCATCTTTGGCTTCCACTGGAGCCTCGTGCCCATCGCGCTCGTGAACCTCACCACGCTGGGCTATGACTACATCCTCGGTTCCGTGATCGCTCACTCCTTCTCCCTGGGCGCCGTGCTCTTTGCCATGTACCTTAAGAACAAGGACGAGAACTTCCGCGGCATCTGCCTGCCGGCCATCATCTCCGCCTTCTTCTTTGGCGTGACCGAGCCCGCCATCTACGGCGTCGCGCTGCCCAACAAGAAGGCCTTCGTCGTGGCGAGCATCGGCTCCGCCGTGGGCGGCCTCATCATTGGCCTGACGGGCGCCATGGTGTACATGTCCGGTGGCCTGGGCGTGTTCAACTGGCTGTCCTTCCTGCCAACCGACCCGGCGAGCACCGTGGGCGTCATGCACATGGTCTGGGCCATCGTCGCCTCCTTGGTCGGTGCCGTGGTTGGCTTTGTGATCGAGTACGCCACCTACAAGCCCGAGACTGCTAAGTAGACTATCCGCTCTGATCGGCTTTTTGCATTCTCCATTTCTGGGTGAACCCGAGAATATAAGCGTGCCGAAGTGGTGCGCTCTCGGGTTCACCCGATTCTGGGGATGAGGAGGGCCCATATTCGTCGGTCGAGGCTCCCGATGCTCTCGACCGGCCGCTTTATCCGGCGCGTTGGGTTTTGACCGGACGTGCCTGTCAATTTGAAAGGAGCACATCATGGCCAATTTTCCTGAAGGATTTCTCTGGGGCGGCGCGACAGCTGCCAACCAGTGCGAGGGCGGCTACGACGAGGACGGCAAGGGCCTCGGCGTGCCGGACATCATGACCGGCGGCACGGTGAGCGAGCCGCGCCACATCACCGACGGCATCCTGCCCGGGCGCCACTACCCCAGCCACGAGGCCGTGGACATGTACCATCACTACCTCGATGACATCAAGCTCTTCGGCGAGATGGGCTTCAAGTGCTACCGCATGTCCATCAACTGGAGCCGCATCTTCCCGCAGGGCGACGAGACCGAGCCCAATGCCGCCGGCGTCGAATTTTACCGCCAGGTGTTCGAGGCCTGCCGTGAGCAGGGCATCGAGCCCATGGTCACCCTGTCTCACTACGAGCTGCCCTACGGCCTGTCCAAGAACTACGGAGGCTGGAAGAACCCCAAGCTCATCGAGTTCTACCTCAACTATGCGCGCACCGTCATGACCGAGTACAAGGGCCTGGTGAAGTACTGGCTCACGTTCAACGAGATCAACTGCCTGCTCATGGGCGGTTTTGGTGGCGTTATGGGCGGCGGCATGGTGCCCGAGGGCCGCGACGACGTGGCCATGACCTTTGGCGCGTGCGATTGGGACGACCCGCAGGCGCGCTTCGACGCCCTGCACAACCAGTTCCTGGCGAGCGCCAAGTGCGTGGTCATGGCGCACGAGATCGACCCCGCCAACAAGGTGGGCTGCATGATCGCCGGCAACGCCACGTACCCGCACACCTGCAACCCCGCCGATGTGCTCAAGGCCCAGCGTGAGCAGCGCGAGCACAACTTCTACTGCGGTGACGTCCAGGTGCGCGGCGCCTACCCCGCATGGGCGCCGAGCGTGTGGAAGCGCGAGGGCGTGACCATCGAGGTGAGCGACGAGGACGCCGCCACGCTCAAGGCCGGCACCGTGGACTTCTACTCCTTTAGCTACTACATGAGCGCCACCGCCTCGGCCGACCCCAAGGCGTCCGAGGGCGGCAACATCTTTGGCGGCGCCGGCAACCCCTATCTGGAGAAGAGCGACTGGGGTTGGGCGATCGATCCCGAGGGGCTTAAGTACTACTTGGAGGAGGTCTACGACCGCTACCAGATCCCGCTCATGATCGTGGAGAATGGGCTGGGCGCGGTGGACGAGGTCGAGCCCGACGGCTCAATCCACGACCCGTATCGCATCGACTACCTGCGCCGTCATATCCAGCAGATGGACGAGGCCATCGCCGACGGCGTCGACCTCATGGGCTACACCATGTGGGGCTGCATCGACCTCGTGTCCGCCTCCACCGGCGAGATGAAGAAGCGCTACGGCTTCATCTACGTCGACAAGGATAACGACGGCAACGGCACGCTGGAGCGCAGCCGCAAGGACAGCTTCTACTGGTACAAGAAAGTCATCGAGTCCAACGGTGAGGATTTGAGCTAGGAATCGGCTGAAGTCGCGCCTTGGCTCTAAAGTCGCGCATGAGGCTCCGGTCGTCATAGCGCCCATATCGGGCATCGGTGGAGTGAAGCAGGCCGCCGGTGCGCGACGAGGGCGCAGACGGGCGAAACCGCATCACGCTTATGTATGGGGCCGGCCTTTGAGTTCGTCTGGACCGGCCCCTTTTGGCGAAGCGCGGCAATGTTCGACGCGAAAGAGTGTGGTCGTTTAGCTTCAATTCCACCCTCGCTCTTGTGGGTGGAACGTTTGATTTTGACGTTCGCGACATCAGTTTCAAAACATGTCAGTTCATGTCATAGCGCTCGTGCTCGTCGAAGCCGTAGGGGTGCCGTCCCCCGAGCATTGTATAGGGGAGCGTATCGGTCAAAAACGCCATGTTCTCGGTGTAATCGAGGGCGAAGATGCAGCTGTAGAGGGTGTCGAGGACGAACTGCACCGCGAGGTGGCTCGCGAACTGCGTGATGCGGTTCTGCAGGTTTTCGCGATCGCTCACGAACAGGTACTCGGCAAGGCCCGGGTGGCGCTTGCGCACGGTGGGAGAGCCTATGAACACGACCGGCACCTTTCGCTTTTGCAGGACGGGGAGTAGGTGGGCGATTTGCGCGGAGAGCCCCGAATACGAGATGACGAGTGCAGCGTGTCCGGGTCCAGTCCCTAATGCCAAGCGGATCTCGCGCTCCCATGTGAGCGGGCACGAGACGCTCTTGCCTGCGGAAAGCAGCCGCTCCTCGAACATCTGGGCAGGGTGGACGTTATGCGAATGCGTGAAGATATCCACGTGCTCGGCGTTTGCTATCAGTCGCGCCGCCCGGTCGAGTGCGTCGAGGTCGAGCACTTCCAAGGTGTCGACGATGGTTGTCTGGTATAGCGACCTGAAGCGCGGAACGATGTCGTGAGCCGTCTCATGTGCCTCGAAGGGGAAGTTGATGTCGACGGGCTCTGTGAGCGCGGAGCGGTTTGCGCTGGCCCGTGCGCAGGCGACCTTGAGCTCCTTGAAGCCCGAGACACCTAGTTTCTTGCAGAAGCGATGGACGCTTGCGATGGAGACTGCTGCCATGCCCGCAAGATCCTTGATGGATTGTCCCTGTAGCCGGTCGCCCAAGGCGAGGACCGTTTGGGCTAGCTGTTGCTCTGCGGGGGTGAGCCCCGCGCCCTTCTGCATCGAACTCAAGATGTCCATATGCTACTCTCCAAAAAGTTGCAGAACGTTTCAAATTATAGGATCACGCGTAACGATTTGCGAAAAGAAGTGTCGACTTGCGTGGGATGCGTTGAGCCGTGCGCCTTTGCGCTGGATACTCGAAGAGAGCACATGGTGTGGGCGGATTGATGCCATCGAATCGCCTGCAATGCACCCCGCGAGCAAAAGGAGAAATGACATGAGCGTGTTTCCCGAGAACTTCCTTTGGGGCGGAGCCATCGCCGCCAACCAGGCAGAGGGCGCTTACCTTGAGGACGGCAAGGGCCTGTCCATCACCGACGTGACCCAGTGCGGCCCCACGCGCTACCTCGATTACACGTTGGAGGTCGACCCGGGCAAGTACTACCCGAGTCATGAGGCCATCGACTTCTATCACACGTACAAGGACGATCTCAAGCTCATGGCGGAGATGGGCTTTACGGTGTTCCGCACGTCCATCAACTGGGCGCGTCTGTTCCCCACGGGAGAGGAGGACGAGCCGCTGCAGGCCGGCATCGACTTCTACCGCGACCTGTTTGCGACCATGCACGAGCTTGGCATGGAGCCTCTGGTGACGATGAGTCACTACGAGACGCCGCTGGCGCTTACCAAGAAGTACAACAGCTGGGCGTCGCGCGAGATGATCGACATCTTTGACAAGTTCGCCCGCGCCTGCTTTGAGAATTTTGGCGACCAGGTAAAGTACTGGCTCACCTTCAATGAGATCAATAACATTTTCAAGGCGCCTTACTTGGCTGCGGGTATGGATGTTCGCGGCATGGACGACTTCATGCCCCTCGCGTTCCAGGCGGCGCATCATGTGTTCGTCTCGAATGCCAAGACGGTGAAGCTCTGCCACGAGATGCTGCCCGATGCGCAGATCGGTTGCATGCTTTCGCTCTCCAACATCTACCCGGGCACCTGCAAGCCCGAGGACGTCATGGCCGCTTACAACGCCCGTCGCCGTTCGCTGCTCTTTGGCGATGTGATGCTGCGCGGCTCCTACCCCGGCTACGGCTGGAAGATGATGCGCGATTGTGGTGTCGAGCTTGAGATTCAGCCGGGCGACCTGGAGCTTATCGCTCAGAACACCTGCGATTACCTTGGGTTTAGCTACTACCGTACCTCCGCGTTCTCCGATGGCGACTCGCAGGTGTTCTCCACTGCGGGCGGCGTTGGCCATGAGAACCCTTACCTCAAGGCATCCGAATGGGGCTGGCAGATGGATCCGCTCGGACTTCGCTTTACCTGCAACGAGCTGTGGGACCGCTACCAAAAGCCTCTGTTTATTGTGGAGAACGGCCTTGGCGCGGTGGACACCGTTGAGGATGACGGTTCCATTCACGATACGTATCGCATCGACTACCTGCGAGATCATGTCGAGGCAATGGCCGGCGCTGTCGAGGACGGTTGCAAGATCATGGGCTACACCTGGTGGGGCCCCATCGACATCGTGTCCGCCGGCACGGGCGAGATGAAGAAGCGTTACGGCCTTGTGTACGTCGACCGCGACAACGAGGGCAACGGCACGGGCAAGCGCATCAAAAAGGATTCGTTCGAGTATTACAAGAAGGTTATCGCGAGCAACGGCGAGGACTTAGCATAGCACGAGGCTGGACATCGCCCCGCATTGCATTTTGCATGGTGCATGTGGGGCGGTCTGCGTGAATAGGGGGCGTGCGTCGGGGGAGCGTATGGAGATATCGGTGGCACAAACCATGCCCATCATGGTCAATCAGACCATCGCGATGTTCTTGATGATGGCCGTGGGAATCGTTTTGTACAAGACCAAGCGGCTGGATAATCAGGGGGCGTCGCAGATGGCGAACGTTGCCCTGTACGTTGCCGGCCCCGCCATTACCATCTCTGCGTTTGCCACCACATTCGATGCGGATAAGCTCATCGCGGGTGGCGTGTGCATGCTGCTCACCTGGGTGTTCACGCTTGGTTCGGCGGCAATTGCGTGGCTGATATATAGGGACCGGCAGCTGATTTCCCAGCTGGGAATCATGATCTCGAACATGGGATTCATGGGGATCCCGCTCGTGCAGGCGGTTTTGGACGACGAGTACGTGTTTTACATTTCCGCATGCATCGCCGCGCAGATACCCATAACGTTTACGTATGGCATTTGGCTCGCCTCGCAGGACAGGGCCCAGGTGTCGCCTAAGCGCGTCCTTTCGAATCCGGCGATTATCGCGGTGTTTGTAGGCGTGGTCCTCTTTTTGTGCTCCTTCGAGCTCACAGGGGTTTCTCAGGCCACGGTGTCGGGCCTTTCGGGGCTGAACACCGGTCTGGCCATGATCGTGCTCGGCAGCTATCTTGCCCAAGCGGATTTGCGGAGCATCCTGCGTAATAAAAACCTCTATCTCACGCATGCCGTTCGGTTGCTCGTGGTGCCGCTTGCGATCGTGGCGATTTTGGCGGTCATGCCGCTCTCCGCGCCCATCAAATTGACGTTGCTTATAGGATTTGCCGCGCCAAGCGGAACGGTGACGGCCATATTCCCGCAGATGTTCGGCAAGGATTATCGCTTTGGTGCGGGATTGGTGTCCTCTTCGACGCTGTTTTCGCTGCTCACGATGCCCATAATGCTCGGTATCGGCCTCATGGTTTTCTGACTGAGCTTCACGGCGGCGCGAACTCGAGGGAATGCGTGCGGCGCGTCCAATTTCCATGACCGCTTGCTGGCGTAAACCATCCGTTCGCCTATTGGCGGGCGGATCGGCTGGCACATCGCGGGGCGGGGTGGTTCAATGATTCCAGTTCAATTGAATACCCGTGGGGATTGTAACGGAATATGCCGGCATAACCCGAGTGGCATCGCGCCACTCGGGTTTTTCGTTGTAACGGGCCATGGGATGAGGACAGCGACGAGTCTACGAGGGGGTGTAGCGAATGAAGATGATCAAGAAGATCAACAACAACGTTGCCTTGGTTTCCGATCGGGGGACGCGTGCGGTGGTCATCGGCTTGGGCGTCGGGTTCAACGCTCGCCCGGGGAGCACCGTCGACGAGAGTCGCGTACAGGAGCGCTTCGTGTTGCAGCAGAACGCGAACGTCGCTCATTATATGGAGCTGCTCAAGAAGATTCCCGCGAACACCATCGAAGTTGCAGTGCACATCGTGCGCGACGCCGCTCGCATGCTCGACAAGAGCCTTCCCGGCATACTTGTGTTCACGCTCGCCGATCACATCGGCTTCGCTCGGGAACGATTGCTCGATGGAATCGTGCTCGAGCATCCGCTTGCGTGCGAGATAGCGCAGTGCTACCCGGATGAGTACCGTGCGGCGTTGCATGGGGTCGAGATCATGTCCGACCATCTGGACATGAATGTCCCCGAGGCGGAGGCGAGTTTCATCGCCATTCACATCGCCAGCGCGCTCGGCGATTTCGCCGGGAAGTTCGACGCTGCTGAGATGGCAGAGATGATCTCTGGTTCCATCGCTCTCGTCGAACGGGGCATCGGGTGCCGCATCGATCGGTCGGGCATGGCGTTCTCGCGCTTCGTCGCACATGTGCGCTACTACCTCATGCGTCGTATCGATGGCGAGGTAGGGGAGGAAGCGGATGTCGACCTCTTCAGGCTCGTGAGCACGAAGTATGCCGAGGCGTTCTCGTATGCCCGTGCGATCGAGACATATCTCACCGAGGAATATGGCCTGGACACCGGGAATTGCGATGCGCGTCCCGGCGAGCTGCTGTACCTCACGCTGCACATCAACCGACTGATTTCCAATGAACGATCCGAGAGGACTGGGCAAGATGGACAATAAGGAGCTCGCGCTCAACGTGCTCACGCTCGTTGGCGGGGAGAAGAACGTGGCATCGGTGACGCATTGCGTCACGCGCCTGCGTTTTGTTTTGAAGAATGAAGATCTGGCCGACACCGCCGCTATCGAAGCGCTCGACGGCGTCATGAGCGTCCGCCGCGAGGGTGGTCAGTATCAGGTCGTCGTGGGCACCAAGGTGAACAAGGTGTTTCGCGAGGTGCTCGCCCTTGCGCCTGCGCTGGAGGATGGCGGGGAGACCAAGGCCTCCGCACCGGACGGCGAGAAGAAGGGCGTGATGTCGCGTGTCCTCGAGACGCTGAGCGCCATCTTGCTGCCCACGCTGCCTCCCATCATCGGCGGCGGTATGCTCAAGGGCTTCCTGTACATGTTCTGGTCCTTCGGCATGATCGAGATGGGTACCCCGTGGTGGACCCTGCTCGACATCATGTCCAACAGCATGTTCTACTTCTATCCGTTCTTGCTGGCGGTCGCGGCTGCCGACAGGTTCAAGACCAACCGGTTCATGGCGCTCACCATGGCCGGTGTCATGATGGCCAAGCCGCTGCTCGACGGTGTGGCGGCGGGCACGGAGTCGTTCTCGGTCGGGTTCCTCACCATCCCGTATCTCGACTACAACTCCTCCGTCATCCCGATCATCCTGAACGTGTGGCTTCTGAGTTACGTGTACCGGTTCTTTGAGGACCACGTGCCCGAGATCGTGAACGTCATCCTCACGCCGGTCTTCACCCTCATCGTGGTCGTTCCCATCGAGCTTGCGTTCATCGCCCCCATCGGCTACCGCATCGGCGAGCTTCTCGCCATGGGCGTCCAGTGGCTGCTCGACTTCTCGCCGGTCGTTGCGGGCTTCGTGGTCGGCGCCCTGCGTCCCTTCACGGTTTTCACTGGCACGCACCATGCCCTGCGCGCGGTGAGCGCCCAGCAGCTCGCCACGTACGGTTACTCCACCATCGGCGCCATCAACTTCGTGAGCACCATGTCCCAGGCTGCCGCCCCGCTCGCCATCTATCTCATCCTGCGCTCTGTCGATGAGAAGATGGCAAAGATCTCGCTTTCCGCGACGGTCTCGGGTTTCCTCGGCGTGACCGAGCCCGGCCTGTATGGCGTCATTGTCAAGTTCAAGGCGGCCATTATCGCCGTCACGATCGGCAGTGGCGTGGGCGGTGCGATCGCAGCTATCTTTGGTGCGCGCACCTTCGGCATCGTCATGCCGTCGCTTGTCACCATCCCTGCGCTGATCGGCGAGGGCTTCATGGGCGTGGTCATCGGCATCCCCGCGTCGATTATCGTGACGATCGCGATCATCTTGGTGATGCGCAAGTCCGTTCTCAAGGAGAGCGGAGTCAACGCCTAGATGGAATGGGATACAACCGACCGCCGCTCTCTGCGGGGCGGCGGTCGGTTGTCTTGCTTGCGAAATTACTGCCGCACGACGCGCGATATTTGTGAGGAGGGCATTATGAATACTGGGTTCCCAGCGGACTTCATGTGGGGCGGCGCGACTGCCGCGACGCAAGTCGAGGGCGGGTGGAACGAGGGAGGCAAGGGCCTCGATACGGGCGATTGCCGCCCCGCCGACCCGGCAACCCCGCGCGCACAGCGGCGCGAGCGCCCCTTTAAGGAGATGACGACCGAGCGCATGAAGGCCGCCATCGCGTGCGAGGACACGGGGATCTACCCCTTCCGTTGGGGCAGTGATCAGTATCACCGCTGGGAGGAAGACCTCGACCTCTTTGCCGAGATGGGCATGAAGGTCTATCGCATGTCGGTGAGCTGGGCGCGCATCTTCCCCAACGGCGACGACGCGGAGCCCAATGCCGAGGGCTTGGCGTACTACCGCAAGGTGATGGAGGGCTGCAAGAATCGCGGTATCAAGGTCTTCCTCACCATGCTGCACTACTCTATCCCGGTGCATCTGCTTGAAGAGTACGGTGGCTGGACCAACCGCAAGATGGTCGACCTGTACGTCCGCTACGCCAAGACGCTCTATGAGAACTTCGGTGACCTGGTTGATTACTGGCTGCCCTTCAACGAGATGAACGCGGGCAGGTTCGCGCCGTTCAGCGGTGCCGCCCTGATTCGCCATGAGGGTGAGAACTTCGACCAGGTGGTGCACCAAGCACTCCACCACGAGTTCTTGGCGAGCGCTCTTGCCATCAAGCTCGGCCACGAGATGATGCCCGGCAGCAAGTTCGGCTGCATGATTGCGCGCTTCTGCCATTATGCGGGAACCTGCAGCCCCGAGGACCAGTTGCAACGCCAGCATGATGAGCAGTACACGAACTGGTTCTACACTGACGTCATGGCGAGAGGTGCGTATCCTTCCTACATGGACCGTTACTTTGCCTTGAAGGGCATCGAGATCGCGAAGGACCCCGACGACGATAAGATCCTGCGTGAGGGGACGGCGGACTTCATCTCGTTCAGCTACTACTTCACGCAGGTCTCGACTGTCAACACCGCATGGGAGAAGACCGACGGCAACTTGGTCGTGGCGAGCAAGAACCCGTATCTGCCCACGAGCGAGTGGGGCTGGCAGGAGGACCCAACAGGCCTGCGCATCACCCTCAACCAGCTCTACGACCGCTATCAAAAGCCCCTGTTCGTCTCCGAGTTCGGCCTTGGAGCGACTGATGTGCTGGAGGAGGATGGAGCAGTACACGACGAGTACCGCATCGCCTACCTGCGCAACCACATCGCGGCGATGCGGGAGGCCGTCATCGACGGCGTCGACCTGTTCGGCTGCACGATCTGGGGCATCATCGACTTGGTTTCAAACGGCACCATCGAGATGACCAAGCGTTACGGTGTCATCTACGTCGATGCCGACGATGCGGGTGAAGGGACGTTCGACCGGTACAAGAAGGACAGCTTCTACTGGTACAAGCATTGCATCGAGACGAACGGCGAAGTGCTGTAACTTTTGGCCGCGGCCCCCGTGTGCGCTATGCGCACGGGGGCGATCGCCATTGGAGCGGGCTTCTGCCGAAAAGAGAAACGTTTAGAAAAGAGGAGAGATGGCAGAATCAGTATTTTGCGACGGATTCCTATGGGGCGGCGCGACGGCGGCGAACCAATACGAGGGCGCATGGGACGTCGACGGCAAGGGGGTGTCGATCCCCGACATCTGCACGGGCGGCAGCGCGACGGTCTCGAAGCGCATCACGCCCGAGTTCGAGGAGGGGACCCTCTACCCGAGTCATGAGGCGGTCGATTTCTACCATCACTACGAAGAAGATATAGCCCTGTTCGCCGAGATGGGTTTCAAGATCTTCCGCATGTCCGTCAACTGGTCGCGCATCTTCCCGACCGGCATGGAGGAGGAGCCCAACGAGGCGGGTCTCGCCTTCTACGATCGTGTCTTCGATTGCTGTCGTGCGCACGGCATCGAGCCCTTGGTGACGATCTCCCATTATGAGATGCCCTACGCGCTGGTCGAGCGCTGCAACGGCTGGGAGGGTCGCGAGTGCATTGAGCACTTCATGCGCTATGCGCGCAGCCTGCTCGATCGCTTCAACGGCAAGGTGAAGTACTGGCTCACGTTCAATGAGATCAACACCGGCACACGAGTCCCCGGTATGTCCTCCTCGCTGGGCACGATCAGGGGGTACACCGGTGCCCGCTCGGACCTGCCCGACCTGCCTGATGTGCGCTTCCAAGCCTTGCACCACCAGTTCGTGGCGAGTGCCGAGGTGGTGCGCTACGCGCATACTGCCTACCCCGACGTCCTCGTGGGCAATATGGCGCTGTTCGCTCCCATGTACCCTTTGACCTGCGATCCCCACGACATGCTGCTCTCCCAGTCCGAGATGCACATGCTCAACTGGTTCTGCTCCGACGTGCAGGTGCGCGGCAGCTATCCGGGCTACATCAAGCGCTATTTCAGTGAGAACGGCATCGAGATCGCCATGGAGCCGCAGGACGAGCAGATTCTGCGCGAGGGCACGGTCGACTTCTTCACGTTCAGCTACTACATGAGCTGTTGCGTCTCGGCTGATCCGGCCAAGCAGGCCGACAAGACCGGCGGTAACGTCTTCGGTGGCGTTCGCAACCCGTTCCTCAAGGCAAGCGAGTGGGGATGGCAAGTCGACCCCGAGGGTCTGCGCTGGAGCCTGAACGAGATTTGGGATCGCTATCAGCTGCCGATCATGATTGTGGAGAACGGCCTGGGCGCCAAAGACGTTGTCGAGGAGGACGGTTCGATTCACGACCAGTACCGCATCGACTACCTGCGCAGCCATATTCAGCAGATGGAGGAGGCGGTGAAGGACGGCGTGAACTTGATCGGCTATACACCGTGGGGTTGCATCGACCTCGTGTCCGCTTCCACCGGCGAGATGCGAAAACGTTACGGCTTCATTTACGTGGACAAGCACGATGACGGCACGGGCACGCTTGCGCGCAGCCGCAAGGACAGCTTCTACTGGTACAAGAAGGTCATCGAATCTAACGGCGCTGATCTGAGCTAGCGGAGTCGGACTGTCCTATAGGTGACGCCACGTGCGGAATGCGTCTTTTCAACAGCGGTTCCTATATGACGCAAGACGCGATTCCCCCTGCGTCCATACTGTATATACCCCCACAGGCGGGAGAGGGAGGCAGGCCTTCCCCTCCCGCTTTCTCGCTCGTCGAGAAAAACATACCGCTCGCCGAATCTTTTTCAGCGCGAGAATATTCTTCTCGCATCTCAATATAATTAACGAGGTTCGAGGGGTTACCTCTTTTGGGCCTATACCGAACTCCTGCTTCATATGCATAGACATCTTGAGCGTACGTATTGATGCGCTATGCGCGAGCTTTGCGAGAGGAGGACGGTATGCAAGTCATACGCAGCATCAACAATAACGTTGCCATTTGTGTCGACGCGGGCGGAAACGAATGCGTTGCCATGGGCAAAGGAATCGGCTTTGGCAAGATGCCACGGGATGTGGCGCTTTCAGAGGTCACGCACACCTATTACAGCGTCGATCCGCGCCTGCTCGAGGGGATCAAGGAGATTCCTCAGGATGTGCTGCTTTTTGCGGCGCGTGCCGCCGAGCACGTGCGGGCCGAGCTCTCCTATGCCCTGAGCCCCAATATGGCGTTTCTGCTGGCGGACCACATCGCGTTCGCCATCAAGCGCGCACGCGAGCACTTGCAGGTTCGCATGCCGCTCGCCTACGACGTCGAGCACAACTACCCCGAGGAGTATCGCGTGGGCCAGCGCCTCGTCCGTCAGATCCGGAAGGAATTCTTGGTGGACTTGGGCGACGACGAGGCTGCCGGTATCGCCATGAATTTGGTGAACTCTCGGTTTGAGAGCGTCTCCGAACAGGACGCCGCGCGCTCCCAGAGCGATGACATCATGCTGGAGGAGATCACCGAGATCGTCGAGGAGGAGTTTGGGTTGCGCGTGGACCGTGCGTCCTTTGCCTTTTCGCGCTATGCGACGCATCTCCACTACCTGTTCGCGCGCCTACATCGCGGGGAGGTTCTCCGTACGGAGGCCATCAGCGGCCTCGAGGGGCTGTTCGACCATTTTCCCGAGGGCGTCGCCTGTGTGGAACGTATCGCCGACCACATCATGGACGCTTGGGGCGTGACACTCGACGCTGACGAGAAGCTTTACCTCGTGCTCCATATAAGCAGGATCTGCATCAAGGGCGGCAACCGCGCCGCCCGCGTATAACGTCGCAAGACCCAACGAGTGAAAGGTCATATGTAATGGCTGCCAAGGTCAACTATGACGAGCTCGCCGACGCCATCATCGAACGGCTCGGCGGCAAGGACAACATCAGCTTCCATACCCACTGCGTGACCCGTTTGCGCTTCAACGTCAAGGACAAGAGCCTTGTCGACAAGGAGGGCATCGAGGCCCTGCAGGGCGTCATCAACTCCCTGTGGTCCGGCGAGCAGTACCAGATCGTCATCGGCAACACCGTGAATGAGGCCTACGAGTGCATCGCCGCCAAACTCGGCCCCGTCGATACCACTGTGAGCGAGGATGCCCCCAAGAAGAAGTTCTCCTTCAGCACCATCTTTGAGATCATCACCGGCATCTTCGTTCCCGCCATCCCGGCAATCGCCGGCTGCGGTCTCATGAAGGCGCTGCTGTCGCTGCTCACCTTCGCGAACCTGCTGTCCACCGAATCCCAGACCTACTACATCTTGGCATTTGTGGCCGACAGCGCCTTCTACTTTTTGCCCATGATCTTGGCGTTCAACGCCGCCAACAAGTTCAAATGCAGCCCCATGTTGGCGGTCGTGCTGGGCGGCGTGCTGCTGCACCCGCAGTTCTCGGCGCTTGTCTCCGCAGGGGAGCCTGTGCACTTCCTCGGCCTGCCCGTGACGCTCGCCAACTACGCCAACTCCGTCATTCCCATCATCCTCATCGTGTGGCTGCAATCTTATGTTGAGCGCGCCATCAACCGCGTGATCCCCAAGCCGGTGCGCTTGGTGTTCGTGCCCTTGCTCACGCTGCTGATTACGGTCCCGTTCGCCCTCGTCGTTCTTGGCCCCATCGGGACCATCGTGGGCAACGCCCTCGCCACCGGCATCATGTCGCTTGAGAACACCATGCCCTGGCTCATCCCCACGATCTTTGGCGCTGTGTCCCCGCTGCTCGTCATGACCGGCATGCACACCAGCTTCTATCCTGCACTTTTTGCCCAGCTCGCCACTGCCGGGTATCAGACCGTCGCCATCGGCATGCTGCCCTCCAACATGGCGCAGGGCACCGCCACCCTCGCCGTCGCTCTCAAGACAAAGAGCGCCGAGCTTCGCGAGCTGGCCATCTCCGCCGGCACCTCCGCTCTGTTCGGAATTACCGAGCCCGCGCTCTACGGCGTGACCCTCAAGCTCAAGAAGCCTCTGATCGCCGTCATGCTCGGCGGCGGCCTGGGCGGTCTGTATTACGGCCTCAACAAGGTCCACTGCTTCACCCCGGGCGGCACCGCTTGGACCGGCTTCGCCACCTATATCGATGCCGCCAACCCCATGAACGTGGTTCACATGCTCATCGGTATGGTGCTCGCCATGGCCGTCGCCTTTGTGGTCACCATGGTGATCTACAAGGAGGACAAGCCTGCGGAGTAACGCATGAACGTTGTTTTGGGCGGGCGTCGGATCGTGTATGCCGACGCCTGCCCTTGGATATGACGGGTTCTGTTCAAGTCTGAATCGAAAGGAAGGCATGATGTCTTTTCCCCAGGGCTTTTTGTGGGGCGGCGCCACGGCCGCCAATCAGTGCGAGGGCGCATGGGACGTCGACGGGCGCGGCCTGGCCGAGTCCGATGTCCTCACGGGCGGCAGCGTCAAGTCGCCCCGCTTGGTGACCTACCGCATGCCCGACGGCACCACCGGCGCCGTACCCAAGTGGCAGGGCGTGCCCGAAGGCGCGCGCCGCGAGGTCGTCGACGGATACTGGTACCCCAACCACGACGCCATCGATTTCTACCATCACTACAAGGAGGACATCGCCCTGTTTGCCGAGATGGGCTTCAAGCAGTACCGCATGTCCATCTCCTGGAGCCGCATCTTCCCGAAAGGCATCGAGGAGGAGCCCAATCAGGCCGGCTTGGACTTCTACCGCAACGTCTTTTTGGAGCTCAAGAAGTACGACATCGAGCCCTTGGTGACCATGTGGCACTTTGACACGCCGCTCTATCTTGACGAGGAGTTGGGCGGATGGAAGAACCGCGCGATCCTGCCGTATTGGGATCGCTATGTGCGCACCATCCTCACTGAGTACAAGGGCTTGGTGAAGAACTGGCTCACCATCAACGAAATCAACAACACCATCCAGTTCCTGGGTGCCAATAAGCCCGCGAGCGACGAGGACTTCCAGCGTGCTTACCAGCACCTGCATCACCAGTTCCTGGCGAGCGCGCACGCGGTCAAGATGGCGCATGAGATCTCGGACGAATACCGTGTGGGATGCATGATCTGCGGCGTGCCGCACTACCCGCTCACCTGTGATCCCGCCGACGTGCTGCTCACCCAGCGTCAGATGGAGCGCTGCGTGTTCTATTGCGGCGACGTCCAGGCCAAGGGCAAGTATCCCGTGTATGCCCAGCGCCTGTGGGACGAGCATGACGTGCACGTCGAGATGGAGCCCGAGGACGCTCAGGTGCTTGCCGAGGGCGCGGTGGACTTCTACACGTTCAGCTACTACATGACCACCTGCGACACCACGCACGAGGTGACCGAAACTGCCGGCGGCAACATGTCTTTCGGCGCGAAGAATCCCTATCTGAAGTATTCCGACTGGGGATGGGCGCTCGACGCCATGGGCCTGCGTTATTACCTCGAGATGGTTTACGACCGCTACGAGAAGCCGCTTATGGTTGTCGAGAACGGCCTCGGTGCCTTTGACACGGTCGAGGAGGACGGCTCGATTCACGATCCGTATCGTATCGATTACATGCGTGCCCACATCGAGGAGATGGGCAAGGCCATCGACGAGGGTGTGGACCTGATCGGTTACACCTCTTGGGGCTGTATCGACGTGATCAGCGCCGGTGCGGGTGAGATGCGCAAGCGCTATGGCTTCATCTACGTTGACCGCGACGATGAGGGCAATGGTACATTCGCGCGCTCCAAGAAGGACTCCTTCTACTGGTACAAGAAGGTCATCGAGTCCAACGGAAGCGACCTGGCGTAAAATAGGCACGGAGAATCGCGCGTCTGCGCACCTAAGAGCAAGGAGAGTCTCATGGGTCTGTTCGACATGTTCAAGAAGAAGGAGGCCCCGTCGGCCCCGGTCGCCCCCGCCAACATCGATGCCCAGGCGGGTGCCGACGTGCTGTGCTCGCCGATTCGCGGCAAGGCCATCAAGATGGCCGACGTGCCCGATCCGGTGTTCTCCGGTGAGGTGCTCGGCAAGGGCTGCGCCGTGTGGCCCGAGGACGAGGTTGTGTACGCCCCGGTGAACGGCAAGGTCACCGTCACCATGGGCCACGCGGTGGGCATCATGTCCGATTCCGGCGTCGAGGTGCTCGTGCACGTGGGCGTCGACACGGTCAACCTGCAGGGCAAGGGTTTTACCGGCTACGTCAAGCAGGGTGATCAGGTTGTCGCCGGCCAACCCGTGCTCAAGATGGACCGCGCCGTCATCGCCGAGGCCGGTTACAAGGACTGCGTGGTGCTCGCCGTTTCCAACAGCGCCGAGTTCGAGGCCGTCGAGCTCGCCGTTGAGCCGGAGACCACCGTCGCCGCCGGTTCCGTCGTGGTCAAGGTCACGCGCAAGTAGCTGATTTTGCAGGGGGCTTTATGATTGAGTTCTCGCATACGATCACCGATGCGCAGGGGCTGCACGCCCGTCCGGTCGCCCAGATCTGCGCCGCCGCCCGTCAATGGGAGAGCGGCGTCACCGTTTGCCGTGGCGGTCTTTCGACCTCGGCTACGGACCTCATGGGGCTGATGGGCCTGTGCGCTCGCAAGGGCGATGAGCTGGCCGTCAAGGTGGAAGGCCCCGACGAGGAGGCATGCGCGGACGCGCTGCGCGAGGTGTTCACGTTTTAGCGCGCCATGCGGCTGACGTCGCGACCCCCGCATCTCGGTGCGCCATTTCCATCATGTGTACAAGGGCACTCCATGAAGGTGGAGTGCCCTTGACGTTTATAATAGTCCGGTTGCACGAATGAACCGAAAGGGGCGCCCTATGGCACTCACCGAGGATGACGTCCGCGCGATCGCCGCGTATGCGACCATCGCGCTGGACGATGCGGAACTCGCCGATATGACGGCGTATCTCAACGATGCCGTGGGCATGCTCGAGCCGATTCTGGCGTATGCGGGGGAGGATGTGGAGCCCACGTTCCATCCCATCGGCGATTTGTCGAACGTGATGCGCTCCGACGCGGCGGACGCCGACCGCGCCCTGCCCACCGACGTCGCGCTTGCGAACGCCGCCTCCTCGCGCGAGGGCCAGTTCCGCGTCCCCTCGATCTTGGGTGGAGGTGAGTAGCGTGGCCGTTTCCCTTGATTCCCTCACCGCCGCGCAGATCGCCGCGGGTGTTGCCGCGGGCGAGCTCACGGCCACGGCGGTCGCCCACGCTGCGCTCGACGCCGTTGGGCAGCGTGATGCGGACGTGCAGGCATTTTTGCAGGTCACGCCCGAGTTGGCGCTCAAGTCGGCGGAGCGCATCGATGCGGCGCGTGCAGCAGGTGAGCCCTTGCCCCCGCTCGCGGGCGTGCCGTTCGCCATCAAGGACAACATGAATCTCACGGGCACGCGCACCACCTGCGCGTCTCGCATGCTCGAGGGCTACGAGAGCCCCTTCACCGCCACGTGCGTCCAGCGCATGCTCGACGCCGGCTGCCTGCCCATCGGCAAGGTCAACATGGATGAGTTCGCCTTCGGCTCCTCCACGGAGTCCTCGGCGTTCCACCGCACCAACAACCCGTGGGACCTCGAGCGCGTGCCTGGCGGGTCGTCGGGCGGCTCCGCCGCTGCGGTTGCGGCCGGCATGGCGACGCTTTCCTTGGGCTCTGACACCGGTGGCTCGATTCGCCAGCCCGCCGCCCTGTGCGGCGTGGTGGGCATGAAGCCCACCTACGGCATGGTCTCGCGCTACGGCGTGGTTGCCTTTGGCTCGTCGCTCGATCAGGTGGGCCCGTTCGGCCGCACGGTCGAGGACGTCGCCCTCGCGCTCGATGCGCTCACCGCGGGCGGGCGCGACCCGTTTGACGGCACGAGCCAGGACGTCGAGGGCGGCTTTGCCGCGCATGTGAACGACGGCATCGAGGGCCTGCGCGTGGGCGTCATCCCCGCGTTCATGGATGCGGCGGGGCTGGCCACCGAGGTCAAGGCCGCGGTCGAGGCGGCGGCGCGCTCGCTTGAGGAGCAGGGCGCGGAGCTTGTTGAGGTCGACCTGCCGCACTTGGACGCCGCCATCGCCGCCTATTACGTAATCGGCCCGGCCGAGGCGTTCTCCAACCTCGCCCGCTTTGACGGCGTGCGGTACGGCTATCAGGAGCCCGGATGCGCCACGCTCGCCGAGCAGAGCGCCAAGAGCCGCGCGCACGGGTTCGGCGCCGAGGCGAAGCGCCGTCAGATGCTGGGCGCGTACCTGCTCTCGTCGGGCGTGTACGACAAGTACTACTACGCCGCGCAAAAGGCCCGTTCCCTCATCACGGCAGATTACGAGCGCGCCTACGAGAAGGTCGACGTGATCCTCATGCCGGCGAGCCCCACCGCCGCCTTCAAGTTCGGCGAGCTGTCCGACCCCACGCAGATGTACCTGTCGGACATGTTCACCATCTCCATCAACATCGCCGGCAACGGCGGCGTCACCGTGCCGCTCGGCACCGGCGCGGACTCCGGGCTGCCCGTGGCGGTGCAGCTTGTGGGCCGTGCGTTCGACGACCGCCGCTTGCTCACGTTCGCGCGCGCCGTGGAGCGGGGCCATGCCCAGGCCGCCGGCACGCCGGGGTGCGTCGTCGCGCCCAACTTCGCCGGGAAGGGTGGTGAGCTCGCATGAAGGAGCTGACCGAGGTCCTCAAGGACTGGGAGGCCGTCATCGGCCTGGAGATCCACACCGAGCTCACCACGCTCGAAACCAAGATGTTCTGCGGCTGCAAGCTCAGCCATGACGACGCGCCGAACACCAACGTGTGCCCAGTGTGCCTGGGGCTTCCCGGCGCGCTGCCGGTGCCCAACCGCCGCGCCATCGAGAGCATCGTCAAGGCGGGTTTGGCCACCAACTGCCAGATCCAAAAGCGCTCGATGTTCTATCGCAAGCATTATTTCTATCCGGACATGGCCAAGAACTTCCAGACCACGCAGGGGCCTGTGGCGTTTTGCATGCACGGCCGTCTGGACCTCGAGGTCACGGGCCGCGGCGCCGCCGAGCGCCCCGCCTGCGCCTTTGGCGCCGACCAGGCCGAGAGCCTGGCGAGCGCGAGCGCCAATGCCGAGGGCCTGTCGCGGCAGATGGTCGAGGGGCTGCCCGAGCAGGCGTCCGGAGCCCTTGCCGGGATGGCCGCCTACAACACGGCCGACCTCGCGGTTGCCGAGCGCCACGACGACGGCTCCTACACGGTGCCCATCCGCATCCTGCGCATCCACATGGAGGAGGACGCCGCCAAGATGGTGCACGTGGGCGGTCAGGAGGGCCGCATCGGCGGCGCGGCGGAGAGCCTGGTGGACTACAACCGCTGCGGCACCCCGCTGATCGAGCTCGTGACCGAGCCCGACCTGCGCACGCCCGAAGAGGCGCGCCTGTTCATGGAAAAGCTGCGCCGCATCTTCCTCACCATCGGCATCTCCGACTGCTCGATGGAAAAGGGCTCCATGCGCTGTGACGGCAACGTGTCCATCCGCCGCCGCGGCGAGACGTCACTGGGCACCAAGACCGAGCTCAAGAACCTTAACTCGTTCAAGGCACTGCACGACGGCCTTGCGTACGAGATCTGTCGTCAGGCCGAGGTGCTGGAGAACGGCGGCGAGATCTACCAGGAAACGCGCCATTGGGAACCCAGCCGCAAGCGCACCGTGGTGATGCGCGTCAAGGAGACGGCGGACGACTACCGCCTGTTCCCCGACCCCGACTTGGCGCCGTTCGATCTGTCCGACGAGTTCGTCGAGCACTGCCGCGCTGAGCTGCCCGAGCTGCCCGACGCCAAGCGCGAGCGCTTCGAGGCGGACTTCGGCATCAAGCGCGCGGACGCCGAGCAGCTCGCGGGCGATCCCGACACCGCCGCGTTCTTCGAGCAGGCTGCGGAGGGGCTTTCGGGCAAGGCCGCGCAGACGGTGGCGAACCTCGTGGTGAACGAGCTCGCCGCGTATCTCAAGGGCGCCGGCGCCAGCCTGGCCCAAAGCGGCATCGTGCCGACGCAGGTCGCCTCGCTCGCCAAGCTGCTCGCCGAGGACGCCATCTCGAGCAACCAGGCGCACGAGGTGTTCGAGGCTATGGCCCAAAGCGGTGAGGATCCGGAGGCGATCGTCGACGCGCGCGGCATGCGCCAGGTGAGCGACACGGGCGCGCTGCAGCCGATCGTGGACGAGGTGCTCGCCGCCTGCGCCGACCAGGCCCAGCAGTATCGCGATGGCAACCAAAAGGTCATCGGCTTTTTGGTGGGACAGTGCATGAAGGTCAGCCGCGGCACCGGCAACCCCAAGCTCTTCAACGAGCTGCTCCGCGCCTCGCTGAGCTAGGACGCATCGCTGAGCTAGGACGCGGGGATGACCCAGGGAGGGAGCGCCATGGAGCACATGGTCACGATCCGTCCGGCGACGGAGGCCGACGCGCCCGCCCTCGCCGAAATCTACGCGCCGTACGTGCGCGATACCGCCATCACCTTTGAGTACGAGCCCCCTACGTCGGAGGAGTTCGCGGCACGTATGCGCTCCACGCTCGCATTCTATCCCTATGTGGTTGCGGAGCTGGATGGCAGGCCCGCGGGGTACGCCTATGCGAGTACCTTTAAGGGCCGACCCGCCTACGATTGGGCGGTTGAGACGTCGATCTATGTGGCGCGCGGTTATGCAGGCAGGGGCATTGGCCGCGCGCTGCACGACGCCCTCGAGCGCGCGCTGACGGCCCAGGGCGTTCTTAACATGTATGCGTGCATCGCGGTGCCGCACGGCGAGGACGACGAGATGCTTACGCGCAACAGCCAGCAGTTCCATGAGCATCTGGGTTACCGGTTGGTCGGTGAGTTCGAGCTGTGCGGCTGCAAGGGCGGTCGCTGGTACAACATGGTCTGGATGGAAAAGATGATCGGCGAGCATCGGGCGGACCAGCCTCCGGTGAAGCCGTTTTTGGAAATCGCCGCTTCTGCCGCAGGTCGCTGAGTGCCGGGAACTTTATAGAGGGACGACGCTTGCCCCCCGGTACGTTGGAAACCTCGTAGAGGACGGGACCTGCCCTGGTAAGGGGCTGACAGAGGTCCGACGTTCGCCTCAATGAGGGGCTTGGCACCCGTTTTGGCGAGGGGGAGCAGGGGCGTACGTGTTCGGGTGAAGGTTTGGCATTCGTTATGGGACTCTAAAAGCTCATCGTCACGCCCGACGAGATGTGCTCTGGTGAGCGCTCCGTATCTGTTGCGGCGGGAGCCTGATGTCCGTGCATGGGGATGATCCGCCGGGCGCGTTACGCCGAGCGCTGTTCAAGAGTCTAAAACCAACCTGTACGCGCTTTAGCGTGGTGCGTTGAGCTCGCTACTGGCCCTATGGTAAGGTTTTTTCGTCGGGGGGCCGACGCGCAAGACATAAGTGATGCCGAGTGGCGCCCCTGCGGCGCGGACACCACGCTCGGGTGCGTGGGGGAGCCGGGATGGCCAATAGCAAGCACGGGCGCGTGAACGACATCGACACCGTTGCAACCGTAGAAGATGTGCATGGCGAAGGCCGTGCGCAGGGGGCTGCGCCGCCGCGCCCTTGCGGCTGTCGAGCCGGCGTGCGGTATGAGGGAGAGAGCGAGGCGTGGGCGCAATTGAAGACCATGATGAAAGATCACGAGGTCAAGTCTGGGCAAGAGGTCGATGCGGCAGTCGAATCTGATTCGACTGACCCGTTTGCGACTAAAGACCCCGTTCCCGTTCCCGCCGAGGATCGTGCTCCCGGCAAGCTGCGCGGCGCCGGCGCCCGCTCGCCGCTGTTCTGGAAAACCATGCTCGTTGCCATGGCGCTTATCTGGGGTTACTCCTTCCTCACCATGAAGACGGTGCTCGACACGGTGCCGACGTTCATGCTGTTGTCGTGCCGCTTCCTGCTTTCCGCGGTCATCATGTTCGTGATTTTCCATAAGCGCATCAAAGCGCATTTCAACCGCGAGTACCTGGGATTCGGCGTGCTCATGGGGTGCGTGATCTGGTCGGCGTATGCGGCGCAGACGCTTGGCCTGGTGGACACCACGCCCGGCAAGAACGCGTTTCTCACCGGAACGTACTGCATCCTCGTACCCTTCATCGCTTTGGTGCTGTTCCGCGAGCGCGTGACCAAGTGGCACATCGCTTCTGCGCTGATGTGCCTGGTGGGCGTGGGCTTTGTCGCGCTCGATAACTTCAGCATCCAGATGGGCGACCTGCTCACGCTGGTGGGCGCGATGTTCTTTGCGGTGGATATGGCCGTGGTGGGCCATATTGGCCGCACGCGCGACGTGAGCGTGCTAACCTCGTGGATGTTCCTGTTCGTGGGCCTGTTCTCGCTCGCCGCCACGTGTGCGTTTGAGCCGCGGGTCCCCGCCGAGCAGTGGACGCCGGAGATCATCGGGCAGCTCGTGTTCCTCGCTGTGGTGTGCACCACGATTGGCTTGCTTTTGCAAAACCAGGCTCTTTCCCACGTGCCGCCGGCGACCGGTTCGCTGCTGCTATCGCTTGAGAGCCCCTCGGGCGTGTTGTTCTCGGTGCTCATGGCGGGCGAGGTGCTCACGGGCAAGCTCATTTTTGGCTTTGCGCTGATTTTCTTGTCGATCGTGTTGTCCGAGACCCACTTTAGCTTCTTGCGTAAGTTCTTCAAGAAGTCTTAGCTGGTCGGCAAGGTGATTTGGAGCCGCCGCGCGCGTGTTGCGCGGTGCAATTGACGCGTTTCAGGTGCCCCTCCTTTCCAAGGAGGGGCACCTGCGTTTACACGGATGCTCCAGTTCGCGCGGATGCTCCAGTTGGCACGGACGGTCGCAGTTGGCGTGGACGGTCCAGTTTGCGCGGGTGGTTCAGCTTGCGAGGACGGTCGCAGTTGGCGCGGGCGGTCAATCATTGAAATGTGTGGGGTTTAAAGAGATGTCTCGAGTAGACGAGTCGTTTCGTGAATAAAACCGCAGGTCGCAATTCGCCGATTGGCTGCTCCACCTCATGGCGTGGAAATAAACCCCACACATTTTAATTACAGACCCCCTGTATGCGTCTTAAAAGCCCCTACATGCGCGCAGAAGGCTCTTAAATGTGCGGCGGAGAGCCCTTGTTGATGCCCTCAACTAAATGTGCCTAGCTACATTACAAATCCGCTAGAGCCGTCAACAGTTCCTCGACATGCTCGGGCTGCGTGGCCCAGCTCGTTACGAAGCGCAGGACGATGCGGTCATGTCCCGTGGGATCGACGGCGGGGGTGAGCTCGGCGCCGCATGCTTGCGCAACGCGACCGCCGAGCGCGGCGTCAAACCAGAAGAATTGCTGGTTGCCGTTTGTGCGGACGTACGGTTCAAAACCAGCCGCTTCGAGGCCTGCGGCGAGCTTCATGGCGCAGATATTGGCGCGCCTGGCGTGCGCAAAGTAGGGGAGGAGCCCCTCCTCGTTGCGCAGCTCGGGATCAAATGCCGCTTCGTATTGCACGCCCATGAGGCGGCCCTTTGCGGTCATGTGGCCCGCCCGTTTGGTGAGATAGGGAATGCGTTCGATGGCGCGTTGCCCGCGATCGCTGCGAGGGCTCACCACGAGGGCCTCGCCAAAGAGCATGCCGGCCTTGGTGCCTCCCAGGGTAAAGGCGTCGGCTCGCGAGGCGAGGTGCTCGAGGGTGAGGTCGTTGCCGGGGGCCGTGAGGGCGCTTGCCACGCGCGCGCCGTCCACGTACACGGCAAGATCGAGATCCGCGGCAATGTCGCAGAGCGCGTCGAATTCGGCTCGCGTGTAGACGTGTCCGAGCTCGGAGGTATTGGAGAAGTACAGCATGGCCGGGCGTGTGACGTGGCAGCCTCCGGCGACGTGCTCGCGGTACACGCGCTCGACTTCGGAGGGAGTGAGCACGCCAAAGGGGTCGTTCGTTGCCAAGATGCGCCTACCGCACGCCTCGATGGCGCCCGTCTCGTGTGCTGTGGGGTGTGCGTCCGCCGCGAGGATGGGCCCCTCGAAATCGTCGGTGAAAGCGGAGATGCACACGGCGTTTGCCGCGGTGCCCCCGGGAATAAAGCGCACGTACGCGTCCGGCCGCCCGCATGCCTCGCGAATGAGTTCGGCGGCGTGGACGCAGTGCTCGTCGGCGCCGTAGCCGGGCGTCTGCTCGCCGTTGGTGCGCAGGAGCGCGTCGAGCACTTCGGGCGCGGCGCCCTCGGAATAGTCGTTGCGGAATTGATGCATGGTAAGGCCCTTCCCCAAGAATGCGAACGTCTCTATGGTACGCCATGAAAATGGGCCAAGAACCGGAGGCCTTGGCCCAGATGCCTGTCATGTGCCGTGCACAGCCTCGTAAGGTGTACGTGGGATGGCGGACAGCGTGCGGATGTTTGCCTCCGGTAACCGCGCGATCTCGGAGGCGGCGTCGGCGGTGCTCCATCGATTGAATCGCCGGGGTGGAGTTCGAGGCGTCCCGTCAATTGCAAATCGACAAGGAAGCATCGGTGCTATCAGCTGCGCGATCACCGAGTCACGTTGTCTCATCGGCTACGTGATTGCAGGGGGGTGGCGTTGGTGTTGTGCCCCACGAGCTATGTAACCGCGGAGGCGTCGCCGACGAGACGGCGATGATGTTATCCAGGCATCCGCGCGATCTCGGAGGCGGCCTTGTCCCATCGGCTGCGTGGTCGCAGAAGTGGCGTCGGCGCTACCCCACCAGTCGTGCGATCGTCGAGACGGCATCGGCGCGCTCGATGAGCTGCTCGTCGTGCGTCTCCATATTGCGCAGCTTGACCTTGCCCGCGGCGAGCTCGTCGCCGCCGATGATCACGATGTGGCTGGCACCGAGCTTGTCCGCTTGCTTGAACTGTGCCTTGAGCGACTTGCCCTGGTAGTCGCACTCGGTGCGCACGCCCAAGCCGCGCAGCTCGCGGGAGAGCGCGAACACCTCGCCGCGCAGATCCGCGCCGGCGTTGGCAATGAAGACGCACGAGGGCTCCTGTCCGCCCAGTTCGACGCCGAACGCCTCGAGCGCAAGCGCGATGCGCTCAAAGCCCACGGCAAAGCCGACGCCCGGCGTGGGCTTGCCGCCCTCGAGCTCGACCAGGCCGTCGTAGCGACCGCCGCCGCCGATGGAGCCCACGCCCGCGCCCGGGGCCTCGACCTCGAACACGGTGCGTGTGTAGTAGTCCAGGCCGCGCACGAGCGTGGGGTCCTCGACGTACTCGATGCCCGTGGCGTCGAGGTAGCGCTTGACCTGCTCGTAGTGCTCGCGGCAGTCGTCGCACAGGCAGTCGCGCATGAGCGGGGCGCCCTGCATGACCTCGTGGCAGTGGGGGTTCTTGCAGTCGAACGCGCGCAGCGGGTTGAGCTCGGCGCGCTCGCGGCACTCGTCGCACATCTCATCGGCATGGTCGAGGATGAACTGGCGCACGGTCTCGCGGTAGGCGGGGCGGCACGAGGGATCGCCCATGGAGTTGATGAGCAGGCGCAGCTTGGAAAGGTCAAAGCCCAGGCGCTTGAAGAGCTCCATGAGCATGATGATGCACTCGGCGTCCGCGGCCGGGTCGGGGGCGCCCAGCCACTCGATGCCTACCTGGTGGAACTGGCGCAGGCGACCCTTCTGCGGGCGCTCGCCGCGAAACATCGCCTCGGCGTACCACGCCTTGAACGGCGTGGAGCCCTGGGGGACCAGGTTGTTCTCGACGACGGAACGCACCACGCCCGCCGTGCCCTCGGGACGCAGTGCCAGGCGCTGCTTGGCCTTGAGCTTGGTGTCTGTGCCCTCCTCGAGCACGCGGGCAAAGTTCGCGCCGGAAAAGACGCGGAACATCTCCTTGCGCACCACGTCGGTGGACTGGCCGATGCCGTGCACAAAGACGTCGAGCTGCTCGATGGCGGGGGTCTCAATGGCATCGAAACCATACGGCTCGAACGTTTCCTGGGCGATCGTTTGCATGCGCTGCCAGGCGCGCATGTCGCGCCCGATGAGGTCCTTGGTTCCCTCGGCCTTTTGTGCCTGCATGGGCATTCCTGTTCTATCCGTGCATGTGCGGTTTCATGCGTGTTTTCATGCGCATCCAGTATACCTTGGCTCCACCCGCCGAGCACATCGACCGTCTGCCGATAATTTGTTGAAACGTAGGAGATGCGCTGTACCACGCTAAAGTATATAGTCGGCAGGGAGCCCGCTGCCTATAATAGAGCGGTCGAGCGGGTTCCATCGGGCCCTGCTCCTGTGAATAAAGGAGGTAGAGTGGCCGAGAACAAGCACATCGAAACGCGGTTGGGCGAAGCCATCACCGGCGACATGATCGCGGACGTCATGTCCGGGACGCGCCGAATCGACCTGTCCGACCTCGAGGCGGCCGTCGAAGTCCTTTCCGACATCGACATTCCCGCCGAGCTTCGCGACAACCTGGCGCTCTTCCTGCGCCTCGAGCGCCGCGTGCTGCGCGAGTACGACCCCGCCGTGCTCGATACCTTTGACGAGCTCATGATGAACGTCATCCGTGCGAACGCCGGCGACCCGGGCGCGGAGGCCGACGGCGAGGACGTGGATGAGCAGGGCATGCCCGCCTCGAGCACTCCTTCCGCCGAGGCGTTCCGCGACGCCATCGCCCTCATCGACGCCCTGCCCGTGGACCGCGCGCAGGTGATTGTCCGCGCGTTCACGGCGTTCTTCCACCTGGCGAACCTGTCCGAGGAGAGCTACCGCGTCGGCATCCTGCGCGAGCGCGAGCGCAACGTGTCCACCGAGGACGCGGTCGACCCGGCCAACGCACTCACCGTGGCGTTCCACCAGCTCACCGAGGAGGTCGGCGGCGCCAAGGCCACCGAGCTGCTCAGCCGCCTGGAGTTCCACCCGGTCTTTACCGCGCATCCCACCGAGGCGCGCCGCAAGGCCGTCGAGGGCAAGATCCGCCGCA
>ERZ1032357.64-NODE-64-length-35974-cov-45.015535_pt1 | contig 35974 bp, 31 predicted proteins | sample MGYA00517100_ERZ1032357 | MGnify/ENA primary metagenome ERZ1032357 (study PRJEB33719, sample SAMN04262589) | wastewater metagenome | biome: periurban shantytown; feature: animal feces; material: feces | host: Canis lupus familiaris | place: Peru: Lima | collected...
CTCGTGGGCGTGCTCGTGGGCGTGCTCGTGGGCGTGCTCGTGGGCGTGCTCGTGGGCGTGCTCGTGGAGCGCATGGTCGCATGCCGAACGGGCGGCAAGTGCTCCCCCGCCGCCTCCGTGCAGATATTCCATATCGTGATCATGATTCTCGTACACCGCGTCGAGCATCACATTGAAGTCGCGGCAAACGATGCCGGCCTTATACACGCGGCTCACCTCAACCGCGAACCCCTCGACCGGCAGGCTCGCCAAGACCTCGCGCACGGCGCGCTCCGCCCCCGCGGGATCTTCCGCCACGTCAATCAAAGCGGCGACAAGCATATCCCCCGCAATGCCCGACTGACAGTCCAGCCAAAGCGTCGCGCCCGTGGAGAAGCCCCCATCGCACGCGGATGAACCTCCATCGCGCTCCCCGGACGATCCCCCATCGGCAACCACGCGATGCCCCTTTCCGCGAGAGTTAACTTTCGCGGCTTTTTTTTCGGCATTTCCGCCGTTTTTCGCCCTGAGAGTTAACTCTCGATGCGCCGGCATCCCACCGCGCGCATCATGGGGCGTCTCCCCCATCGCATTCCGGATGGCGCCCTCGACGGCGCGCGGGGCAGCCTCTCCGACGCCGCTCACAGCACCGCTCACGAGAGCTTCCTCGGCAACGCCCCGAGCGTCTTCCGCGGCAGCGCGTACGGCGTCCTCCCCAGCAGCGCCCCGGACGGCACCCCCGGCGTCGCCCATGATGGCCTCCCGGTCTCGCATCGCTCCCTGCGCCATACCTATGCCTCCTTGCCGGGAAGATGATTTATGAGCGACGCCTGGAACGCCGCCCCAAACCCATTGTCGATGTTCACAACCGAAACGCCGCTCGCGCAGCTGTTGAGCATCGCGAGCAGGGCCGTCACGCCCCCAAAGCTCGCCCCGTACCCCACGCTCGTGGGCACGGCGATCACCGGACACGACGCCAAGCCGGCAACCACGCTGGCCAGTGCCCCCTCCATGCCGGCGACCGCCACGATCACGCGGGCGCGTTGGATGTCGTCAAGGTGTCCCAAAAGCCGATGAATGCCCGCGACGCCCACGTCGGTCAGGCGCTGGACTCGATTGCCCAAAAACTCCGCGGTCTGCGCCGCCTCCTCGGCCACCGGCACATCGCTCGTGCCCGCGCAGACAACTAGCACCGTGCCGCAGCCGTCGGGCTCGGGCACACCTCCCACCACGCCCAGGCGCGACACCTCGTCAAACGCCAGGTCAATCCCTTGTGCGCGCACCTGCGCAGCCTTGGCCGCATCGAGACGCGTCACGAGCACGCGCTCCTGGCCGGCACCGAGCAACGCGCGCACGATCCCCGCGATCTGCTCAGCGGTCTTGCCCGCGCCATACACCACCTCGGGGACGCCGGTGCGCGCGGCGCGGTCCATATCGAGCTGGGCAAACCCCACGTCGCACACGGACGCCGAACGAACGCGGTCGACAAGCGCGCTCGGGCGCATCTCGCCTGCGGCGACACGTTGCGCGAGCGCGCGAACTTCCTGCTCATCCACGGGTATCCCCTTCCAGTCGACGCGCCGGCTCGACGCGCATTTTCCCCGCGCAATCATATCCCTAAAGCGCGCTCAAGCCGCAAGCCCATTCGACGTTCCAAGCAACCCTTGCACGACGCGACGCGGCCCAAGAGAGCAAGGACCTCCTTGCCGCACCGGCAGTAGGGGCTTGCAACGCCCCCGCATACGGCCCCTCTCGTACGGACCCGTTCGCACGCAACCCATCCGCTTGCGCGCGTTCACGCCGCAAGATCGTTTCCCCACCGCTCATCCGGCCATACGCCCTCACACAACGGCGCCCCGCCGCCCTGCGCATCGCAGCAAGACGACGGGGCGCCACACGCTCAACGCACCGCAGCATCAAGCACCGCCACCGGCACAAGCGCATCACCCATCAAAACAAGCAATACCCCCACGTGGGCGAACGCCCCGCAAATTGGAGCGGAAAACGAACCCCGCACGCTCACAGCCGGCGGCTCTTCCAGCCCAGGCGCATTACAGGCCCAGAGCCTCCTTGATCTGGGCGGCCACCACGTCGGCGTCCATGGCGGCGAAGGCGTTGAAGTCGATCACCTCGACGCGCTTGTCGGGGAACAGCGCACGCACGAGCTCGGCCTCAAACTGGACCTGAGGGGTCAGTAGAATCAGCTCCGAATCCACGCCCTGCTCCTTGGCCTGGGCAACCGACCACGCGTTCACGCGCACGGGCGCATTCTGCTCGTCCAGGACCTCCTGAACCTTCACGGCAAAGATATGCGTGGAGGTGCCGGCGGCACACAGCATCGTCACGTTCTTCATGGCATGTCCTTTCACGGTTTCGCCCACACGGGCGCGCACCGCGCCTCTTCTCCAGTCGAAAAGGCGCAGCGCTCACATCATAGCAAGGTCAAACGCTAGCAGCCGCAGGGGTGGGACGGCGCATCGTCGCGGAAGTGGGAGTTCTGAGAGGGGTCCTTCATGCACAGATGCGGCACGGCGCTCACGTACGCACCGGGCAGCGCAAGGATATTCGGGTTGCCGTCGGTGTACTTGCGGGTGGCGTCGGCGATCGCCTCCTCAAACGTCGGGCGGGTCTTGAGGCCCATGGTGCGGGCGATGCCCGGCTGCTGCGCGCCCACGATATACGTCGCAGAAAGATACTTCTCGGCCAGATTGCCACAGCTCATCATGCTAAAGCCGTGGAACGGGTGGAACGCGCCGGCAAAACGGTACTTGCGGATGTACTCCTCGTTGGTGGCAAAGTACTCGCCGTACTTGATCATGTCGTCGAGGGTGTTCATCTTGTCGGTCTGCCACAGCTCCCACTGCTCGCGCAGGTACGGCCAGCGCTCATCGTGGAACCAACCGTTGCAGTAGCTCGCGATCACGAACACGCAGTGGTCGGACAGGATGCGCTTGTGGCGAATCACCTGCGCGGAAACCGCCTGCATCATCTGGATGGGGTTCGTGCCCATGCCGTCGCCGTAGTGGAACTTGGTGGGCATGCCCATGACCACGATGTCGTATTTCTTCTCGGCCCAGTGCACATACGTGCGCTTGTCCGCGGTCTTCCACGCAATGGGCTGCATCTCGGCGGCATAGCCGGAGTTGATCTCGATCTGGCGGCTCCAGGTGTCGAGCACGGCGTCGCAGCAGAAGAACTTCTTGCCCATCTTCTGCTCCATGAACATGCCCTGCTGGTCAAACTTGCTGCGCATGAGGCTCGAAGTGGAAACCGGCACAAAGTCGGGGCGGCTCATCACGCGCGGCACGTGATGCGCGCTGATGGAGCGCCAGTGCGTGATGCCCGTGGCGCAGTGCTTGTAGCCGCCCGAGTAGCCGCCATACGGATTGCCCTGCGTGTGGCCGATGAGGATGGCGATGTCGGCGTCGTAGACGTACTTGTTCATGATCACGTGATCGCCCTGGGGCGTAAAGCCCAGGTCGACCAGATGCTCGTAGTCCTCGGAGTCGTGGCTCGTGATCTGGCCGCTGTCGTAGAACTCACCGAACAGCTCGTCGCCCAGAATCTGACGGGCCTCCTCGACGCTCGTGCGGGGATGCAGGCCGTTGGAGAACAGCAGCAGCACGTCATCGTGCGAAACGCCGTTGGCGAACAGCTCGTCCAGGCACACGCGAATCGACACGCGGCGGTGCGAGGTGGGCTGCGTGCCGCCCTTTACGATGTCGGGGATGATGATGACCACCTTGGCGCCGGGATGCGCAAGGTCGGCCAGGGGCTCCATGCCAATGGGGTTGCGCACGCTCTCGAGCGTGGCGGCATACAGGGAGTCCCAATCCTGCGGGAGGCACTCTGGGTCCTTGACCGTCTCGCCCGTGATGAACACATCGGTGCTATCGGGCAGGTCGGCGGCCATCTTGCCGGTGCCATATTCGAATTCGAGCTTCATGAGCTGTTCCTTTCGCTAAACGTAGATGTTATCCGGCCCCGAACACCGCGCCCGTGGCCTGCACGCGCCTACGCGTTGAGATACAAATCGACGATCTGGGCGTACTCGTCCGGGTAAAAGCCGATCTCGCCGCTAAACCGCGTGAGCGCGATCAAGCCGCCGTCGATCTCGGGAATACCGGCGAGCATCTCCGCGTTGTCCGCCTTGAGGCCACCGCCGTACACGACATCCACCCCGGGAACCACGGACTTGACCAGGCGTGCCACCTTTTGGATGTACGGGGCGTCCGCGGGCGTCTTGCCCGGCCCGATGCTCCACACGGGCTCGTAGGCGATGCGCACGTTCGCGAGGTCGGCGCCCTCGAGACCCTCGGTCACCTGCGCGGTGAGGACCTCCTCCCAACGCTCGACCTCCTCGCTGCGCTCACCCATGCAAAAGAGCACCTTGAGCCCCGCCGCCTGCGCGGCGATGACCTCGCGCGCGAGCACACGGTTGACGGCGTGCTCAACGTCCTCGGGGGCGGCGCCGGCCTCGCCCATCACGGCGCGGAGGTTCATGCGCTCCTCGCAGTGACCGATGAGCGCCCAGCCGCATCCCAGCTGGGCCACGGCGTTGCCCGTGCGCAGGGACGTGAAGGCGCCAAAGTTGCCGCCCACCGCCGTGTCGGCGCCATGGACGCCCTGGCACCCCACGCCGAGCGGGGACCGCCCCGCGCCGCGGACCGCGCCGATCAGATGGGCCTCGGGCAAAAACGCAGCGAACTCCGCGACGTCCGCGTAGCGCTCGGCGACCTCCTTGATGGAGGAGGTCACCGCCTCGCCCCACGCGCTCGGCTCGGCAAGGCGGTTGACGCCGCCGAGCTCCGGCGTGATGTCGAAGCGCTTGAGGTTTAAGAAGATGTGCTTCATGGTTGATACCTTTCAGGTCTACGCACCTTTACGGGGCAAACGGCAAACGGCGGTCGACGAGCGCCGAACGTCACGGGCGGCCGCGGCGTCCGGACCCGACGGGCAATCCGACGCGCGCAGAGAGCCCTCCCTACAGGAAGCTCACGAACTGTGGCAGGTCGCCCACAAGCGGGGCCGCCCAGTCCTTGAACGCCTGGGTCACGCCGTTGCCCGCCTCGTTGATGAACTCGTCGGGCAGCAGGCGCTCGATCAGGCGCACGCGTTCCACGTCGATGAGGTCGGTGGCGACCGCGTACTCCTCCCCGGGCACACGCTTGATGCCCACCATCACGCCGGTCGCCCCGTCGAGCGCGGCGCGCACTGCGGCGCGGCCGACCTCCTCGGCCTCGTTCACATCGCGCTCGCTGCGCAGCGTCATCGACGCGCGGCCGAGCAGGCCCGGCTTTTCCGAGCGCGCCTTGTAGCCCAAGCGCGCCACGATGAGATTCGCCAGGTGCGAGGACACGTCGCCAAAGTAGGTCTCGCGCTCGACCTCCATGATCGGGTCGACGATCGGGTTGCCCTCGGCGTCGTGCAGGCCCTCGCTCGCAACGACCACGCCGCCGCCCTTCTCCTCGATCAGGCGCTTGCAGTCGGCCAAGAAGGCCTCCTCGTCAAACGCGCGCTCGGGGACGTAGATGAGGTCGGGCCCGCCCTGACCGCACTGCTCGGCAAGGGCGGTCGCAGCGGCGACCCAGCCGGCGCTACGGCCCATGACCTCGACGACCACGATATGGATCGGCATGCTGTGCACGTCGCAGCACACCTCGCCCACGCTCTGCGCGGCATAGCGCGCGGCGCTGCCGTAACCGGGGGCGTGGTCGATCTCGGCGATGTCGTTGTCCATGGTCTTGGGCACGCCGATCACCTGGATATCCGCACCGGCCTCGCGGCATGCCTCCTGCAGCAGCGCGCAGGTGTTCATGGTCCCGTTGCCGCCCGTGAGCATCACCACGTCGATGCCGTTCTTCACGAGCACCTCGACCATCTGGGGGTAATGCCCGCCCAGCGCATCGCGACCCGTGCCGATGGCCGACCCGGGCGCGTCACGCAACCCCGCAAGCACGTCGTCGTCAATCTCATCGAGCGCGATGTACGTTCCGCTCAGCATGCCCGCGGGGCCGCCGTGCGAACCGTACACGTGCGCAAAGGCGCCCGAGCGCTTGGCCTCGTCGACGATGCCGTACAACGATGCGTTGATGACGGCGGTCGGGCCGCCGCCGTGCATCACCAACAGGTTCTTTCCCGCCACGGCTATCGACCCGCCTTTGCATAGCGCTCGGCCATCTCGTCCAGCGTCGCCATCTCGACGAGCGGGGCCTTGCCAAAGCTGCCGAACTCGACGATCAGCGTTCCCACGGCCTCCTTGACGCCCGCCTCGACAACGTCCACCAGCGTCTGGGTGTCCTCGTCGGGCACCACGCCGTACATGACCGTTTCGTAGATAGCCGGCAGGAAGGCGCGCGGATCGGGCTGGGAGGGGTTGGCCGCCAGCAGATCGTACACGCCGCCGATCGAGGGGCTCTCACGCAGCTCGGGACGACGCTCGAACAGCTCGCGCATGTTGCGCGTCACGGCCAGGCGAATGTCCGTGTCCACGTTGATCTTGTTGATGCCGGCGGGAATCGCCGCCTTCAGCTCCGCCAAGCTGATGCCGTGCGCGTTTTGGATGTCGCCGCCCAGCTCGTTGATCTCGTCGACGATATAGCGGGGCACGGTCGAGGAGCCATGGCTCACCAGCGCGCACTCGAGCCCCTCGTGGGACAGGCACTCGCGAATGGCGATGGGGATCTCACGGCGAAGCTTGACGCCGGCGCCCTTGGAGGGGCCGTGCATGGTGCCGTAGCTGATGGCGAGCGCATCGCAGCCCGTCTTGCGAACGAAGTCCACCGCGGAAAGCGGGTTGGTGTAGGTGCTCGTCGCCGCGAACACGTGGTCTTCGACGCCCGCCAGCACGCCCAGCTCGCCCTCGACGGAAACGCCGCGCTCATGCGCATAGCGAACGACCTCGCGCGTGAGCTCGACGTTCTCGTCAAACGGCAGGGAGGAGCCGTCGATCATGACCGACGTGTAGCCGCCCGCGATGGCGGCCTTGACGCTCTCCATGTCACGGCCGTGGTCGAGGTGGAGCACCACGGGCACCGGGCTGTTCTCGCCGAACTTGCGCACCGCGTCGCCGATGTTCTTGGCGCCGCGGATCTTGTCCTCAACCGTGCCGTTGGCAAAATCGGCGCGCCCGCCCATGAAGGCGTTGGCGAGGTCGGCGCCCTGCAGGATCACCGGGCTGCGGAACATCTCGTGCACCTCGATGGCGGCCTTGGCCTGGCACACCGCGTTGACGTTGAAGGCTCCCTGCGCGTAGCCGTGGGCACGCGCAGCGTCGAGGACGGGCTTAAGCGGAACAAGTGGCATGGTGCCTCCTTCGTGTCGTGCCCGGAGCGTAGGAGTCGGGCTGCTCTCCTCAATCCACGCGAGGTCCAGAAAAGCCCCTAGGGCTGCCTGGCCTCGAATACATTGGCAAGCTTGATGGTGCGCGCGCAGCATGCGCCGCCGTTCACCAGCGACAGGATCTCGTCGGCGCACGCGACGCCGGCGTCGTAATTGGGCATGCGGGTATACAGGTCGGACGCCACCCAGCTCTCGCCGTTGTTCGCCAGCTCGGCGTACACGATGTCGCGCGTAGGCTCGGCCTTACGGAAATAATGCGTCCACGTGGACCACGAGGCGATCACCGCGTCGCCGTCCTCCACCAGGGCGAGCGCCTCGCGGGCGCTCTCCAGGAACACCTCGTTGAGCCGCAGCCCCTCTTCGGTGTCGCCGGCGTAGTACCGGGCGTCCCAAACCTCGATGCTGTCGAGCGCGATGGGCGCCGAGCGAACGATGAGCTCGACGTCGCTGCGCCCCTCGACCGCGTCGCGCACGCCCTGCTCGCGCAGGCGCTCCTGAGGGGTGTCGGCGTCGGGCCTGAAATACAGCACCCGACGGCAGCCCCGCGCGAGCACGCGAGAGGTGATCAGGCGGGCGCCGCCCCGGTAATCAAGGTCGACGGTACTGTAAAAGTCGCCCTCGGTTTGGCAGTTGAACACCACGAGCGGGGCGCGCTCCGCCTGCAGCAACTCGAGGCTCTTCTTGTCGGGACCCATGTTCTCCGTCCCGATAAAGATGATGCCCGACACGCGCCCCGCCAGGTAGGCCCCCACGTAATCGGTAAAGCCCCGCGCGTCGACGGCGTTGCCCAGCAGCAGGGCGTTGCGCTCCTCCTGCTCGAGTCGCTCCTGGATGCCAAAGACCATCTGAGCAAAGCGCGGAACCGCCAGGTTCTTGCGAATGACCACGCCCACGCAGGGGATGCAGGAGCTCCTGAGCGTCTGGGCATGGGTGTTGGGGATGTAGTTGAGCTTGGCGACGGCCGCGAGCACGCGATCCCTCGTCTCGGGGCGCACCGTCTGGCCGGGCGTGTTGTTGACGACATAGGACACGGTGGCGGCGGTCACGCCCGCCTCGCGGGCCACGTCTTTGAGCGTCGCGCGCTTGTTCATGCGTCCTGTCCCCTTGCCTCGCGAGCCGGTATTCGTTCGCCCATCATATTAGTTATACGATTAAGTTGCCAATTCGGCTTTCTTGCGGTTATGAAGACTTTATGTAGGCGTGGAGACTTTTGCCGCTCACCGGCGCAACACAGCCGCTCATCTGCGGCATCAGCAAAGACATATGGGGCTTACCACCATGTTTACCTGCATATTTATATGTTGAAACCGTTTACCGGCATTTTATATACGTTCACGTAATTGCCCGTTTCAACAGCTTCCTAGTATATAACCATCAGATAAGAACCGGATTGTTCCTCGAGCAGATGTCAGTTTTTCTCTGTTGTGTTGTGCTTTTATCACTTAAACGTTTAAGCATTTAAGCCTCAAAGGCGGTGCACGTGAGAAAGGAGCCCCATAAGATGGAGCATAAGAAGAACGTACCGATCTGGGCGCGCATACCCAACGGCGTGTGGATGGCGATCTCCCTCCTTTGCGCCGTCGCGCTCTGGCTCTTTGTGTCGGCGGAGCTGCCGGCCGTCTTCGCCCCGCCCGCAGAGGTGTGGGCCGCGTTCGTCGAGCGCGCCACCGGCGGCACCCTCTGGGCGCACACCTGGGCCTCGCTCTCCCGCGTGCTGACCGGCTTTGGCCTCGCCTTCGTGACCTCGATCCCGGTGGCGTTCCTCATGGCGTGGTACGATCCGTTCCGCCACATCATCGAGCCCTGGATCCAGTTCATCCGCAACATCCCGCCCCTGGCCTACGTGTTCCTGCTCATCGCCTGGTTGGGCATTGGCAACGAGAGCAAAGTCGCCGTCATCTTCATCGCGTCCTTCCTCGTCCAGGTCGTCACCATCTACCAGGGCATCAAGGGCGTCGACACCACGCTCATCAAGGCCGCCCGCGTGCTGGGCGCCAAGCAGTCCGACATCTTCTTCAAGGTGACCATCCCCGCCACCACGCCCTTCATCCTCGTGGCGGCGCGCCTGGGCCTCTCCACCTCCCTCACCACCCTCATGGCCTCCGAGATCGTCGGCGGCGACCGCGGCCTGGGCATGATGATCCAGCAGGCCAGTGGCTACTACCAGATGGACGTCGTGCTGCTCGGCATCATCATGCTCGGCATCATCGGCATCTTGTTCGAAAAGATCGTTCGCTTCCTCGAAAGGAGGTTCACCGGATGGCAGGAAACGGCTCAGCAGTAAAGGTCCATATCGACCATGTGGTGAAGAAGTTCCAAACGCGCAATGGCGAGATGGTGGCGCTCAACGGCGTCGACCTCGACATCCATGAGAACGAGTTCATCACGGTGGTGGGACCGTCCGGCTGCGGCAAGTCCACGCTCTTGAACATCATCGGCGGCCTCGACGTCCCCACCGAGGGAACCGTCACCGTCGACGGCAAGCCGGTCGACGGCCCCAGCCCAGAGCGCGGCATCGTGTTCCAGCAGTACGCCCTCTTCCCGTGGCTTACCGTTGAGAAGAACGTCATGTTCGGCCTCAAGCTACAGGGCAAATCCAAGGAGGAGGCGCGCGAGATCGCGCACAAGTACCTCAAGATGGTCGAGCTCGAGGACTTTGCCGGCCACTACCCCAAGGAGCTCTCCGGCGGCATGAAGCAGCGCGTGGCCATCGCCCGCGCCTACGCCACTAACCCGCAGGTCCTCCTCATGGACGAGCCCTTTGGCGCCCTCGACGCCCAAACGCGCACCCAGCTCCAGCAGGAGCTCATCGAGACGTGGGAAAAGGAGCGCAAGACCTGCTTCTTCATCACCCACGACGTCGAGGAGGCCATCATCTTGGGCCAGCGCTGCGTGATCATGAGCGCCCGCCCCGGTCGCGTCAAGGACATCATCGACATCGACATCCCGTATCCGCGCGATCAGTCCACCAAGATGAGCCCCCGGTTCCTGGAGCTCAAGAACGAGATCTGGAGCCAGGTCTATCAGGAGTACCTCTCCGTCCGCAAGTAACGGGGCCCGCGGGGCGGCCGGTACTCCACTTGCCCGCCCCGCTCCCCTTACGGTCCGTGCCATCCGCACGACCACCAGGCAGTAACGCGCGTCCACCTCGGAGCGCGATGTATGTAAGGAGCATGCCATGTCCAACTTCACCGACTTCACGATGAGCCGTCGCTCCCTGCTCGCCGGCCTCGCGGGCCTCGGCCTCGCCGCCACCGGCCTCGCCGGCTGCGGTGGCTCCGGCAACGAGCCCAAGGGCTCCGAGCCCGCCAAGGCCGAGTCCACGTACGACCCGGTCACCCTCAAGGTCGCCTACATGCCCAACCTCGGCTCTGCCGGCTCGCTGTTCGCCGCCATCGACCAGGGCTACTTCGACGAAGTCGGCATCACGGTCGAGCCTCAGCAGTTCCAGAAGGGCCCCGCCGAGATTACCGCCCTGCAGTCCGGCGACATCGACATCGCCCAGATCGGCCACGGCGCCCACAGCCTGTGCATCCAGGGCGAGGCCAAGATCTTCGCCTTTGACCAGCTCTCCAAGGCCGACGCCGTGGTTGCCAACAAGGCCAAGGGCATCGAGAAGGCCGCCGACCTCAAGGGCAAGACCGTGGGCGTCGCCGCCGGCACGTCCTCCGAGATCATCCTCCAGTACGTCCTCGAGGACGCCGGCCTCACCAAGGACGACGTGACCCTCACCGAGATGGACGTCTCCGGCATGACCACCGCCCTCATCTCCGGCCAGATCGACGCCGCCGCCACCTGGTCGCCGGCGACCGTCACCCTCGAGCAGGAGCTCGGTGACGATTACCTGGTCCTGGGCACCAACGTCGACTACTCCGACAAGGTCGCCTTCCCCGGCTCCTACATCTGCGCCGTCGATTACGCCGAGGAGAACGCCGACATCCTCGCCCGCTTTGGCGCCGCCATCATCAAGGCCCACATCTACCGCGCCGAGCACACCGAGGACCTTGCCAAGATGCTCGCCAAGGAGCTTGAGCTTCCTGAGGACACTCTCGTTGCCTCCGTGGGAGAGGGCGACTGGGAGGGAGCCGTCGAAGCCGACAAGGACGTAGAGACCGTCAAGGGCTACTACGAGGCACAGCAAAAGGTCTTCCTCGACGGCGGTGCCATCGATGCCGAGGTGCCGGTCGAGGATTACGTGCTCGTGGACGTCATGACCGACGCCCAGAAGGTCTACGCCGACATCAAGTAAGCGCCGACACGCCCCCTTACGCGCTGGCGCCCACGCACCCCGAGCGCCAGCGCCCTCCAACCGCACCAGCCGGGCCTTGCACTCCATGCAGCGTCCGGCTGTTTTACTACGCAACGAATGAGGAGCCACCATGGTTCATGACTACTACCACATCCCCGCCGAGGAGCTGGGGCGCGGCGCGCGCGTACCGCTCACCGTGCTCGGCGACTCGGGCGAGGTCTTCTACGAGCTCGCCCTCGAGATGGTCAGCACCATCCGCGAGCACAACGAGCGCGGCGAAAAGACCGTCTTCATCTGCCCCGTCGGCCCCGTGGGCCAGTACCCCATCTTTGTCCGCCTGGTCAACGAGGAGCGGCTCTCGCTCAAAAACTGCTGGTTCATCAACATGGATGAGTACCTCACCGACGATGACCGGTGGATCGACGAGGACGACCCGCTCTCGTTCCGCGGCTTTATGAACCGCACCGTGTACGGCCAGATCGACCCGGAGCTCCTCATGCCCGCCGAGCAGCGCGTGTTCCCCGACCCGCTCGATCCCGGTCGCGTTCCCGCTCTCATCGAGGAGCTCGGCGGCGTCGACATCGCCTTTGGCGGTATCGGCATCACCGGCCACCTCGCGTTCAACGAGCCCGACCCCTCCCTCACGCCGGAGGAGTTCGCCCAGCTCAAGACCCGCACGCTCGACATCCATGCCGAGACCCGCGCCACCAACTGCATCGGCGATTTGGGCGGGGCGCTCGAGGATATGCCGCACCGCTGCGTGACCATTGGCATGAGCGAGATCCTGGGGGCGCGCAAGGTCCGCCTCGGCGTGTTCCGCGACTGGCATCGCGCCGTGATCCGCCGCACCGCCTATGGGGAGGTCAGCTCCGATTTCCCCGCGACGCTTTTGCAAAACCACCCGGACGCGCGCGTGTACGTCAACGCCAACGCCGCCCAAGCGGCCTGCTAGGGAGGCATCATGAACGAATCCCTCTACATCAAGAACGCGAATGTCTCGCTCCCCAGCGGCAGTGAAAAGCGCGACATCGTGGTTGAGGACGGCAGGATAACCGGCCTGCCCGCGCGCTACGCCAACATTAAGGAGCTGCCCGAGATCGACGCCGAGGGCCTGACCGTCCTGCCCGGGTTCATCGACGTACACACGCACGGCGGTGCCGGCATCGACGTGAACGCCGCCGACGAAGAGGGTCTGCGCACCATCGGTCGCTTTTTTGCAAGCCAAGGCGTCACGGGCTGGTTGTGCTCCGTCCTAACCGATACGCCTGAGCAAACGCTTTGGTGCATGGAGCAGGCCCGCAAGGTCATCGAGGGAGGCCCGTACGACGGGGCGCCGTTGCTGGGCATTCATCTGGAGGGACCGTGCCTGTCGAGTGAGTACAAGGGCGCCATGCCCGAGCACCTGCTCATGCACGAGGCAAGCGTCGATTTGTTCCGCACCTACCAGGAGGCCTCGGGCGGCCATGTGCGCTACACCACCCTCGCGCCCGAGATCCCCGGCGTCGAGGACCTCATCCCGCAGCTGAACGCCCTGGGCATCACCTGCGCCATCGGACATTCAGGGGCTGGCTACGATGAATCGATCGCGTGTATCGATGCCGGCGCTGCCGCCATCACGCACTGCGGCAACGCATGCCGCCTCTTCCACCAGCACAACCCAGCGATTTTTGGCGCGGGCCTTGAGACCGATGTCTACGTTGAGGCCATCTGCGACGGGCGCCACCTCCACCCGGGCAGCGTGCGCCTGTACCTCAAGGCCAAGGGCTGGGACCACGTTGTGGCGATCACCGACTCCATCATGGCAGCAGGCCTGCCCGACGGCTCCTACAAGCTCGGCGTGAACGACGTGGTGGTGGTCGACGGCGACGCCAAGCTCGCCAGCACCGGCGTGCGTGCGGGCTCCACGCTCACGCTCGCCCAGGCGCTGCGCAATATCATGGCGTTCGCAGACACCGACGTCGATCACGCCGTGCGCCTCATGAGCGACAACCCGGCGCGTCTCATCGGGTTTGCCGGTAAGGGCCGCATCGCGTGCGGGTCCGACGCCGACCTCACCCTCGTCGACGCCTCGTACGAGGTGGTCCGCACGATCGTGGGCGGCAGAACCGTCTACCAAGCGTAACGCCCGGGCAGGAGCCGCACGCAACGATGGCGCGCGTGCGGGCACACCCGTTCCGGAGCGCTCCGACGCCAATGCCCGCCGGCGCATCCCGTCGTCGCGGCGGTGCAGCCCGCCGGAGCCACGGCATGGCCCACCGACTCGACGACGCCGAGCAGTCGGGCACCGCGAAGCCCCGACAACGCGACCATGCCGTTACAAGCAGGGAGGGCCACCGATGAGAGATCGGTGGCCCTCCCTGCTATTGCCATGTAAGGCGACGAGGCGACTGCCTACAGCAGGGCCTCTTCCCACGCAGCCTCCTTAAAGCCCGTGAGCACCGTCGCGTCCGTGACGACGATGGGACGCTTGACCAGCATGCCGTCGGTAGCGAGCAGCTCGTACGCCTCCTCGTCGGTCATGCCCGCGTCGAGCTTGGCCTTGATGCCCAGCTCGCGGTACTTCATGCCGCTCGTGTTAAAGAAGCGGCGCAGCGGCAGGCCGGAGCGCTCGCGCCACTCTTTGAGCTCAGCGGCGGTCGGGTTGTCCTCGACGATGTGCCGATCGACGTACTCCACCCCGTGCTCGTCCAGCCACTTCTTCGCCTTTTTGCAGGTGGTGCACTTGGGATATTCGACAAACAACACGGACATATGCTTCCCCTTTCGAATGGGTCGTCAACTCCCTACAGCGTACCCTAGCCCGTATAATGGCAACCATGAAATTCACGCGCGACATATCAGGAATTGGCGAAAGCGAACCGAAGGGCCCGCGGGCCCACGAGAACACCCCCATCGCCGACGCCCAGAACAGCAGCGAAGCGGGCATGGGGGCCTCCGCCGCCAAAGGCTCCAGCATCGAAACGCCAAGCGCAGGGTTCTCGCCTGCCGCAACCCTGTCGCCGGGGAGGCGCGCGGCGCTGTACGGCGTCCTCACCGCCGCCGCCCTCGTCTGCGGATACCTCGAGCTGCTCATTCCGGCACCCTCGACCGTTCCGGGCGTTAAACTGGGACTGGGAAACGCCCTCGTGCTCATCGCGCTCGAGCGCCTCGGCGCAAAGCCCGGGCTCTACCTCATGTTCGCCAAGGTCCTCGCCTCGTCCCTGCTCTTCGCCAACCCGCAGATGATGGTGTTCTCGCTGGCAGGCGGCCTGCTCTCATGGGCCGTCATGGCGCTCGCCGTGCGCAGCGGGGCGTTTTCGCCGGTCGCCACGTCCGTCTTGGGCGGCATCGCCCACAACGCGGGGCAGCTTCTCGCGGTTGCGGCCCTGCTCTCCACGCAGGTCGCCCTGGTCAATGCGCCCATCCTCGCGATCGCCGGCACGCTCTGCGGCCTTGCCGTGGGCGTCGTCGCGCAACTCGTGCTCCGCGCGATCCCCCAGGAGGCGTTTTATGGGCAGCGCTAGCGGCAGCCTCAGCCGGCGCTCGCTGTGCGCCGGGGCCATTTCCCTGCTGCCCGCCGCGGCGGCCCTGCTGTCCGCCCCCCTCCTGAGCGGCTGCGCCAACACGCCGGCCACTCGGCAATCAAGCGACGCCGGATCAGAACCCTCCACAGGGTCGACCTTCGCCTTTGACACCTATTGCACGTTCACCGTATACGGCGATGACTCGGCGCCGGCCCTGCTCGCCAAGGAATGCGCGCGCTACGACAAGCTGTTCAACCTCTACGACGAATCATCCGACATCGCGCGCGTCAATGCGGCCCAGGGCGCCGCAGTCACCGTCGACCCCGCCACGCTCGACCTGCTGGAGCAAGCGCTTGCGTTTTGCGCATCGGCTCAAGGCCTCTTCGACATCTCCATCGGCGCCGTGTCCACGCTTTGGGACTTCTCGGCAGGCGTGCGCCCGAGCGACGCCGACATCGCAAACGCCCTGCCCCATGTGAACTGGCGCTGCGTCGAGCTTGATGCGGAGCAGGCCACCGTTCGCCTCGCCGACCCCGAGGCCAAAATCGACCTGGGCGGCATCGCGAAGGGATACGTTGCCGACCGCCTCTGCGAGCTGATCGAACGCGAGACGCACGCCACCGCGGCGGTCCTCTCCCTGGGCGGCAACATCGCGCTCTTTGGGGAGAAGCCCAACGGCGAGCCCTGGGAAACGGGCATCCGCGACCCCAACGACCCCGGCGGCGCCTCCGTGGTGGGAACCGCGCGCGTGGACGGCGGCTCGCTGGTGACCAGCGGCCTGTACGAGCGGACGTTCGAGCTGGACGGCGTTACGTACTGGCACATCCTCGACCCGCGCACCGGCCTGCCCGTGCAGACCGACGTGGTGAGCGACACCGTCTTTTGCCCCAGCTCGACGCTGGCGGACGCGCTCTCCACCACGCTCTTTGTCGCCGGCAGCCGTGAGGGCTCCGCGCTCGCCGATGCCCGCGAGGGCACCGCCGCGTACTTTATCCTGCAAGACGGCACGACCGCCGAGTCCTCCCGCTGGCAGGAGCTCACCGACTTCCGCGCGTAGCCGTCCCCGTGCAAAAACGAGCGGATTTCATGTACACGCTACCGAGCTCGCCCGCCGCCCTCCACTCATGAGGCGCGCGCGAAAGCATGCGCAAGAGCCGCGCTGCACAGAGGGGACGGATTCACCGCGTCAACGGAACGCCCCTCCATGTGCACATGACATTGGGGGGTCCTAGAACTCGCCCACCATGCGGACCTCGGGCTCCAGATCGACACCGAACTGAGCTTTGACCTCGCTCTGCACGTGCTCGATCAGCCCGAGCACGTCCTTGGCACTCGCGTGACCGGTATTCACCACAAAGCCGCAATGCTTTTCGCTCACCTGCGCATCGCCCACGCGCGCGCCGCGCAACCCTGCGTCCATGATCAGCTTCCCGGCAAAATAACCCGCCGGGCGCTTGAACGTAGAGCCGGCGCTCGCCATCTCGAGCGGCTGCTTTTCCTCGCGGCGCGCCTGATAGTCATCCATGGCCGCGCGGACCATCGCCGGGGTCGACGGAGACAGCTTGAAGGTGGCGGAGATGACGATCAGCCCATCGTCGTGGACGCGGCTCTTGCGGTACCCCATGTTGAGGTCGCGAGCCTCGAGCGTCACCACCGAGCCGCGATTGCCTTGTTTGCTGGGTACGTACGCACGCACCGACTCCAAAACCTCGCCCGTTGTGCCGTCGTAGGCGCCTGCGTTCATAAAGCACGCGCCGCCCACCGTGGCGGGAATGCCCCACAGGGGCTCCATGCCGCTGAGCCCCGCGTCGGCGGCGGCGAGGGCCACATCGCGCAAAAGCGCGCCGGCCTGCGCCGTCACGCGCCAGCGCGAGGCGTCAACCTCGACCTCAGACAGGTTGTCGCGCAGCAACACCACCACGCCGCGGACGCCGCGGTCACCCACCAGCAGGTCGGACCCGTTGCCCACCACCGTCACCGGCACATTGCCCAGGTAGCACGTATCGAGCACCCGCACGAGGGCCTCGGGCGTCGTGGGCGTCACCATCACGTCGGCGGGACCGCCGATCTTGAACGTGGTGTGGTCGCGCATGGGTTCGGTCATGAGCACATTGTCCTCACCCGCGATCTGCGCCAACACGCAGAGCATCTCCTCGCTCACGCACTCGTGCTCGTGCATAGGGCCCTCCCATTGGCCGGATACAAAATCGTCACGACCCACTATACCCAAGCGGCCGCGCCAATCACGCGACTCTGCACCGCATGTGGAGGACAACCCGGACAGCGATGCGAACGAATCGACAGCCCCACCCCGAGCGACCGCAGCCCCGCGGCAGCGCATTCGCGCGCCACGGCAGCGCGGCGTCACGCCCACTGGACGCCAGATGCAGCCCCACCGCGGCTGCACCTCTCAGCGACGCCGATTTTCCCTGCATATGCCCCCGCAAAAAGGGAAGGATGCCGCAAATCGGGCGAAAAGGTAACGAATTTGAAGAGGGGTCGAGTAGACCCTGTTGATAAACGATTTTATCTGGGAAGACCCCGCTCAAAATCACGGTCTACTCGGGACATCCGGAAATTCGTTACCTTTTCGCCCGATTTGCGGCTTCAACCGTCCACACACGACCCCTGGGCCATCGGCGAGCCCGCCCCCTCCCTCGCACGGACTCCATAACCCTTTCGAGGATGCTTCGCAGCAGCCGTCCGGGCGCGCGGGGTTTTGGCAAAGCAAACATTCCGCAGGATGCCGAGCAAAGCTCGGCACCGAGGACGTTTGCGTGTCAAAACCCCGCGCGCCCGGACGGACCGTTGCGCACCGCAGGGAGGCGCGTTATAGTCGATATTGTTTCAGGGCGGGGCGCAATTCCCCACCGGCGGTAAATGCAAACGCAACCCGCGTTGCACGCATGAGCCCGCGAGCCGCACACAGCGGTTGACCTGGTGAGATTCCGGGGCCGACGGTATAGTCCGGATGAGAGAAACGAGGTCACCCTCATGAACAACGCCATCGATTCCCGCACAATCGCCCTCGCGGCGCTCTTCACCGCCGCATCGCTCATCTTGAGCTTTGTGCAGATTCCCATTTTCCCCGCCGCCCCTTGGCTCATGTACGATCCCTCGGGCATCGTCTGCCTTATCGCCGCGCTCGCCTTTGGCCCCAAGCTCGGAGCGAGCGTCGCGATCATCTCGTGGCTCCCGCGCGTCTTCCTCGACCCGTTCGGAGCACCCATGGGCATGCTCTCCACCTGTCTCTTCGTCGTTCCCGCCGCCCTGGTGTACCTCAAGGGCAAACGGACGCGCAGGGCCTCGCTTGCGGGCATGGCCCTCGGCGCGGCGCTGTCCATCGTGCTTTCCTGCGCGATGAACCTGCTGGTCACGCCCCTCTACACCGCCATCAGCATCGAGCAGGTCGCGGGCATGATCCTGCCCATCTTGCTTCCGTTCAACGCCCTCAAGATGCTCATCAACATCGCGGCAGGGCAGGCGCTGCTCGCACCTTGCATGAACGTGCTCAAGGCGCAGGGAGCGGTGCGCCCATGACAAACACCGAGGCGCCCGAACGGACAGGCGCGCTCATACAGCTCACGCATGTGCACCTGGCCTATCCCGGCTCTCAGGCCGAGACGCTCTCAGACGTCTCCCTTTCCATCCCCACGGGGCAGCACGTCTGCATTCTGGGCGGCAACGGATCCGGCAAATCGACGCTTTTGCAGCTCGTCAACGTTTTGGCGCTCCCCACGAGCGGCGCCGTGCACGTGGCGGGCATCGACACGCGCGAGCCCGGGCGGGCGCTCGAGATCCGCAGCCGCACCGCCAGCGTGTTCCAGCACCCCGAAGATCAGATGGTGACGAGCATCGTCGCGGATGACGTCGCCTTTGGACCGGAGAACCTGTGTGTCGCCCAACCCAAGATCGCCTCCCGCGTCGACGCTGCCCTTGCCGCGGTCGGCATGAAAGACCGCGCCCGAAGCGATCCCAGCGACCTTTCCGGCGGCCAGGTCCAGCGCGTCGCCATTGCCGGCGCCCTTGCCATGGAACCCGACATCCTCCTGCTCGACGAACCGTGCGCCATGCTCGACGTGGAGGGTCGGGAAAGCGTCCGCGCCATCATTCGAAACCTGCGCGCCCGCGGCATGACCATCCTGCACGTCACGCACTTTATGGAAGATGCGCAGGAGGCGGATCGGGCGATCGTCCTCAAGCGCGGGCGCGTCGCGTTTGACGGAACGCCCAGCGCGCTCTTTTCCCAACCCGATCTTGTGAACGAACTTGGCCTGGAAATGCCCGGTGGCCGGAGCGAGGCCGGAGCGCAAGGCAGTGACGTTGCAACCGGCGTCGCCGCGCCCGGCATCGCCATTCCCGATGCCCCCGTCGATCCCAGCCTCGTGTTCGAACACGTGTCCTTCTCGTACGAGCGCGCCGCAAACCCGCGCAAACGAACACGCAGGTGCGCGCTCTTTGGCAGCCGCGGCACCGTCGACGCGCCCCGCTCGGAGCGCGCGGGGAAGACCGCCGTGCAAAAGCACCCCCTCGCAGTGGAGGACCTGTCGTTCGAGGCGCGCCCCGGCACCATCACCGCGCTCATCGGCCACACGGGGTCGGGCAAATCCACCACCGCCGAGCTCGCCTGCGCGCTCAAGCTCCCCACCGCGGGAGCCGTGCGCGTTGGGGGCATCGATACGGCCGACCTCGCGCGCCGCCGGGAGCTGCGCGGCCTCGTCGGCTACGTTGCGCAGCTGCCCGAACGGCAGCTCTTTGCCGAAACCGTCTTTGACGACGTGGCCTTTGGCCCGCGCAACCTCGGTCTGACGCCCCGCGAGGTCGAGGCGCGCGTCCACGAGGCGCTCCGCTCCGTCAACCTCGCGCCCACCGACGCGCTCCTCACATCGTCGCCCTTCGCGCTCTCCGGCGGGCAGCAGCGCAGCGTCGCCCTCGCCGGCGTGCTCGCCATGAAACAGCCCATCCTCGTGCTCGATGAACCCATGGCCGGGCTCGACCCCGCCGGCCGAGCGCATGTGCGGGCGCTTCTCAAGCAACTCAAGCGCCAGGGCACCACGCTGCTCATGGTCACGCACAGCATGGAGGACGTCGCCGAACTCGCAGACCAGGTCATCGCACTTGACGGCGGGCGCCGCGTCGATGGGCGCGCCCTCACCGCCCGCCCCGCAAACGGTAAGGGGGTGAGCGAGCATGGCCCTGCGCGCTAGCATCGGACAGTACCTTTCCGTCGATTCGCCCGTGCACCGACTCGATCCGCGCATCAAGCTCGTGGGCACCCTCGCCTTTATGGTGAGCTGCTTTTTTGTGCACACGCCGCTCACGCTGCTGCTCGCGGCGGGGGCAATCGGCGCGGCGATCGCCTGCGCGCACGTGCCCCTACGCAGGCTACTCGTGCAGATCCGCCCCATTGCGCTGTTTCTCGTCATCACGTCGCTGGTGAATCTCCTGTTTGTGCAGACCGGCGCTATCGCGTTGAGCGCCGGGCCCCTGCGCCTTTACTGGGGAGGCATCGAGGCGGCGATGCTGTACACGGCGCGCTTTTTCCTGCTGCTCCTCGCCGGCTCCCTACTCACGCTCACCACGACGCCCGTCGCGCTCTCCGATGCCACGGAGCGCCTGCTCTCACCGCTTGAGCGCCTCGGCGTTCCCGTGAGCCAAGGTGCGCTCGTGCTCTCCATAGCCCTGCGCTTTGTGCCCACGCTCTCGCAAGAGGCCGAGCACGTCATCGCCGCCCAGACCGCCCGCGGGGCGGACCTGGAGAACAAGGGCGCGCTCGCGTACGCAAGGGCGTGCGTCCCGCTCATCGTGCCGCTGTTCGCCAGCGCCCTGCGCCACGCCGACAATCTGGGCCGCGCCATGGACGCGCGCTGCTACACCGGCGGCGCGCGCACCCACTATCGCGTCATGCGGCTCAACGCGCGTCGTGATGCGCCCGCCGTCCTGGCGATCACCGCATACCTCGCGGCGCTCACCGCCCTCAACCTGCTCTAAGCGCTCCAGCGTTCGCCCCGGCAGCCCATATCGTCATACCGGGCGCTGCAATTCCGTGGAGTTTGCACCGAGCCGGGCGCGTTGCGGTATCCTTAAGGCTTGATATGTGGCGTAGATCATTCACACCAACAAAACGGAGCACCCATGTCACACATTCCTCACGCGCCCGCCTCGGAAGCCGAGCAGCAGGAGCGCATCCAGAACACCCTTTTCAACTTGGGATATAACGCCGACTTCACCCGCCGCAGCGCCATCAAGGCCGCGCTCGCGCTCGCCGGCTCCGCCGTCTTGTTCGGCATGCCCCACCGCGCGTTCGCCGCAAAGGCGACGCAGGAGACGCTCGACGCCCTCGCCTCCGCCGAGGAAAAGCTCGCCGCCGTGGAAGCGGAGCTCGAGCAGCTCGCCGCCGAGTTCCAGGCCCTCACGCTCGAGCAGGAAAAGACCATCGCCCAGATCGATGATGTCCAAGGGCAGATCGACGAGACGCAGGAACAGATCGAGCAGAAGCAAGAGGAACTCGAGGACAAGCAGGAGGTGCTTGCCGCGCGCGTTTCCGACAGCTACAAGGAGGGCCCGGGCAGCACGCTCAAGCTGCTGCTCGCCGCCAAGTCCTTTGACGAGCTCCTCTCCAACAGCCGCTACGTCGAAAAAATCAACGATGCCGACAAGCAGGTCATCAAGGAGGTCCAGCAGATCCGCGCGGAGCTCGAGGAGCAGAAGGCCGACCTCGAGCAGCAGAAGGCCGACCTCGAGACCCTCAAGCAGCAGCAGAGCGACCAACTCGCCGACATGCAATCCAAGCAGGCGGAGGTCCAGACCCTGGTGGACGGCCTTTCCAGCGACGTCAAGGAGCTCATGGCAAAGCGCGATGCCGAGTACCTAGCAGCCGTCGAGGAGGAGCGCCGCCAGCAGGAGGCCCAAAAGCAGCACCAGCAGGGCGGTGTCACCTATCTGCCCGGCAACGCGCAGATCTCGGGCTCGTCCCGCTCGCAGGAGCGCGTCGTCTCCTGCTGCCACGCCGTGCCGAGCCCCGGTGCCGGCCTCTGCGCCATGTGGGTCTCCCGCGTGTTCGCCGCCGCGGGCTTTAGCTACCTGGGCGGCAACGCCAACGACATGTATAACCGCTGGTGCACGAGCTCCAATAAGGACCAGCTGCGCGTGGGCATGATCGTCGCCGTGTCCACCTACTCCAAGAACACCATGGGCCGTATCTATGGCCACGTGGGCATCTACGTGGGCAATAACACCGTCATGGAGAACATCGGCGGCATCGCGTCCACCAACCTCGATCGCTGGATCTCCTATTACGGCGACACGGTGAGCCCCCGTTGGGGCTGGGCGGGCGGCTGGGCCCTCGAGTAGCCCGCATCCAACAGGTCTTGTGAACAACGCCTGCCGCATGAAGCCATCTTGGCACGCGGTAGGCGTTTTGCGTTAACGCGGACAGCGAGACGCTCAACGGACGGGGCAACCATGCGAAGCGGTATACTCTCCCCAGCATCATCCCTCGAAAGGAGCGCTCGCATGACTCAAACCCTCACCCCTGCCGACACCTGCGTCCTTGTTACCGGCGGCGCCGGATTCATTGGCTCCCACACCGTTGTCGAGCTGCTTCAGCGCGGCTACCAGGTTGTCATCGTCGACGACCTGTCGAACGCCTCGGCCAAGGTCGAAGACCGCATCAAAACCATCGTCGGCCCCGAGGCCGCGGCCAACCTCACCATGTACGTTGCCGACGTCAACGACCGCGCCGCGCTCGAGGACGTGTTCTCCAAGCACCACATCGACCGCGTGATCCACTTCGCCGGCTACAAGGCCGTGGGCGAGTCCGTGTCCAAGCCCATCGAGTACTACAGCAACAACATCGGCAACACCCTCACCCTCGTCGACGTCATGCGCGAGCACGGCTGCAAGTCCATCATCTTCTCCAGCTCCGCGACCGTCTACGGCGACCCCGACAGCCTGCCCCTCACCGAGGAGAGCCCCAAGAAGATGGCCACTAACCCCTACGGCTGGACCAAGTGGATGATCGAGCAGATGCTCACCGACCTCCACACCGCGGATCCCGAGTGGAACGTCGTGCTGCTGCGCTACTTCAACCCCATCGGCGCGCACGCGAGCGGCCTCATGGGCGAGGACCCCAAGGGCATCCCCAACAACCTGCTGCCCTACGTGGCGCAGACCGCCATCGGCAAGCGCGAGGCCGTGCACGTGTTCGGCGACGACTACCCCACCCCCGACGGCACCGGCGTGCGCGACTACATCCACGTCTGCGACCTCGCCTCCGGCCACGCCGCCGCGCTCGCGTGGATGAACGGCCGCGAGGGCGTCGAGGTGTTCAACCTCGGTACCGGCCGCGGCACCTCCGTCCTCGAGATCATCCGCGCCTTTGGCAAGGCCTGCGGGCACGAGGTCCCCTACGTCATCGACCCGCGCCGTCCCGGCGACGTGGCCGAGAACTACGCCGACTGCTCCAAGGCCCGCGAGCTTATGGGCTGGGAGGCGCAGTTCGACATCGACGACATGTGCCGCGACGCCTGGAACTGGCAGTCTCACAACCCCAACGGCTACGAGGGCTAAAACGCGGCCTCATCGCGTCCGCTCCGCGCAGTCATTGCGCCGGCAGGACGTAGGAGCTGAGGGCGTTACAGAACGAACCTGGACGGGGCGGCCAACGGTCGCCCCGTTTTGCTAGCATTACACGGTGAGATCAACAGAAACGAAAGGGCCGCACATGAGCGATGCAAACACCAACACGGGAGAGGCCTTCGTCGCGTACCTGCGCGAGAAGCTGCCGCTCATCGAGCGCGCCCTGCACGAGGCGAACGCCGCGCCCATGGCAGAGGTCGACGCCCCCGCGCGAGACCTCGACCGGTACCTGTACGAGCCCCTCGCGCACTTCACCGCCGGTGGCGGCAAGCGCGTGCGCCCCGTCCTCGCCCTGCTGGGAGCCGAGGCCATGGGAGGCTGCGCTGAGCAGGCGCTTTCCTCCGGCGTGGCCATCGAGCTGTTCCAGAGCGCCGCGCTCATCCACGACGACATCGCCGATGCCAGCGAGCTGCGCCGCGGCGAGCCCTGCCTTTACCGCACGCACGGTGAGGGCCTTGCCATCAACGCCGGCGACCTTGCCCTCACGCGCGTGTTCGAGGTCGTCCTGAACGATGCCTCCCTGCCGGGCGATCGTCGCCTGCGCGTCCTTGACGAGCTTGTGCGGATGGAGCGTCACACGCTCGAGGGTCAGGCGCTCGACCTGGGCTGGGCGCGCGACGGACGCTGGGACGTCACGAGCAGCGACTACCTGTACATGATCGAGGGCAAGACCGCCTGGTACACCGTGGCGAGCCCCCTGCGCATCGGAGCGCTGGCCGCCGGTGCGGCGGACGAGGCCGCCCTCGAGCTCGTCGAGCTGGGACGCCCCGCCGGCCTTGCCTTCCAGCTGCAAGACGACCTGCTCAACCTCATGGGCGACGCCAGCGCCCAGGGCAAGGACTTCCGCTCCGACATCACCGAGGGCAAGCGCACGCTCGCCGTGGTCTGGGCGCTCGAGCACCTCGATGACGAGCCGCACCGTGAGCTCGTCGACCTGTTGGAATCCAAGACAACCAACCCGGACGAACTCGCGCGTGCCGTGGGACTCATCGAGCAGGGCGGCGGCATCGAGGCGTGCCGCGACCTCGCCCTCAAGCTCACGCGCGACGCGCAGGGCAAGGCACGCGCCCTCGCCACGTCCGGCACCATCACGCCCGAGTCGGCCGAGCTCCTCTGCTCCATGGCAGACTTCTTCATCAACCGCAGCGCGTAGGCGCCCGCGCCCCTAGTTCTTGCGGGTACTCAAGCGACGATACATCACGCCGCCCACCAAGAGCAGCGCCAAAGATGCCGCCAAGGCGAGCGCCGCCACAACCCAGTTGCCATCGCCCACGGCGGAGGCGGCGATCGTCGAGGTCACGATCGAGGGGATGCGGCCGAACGTGGCGATGAGCACCACCGGGACAAACCGCATCTCGGTGAGGCCGGCAAAGTACGTGAGAAAGTCCTTGGGGGTCCCCGGGATCAAGAACACCGCGAGCATCACGAACTCCAAGCGCTTGGCGTCTTTGAGCCATGCGAACCGGTCGAGCATGGAGCGGTCGAAGAACAGGCCCACCAGGCTCCAGCCCCAGCGGCGAACACCCCAGTAAATCAACGAGGTGGCAAGGCCGGCGGCAACCAGGCACAGCGCCGTTCCCTCCCAAAAGCCAAAGGCATAGCCGCTGGCAAGCTCAACCGGTTCGCCCGGCAAGAACGCCAGCAGGACCTGTGCCATGTTGATGCCCAGCATGGCCACGCGGCTCAAAATCGCATGATCGGCAACGAACGCGCGAACCGCCTGGGCGTCGGCCAGCCACGCGATCATGCCCGGCACGTATTCCCAGCACAGCACGGCGATGATCACCGCGAGCACCAAGGCGCCCGCAAGCACGCGGCGACGCAGGGACTTGCGCCGGGCCATGACCGCAGAGTCGCTTGCCGCGTCGCAAGCGGAAGCGCGCTCCAAAGACTCAGGGCGCCTCGTTTCCGTCCCCGTGTCCTGTGCGCGCGTCAACCGGCGCGCCGCGCCGCCGCACGCCATGGGCGCGGGCATCGTGGGAGCGAGCGTCTCCGCGCCCTCAAACACACCGCCGTCATCAATGAGCATCTTGGACATCTGGGCACCTCCTTGCCGCCGTACAAGGCAAGTGTCTCAACCGCGTGTCTACGCTTTGTCTATCCCCGTCAACTTCTTTGCTCGCGCCGGAATCGCGAAAATCCGCGACCCCCCCCCTGCCGCCTTTTCGGGTTCTCGCCGACCTCGGGGTCATCGCTCTTCGAACCGCCCTCAACCGGATTTTGGTCCGCCCCGATCTCAAAATGCGCGCACGCCCGGGCTCCGCCCTGCTCGGCGTTCGACAGGTCGAGCGAGCCGCCGTGCAGGCCGCACAGGATATGCGATATGTTCAAACCCAGGCCGAAGTGCTCGGCAGACTTGTTCTCGCTGTAAAACGGGTCGCAACCCCGGCGCAGGGCCTCGGGCGTAAAGCCGTCGCCGTCATCGGTCACGCGCACGTCGAGCATGCCGTTTTTGGCGCGTACCAGCACGGTTATACGCTCCCGCGCGTAACCGCACGCGTTGCTCAACAGGTTGTCGAGAACCTCCTCCACCAACGCCAGGTCGACCCATGCCGTCTGCGATGCGGCGGGACCGTCCTCGCAGTCCCCCTCCAGACAGACCTTCAGCTCGCCGGCGCGGGCGGCAACGACCTCGACGGCGTGCGCGCGCAGGCGCTCGACCAACTCGGGAACGGCCATTTCCTCACGCTCGACGGGACGGTCCTCCAGCTTGGCCACGCCGCCCATCGCCTGGGCGTAGTGCTCCAAGCGAACGGCCTGGCCCGCAATGGTGTCGAGTTCGCGCTCATCCACCTCGGCGCCACGGGCAAGACGCATCTTCGCCATCTCGACGGTTCCCTTGAGCACCGTCACCGGCGTGCGCATGTCGTGCGCAAACGCCGCATTCAAGCGACGGCGCTCCTCGGCGGTGCGCCACAGCTCGCGCTGGGCCTCCAGAAGGGACGCGCGCATGGCCTCGAGCGTTTTAGACAGGCGCCCCAGCTCGCGGCCGCGCACCGGCTCAATGGAAAAGTCCAGGTCCTGCGCGGCGATGCGCTGCGCCGCGGCAGACAGCTCGCCCAAGGGCCTCTCGATGTGCACGCGATAGAACCGGCGGAATGCGAACCAGCCAAGCCCTCCGTACGCAATCACGGGGGTCAACCCGGTCGCAAGCGCCAAAATCCACGGCAACAAACCCTCGGGCTGCTGCGACGCCGCATAGTACGCCGTATTGGAAACGAGCCCCTCGCCAAACGCCGCCTCTAGGTCCACGCCGGTCATCTGGCCAAACAGCTCGACGGTCTGCGCGCGGCCCGCCCTGCTCAGCTTGTCGTAACGCGCGAGGTCTTCCGCGGAAATCGAGTTATTGGTCTCAAGAACCTCCTCTTGCGGATACCAATCGTTGTAGTTCAGGCCCCAGTCATACAGCCGAATCTGGCCGTTGCGCACCATGTCGGTCGTCGCGTACAACGTGCTGACAGTGCGGCCCTCCTCGGGCACGTAACCGCTCCCGGTTCCCCACTCGCCCGTGGCGATGAACACCGCATAGGGACCGTCGCCGGGCAGATTGAGCTCAGACGCGGGCAGGAGTTCTTGCGAAGCGGGGTCGTAGATGTACGGGCCGGAATCCACCACGCCGCGGCGCACGCGACCACCGGCGAGCGTCACCTCGACCTCGTAATACCCGTTGTTCCACGCGGACAGGCATTCCACCACCGCAAGGGAAATCGCCGTTGCAGCCGCCAGGTACACCGCCAGGTACACGGCGAACACCAAGCCGAGCGGGCGCGTGCGCCACCAAGCGCGCAGGCGCTCACGGCGCGGCAAGCGCCTGAGGGATTCCCGCTCGCGCTTACGGGCCTCCCGGCGCGCCGCGCGACGAGCTTTGCGACGCTCCCTGCCGTCAGCATCACAAACTGGGCAATCCTCCGCCGGATCCCGTTCATCCCCCCGGCGCATTACTTGGCCGTCCAGCGGTATCCAACGCCCCACACGGTCTCGATGGGGTCCTCATCCAGCCCGGCCGCCGCAAGCTTGTTGCGAATACGCCTCACGTGCTCGCGCACCTGCGACGGATCGCCCGCGGCGTCCCAGCCCCATACGCGCTCGTAGATCGCCTCGCGGTCGAACACCTGCCCGGGGCGCTTGCTCAGCAGGGCGACCAAATCGAATTCGAGTTTGGTGAGGTCAACCGGCCGGTCTGCCACCTCGACCGCACGCGAGCCGTAATCGATGGTGAGCCCGCGGAAAAACCGGACCGCCTGCTCCTGGCGGCGCGCTCGTCCCTCACGTGCCATGTGCGCGGCGACGCGACGGCCGAGCACCTCGAGCGAGAACGGCTTCATCACGTAATCGTCGGCACCGGCTGCGAAACCGTCGAGCTGGTCGACATCCTCGACGCGCGCGGTCAAAAAGATGATCGGGCAGCTCAGATGCTCGCGCACGCGGCGGCACACCTCAAAACCATCCATACCGGGCATGTTCACGTCGAGCAGCATGATGTCGGGGGCGGCGCCTGCAGAGGCCGCGGCGAGCGCTTCTGCCCCGCTGTTCGCACATGTGACGTCGTAACCCTCCATGCGGAAGTACTCGGCGAGCATATTCGCGATATCGACCTCGTCATCGACGACCAGCATGCGCATGGCGCTCTCCCCCATCTTCGCCCAGCCTCACATCAGGGCATCATCTCATCATTTCCCTTCCGCCATTTTCCTCCATACCTGTCTACGATTTGTCGATATGGATAAAATGCCATTCCACCGTATGGGGAACCGGTCAGTTTCGATTCGATCAGAACAACAAGTTATTAGACGCCCTGTTATTAGCTCTTTCTTACACTTATCTACCTGCAGTTTTCTAAAACTTGTTTAATTAATAGGGAGAGGCAATCTGACAGACAATTTATTATTTGACCCCTCAATGAAAGGAGATTGCATGAGAACGATCGTCGTTGGGGACATGCATCAGAAGCAGCGTCTGATTTTACCCATCGTGGATGGCGCCACGAGGCTCCTCGGGGCCAAAAGGGTCGTGCTGCTCGGGGATTACTGCGACGACTGGAGCCCCGACAGGGAAACGACCGATGCGAGGCGCCTGGTTGAGGGGCTGGAACATCAGGCAGATTGGGTCGATCGCACGCGTGGGCGCGGGATACAGGTCGATGTCCTGCTCGGAAACCACGATATGCAGTATCTCATCGAGCGGCAGGGGCCGGGCACCAATCTGAACTGCATCATCCCCGTCCAACGACTGCTCATGCAGATGAATGTGCGCATGGCCGCCGTCGTTGACGGATGGCTCGCCACACACGCCGGACTTACCAGCCAATTCGCCGACATCGTGCTCGAGATCGGCGAGGAGGCAGCGCGTTCCGCCGAGCCCACGTACACCGCCGATCCCCCATACACCGCTGAGTCGCTTTCCGATATCCTCAACGCCCTGTTCGACCGCGCGCTGACCGAGATGTCCGAGCACGGCGACGACGAGGGGCTCTTGCTGCTCAACCTTTGCGGCCCCGGCAGGGGCGGCGCGTGCATTCCCGGGCCCCTATGGGCATCGACCAGCGAGCTGGCGATTCTCGGGATGCCGCACCTCAACCAGATCATCGGGCACACGCCCGTCGATTCCGTACGGAAACTCGAGGAGCAGGGGTTCCGCGGCGAACGATACGTTGCCTGCGACACGTTCTCGGCCAGCTTCGATTTCCGCCCGCTTGGCGACGGGAGCATCCTGCTCGTCGACGACGAGACGCACGAGATGCGAGCCGTGACGCCCGAGGAAGTAGACTGCGATTGGGCAGGGGCGCGCTGATGCAATGCGCCCGGCGCGACCGGCGAAGTAAAGGAGATGCCATGGGAAATGCATCAAGTCCCACATTCCGAGAGTTTCTCAATCTGCTTATTTCCGTCACCCCGGAACCGGCGCTGAAGACCGATGAATTCAAAGCCGCGTGGGACGCGGCAGCGAAAGAGCTTGATGAAATAATCGATAAGCTCAAAGGGAATGAGGGCGATGCGGGTCTCATCGATGAGCGCGACGCCGAGGTGCGCAGGCTCATCGCATTGATCCGAACAGACCTCCGCGACAGCTATCTTTTTAATGACACAGAACTTCAAAAGCAAGCTGGCAGCACCGCGCTCAGCGATTATGAGCGTTTCCTCGAAACGGATTCCGCAACGCAATCAAAGTACGCCGGCCATAACTGCGATGGAATTGCGTGGGGTGCACAGAGCGAGATACTTCCTCCTCCCGTCACCAGCAGAAGCATGGAATTCCCCAGCGGCGCTACCGACGGCCACCCCTATGCCAGCTGCTGGGACCACGCCATCACGAACCTCATTTGCAAGACCTGGGGATACTCAAAAATCTCGTACCTGAAAACGCCGTGTGCCGACAAGCTCGTTTCAGGACGTACCTATAAACCAAAAGACAAGAGCATCTTTCTCGCACTCATGCTTGGAGTCCACAAATCTCCTAGGGCCAATTGGCTCAACGTCGGAGCTAGCGATGTGATGCAGGAATACGTCACCTTGTATCGTGCCCAGCAGGCTGAACGAGAGGCGGCCTCCCCACCGTCATCGTAAGAAGTCGATATGAGCTTATGAACGATTGCCGAGGGACGGCTTGGAAATGCCCGGTGTTTCCGCAGGTAGATCGGCGTGCAAAAATGGAGCTTATGAACGGACCGTTCATAAGCTCCTATTTCTGCCGGCAGAATCGTTCATATCCTCAGGGAGCGCATCTCAGAGCAGACCCGGAAGGTCCGCTGCCGAAATGCGCTCCCTGAGATGCACCCCTGGAGGAAGCCATGGGGTCTCAGGAGTTGCAGCGGGCCGCACGCAGCCGGTCCGTCGACGGCCTCGTTATTTAAGCTCCGGCCAATAGTCCTTGTTGGCCTCGATCATCTCGTCGAGAACCTCCTTGGCGACCGTCATCGACGGGACCGTCTTGTTGAGCGTGAACGCCTGGAGCGCCTTCTCGTACGACCCCTCGATGCACGCCTGGACCACGAGCTTCTCGGAATTGAGCTGCTGCATCATAAGGCCCTGCTGGAACAGCGGGATGTTGTCGCGGGAGATGACCTCGGGGCCGTTCTTGCCGATATACGCGGGAAGTTCGACCATCGCGTCATAAGGCATGTTCGGGATCGCGCCGCGGTTCTGGCAAATCACCAGGAAGCGCGCCTTCGTGTCGTTCTTGAGCGCGACGGCCAGATCGGCGATCCAGTCGCCGTGGCTGCCGGCGTAGAACGTGCTCTCGTCGATCTCGCCCGTGGCCTCATAGCGGTCAATGCCGGCGAACAGGTTGTGCTCGCGCGTCTCCTCCACCTCGTTAGCGCGCGTGCGCTCGGGGTTGGAATGCTCGACGAACTCCTTCTGCTGCAGGTAGTAATTGAGATACGTGTTGGGCAGGTACTCCGGGAAGAGCTCCATGATCTCGTAAACGCCCTTCCAGACGTAATACCAGCTGCCCTTCGTGTGGCGGTTCTGCTTGCTCTCGTCCTCGTTGTCGGTGTTGGACTTCATGAGGGAGCTCATGCCCTTGAGATAGCTGCTGGGGAGCAGGATCTCATGCTCCTTGATGTACTCGCGCAGCTGCGGCAGCACCTCCTCGCCCTTGTGGCGGATGCTGGTGAACCAGCCGAAGTGGTTGAGGCCGAAGTAATCGTACTCGACGTCCTTCTTGTCGATCTCGAGCGCGGCGCACACGAGGTCGATGATGGCGATGGGCATATCGCAGATGTTGATGATTCGGGCGTTCGGGCGCATCACGCGGCACGCCTCGGACACGATCGCAGCAGGGTTGGAGTAGTTGAGGATCCAATACGTGGGCTTGGCGTACTTCTCCACATCATCGATGAGCTCGACCATGGGGAAGATGGTGCGCATGCCGTAAGCGAGGCCGCCGCAACCGCAGGTCTCCTGACCGACGCAGCCGTGGCGCAGCGGAATCTTCTCGTCCTGCTCGCGCATGGCGTAGCCGCCAACGCGCATCTGGGCGAAAACGAAGTCGGCGTCGGAGAAAGCGGTCTTCTTATCGGTGGTGACCGTCAACTTGATGTCCAGGCCGAGGTCCTCGTGCAGGATCCAGTCGACGAGCACGCCAACCTTGCGCTGGCGCTCCTCGTTGATGTCGTACAGGCGGATCTCCTCAACCTCGAGCTCCTCTTTGCGCAGCGCGATGGACTTGACGATACCGGGAGTGAAGGTGGAGCCGCCGCCGGCGAGGGTGATGATCATGGTGCATCCTTTCTCATGCGTGAAACGAAAAATGCGCTTGCCCATGTCTGAAACGGCGCGGAATCGCCGCGCGATACGCGGCGCGGGACCGTGCTGACGGGGGCCGGACGGGCTTGCGCGCCCGGCCCCGGTACGAGGCCGACGTGAAGGGGATCGGGACCGCCGTCGAACGCACCGCGCTCGCCGCGTCATCCCAAGAGCCCCTCATCTGCGGGCCTACATGTTCTCGAGGGCCTCCTCGACCTGGCCGCGGACCTTTGCGACCTCCATGCCGAAGATAATCTGGATGTCGTTGCCGTTGCGGACAATGCCGCTGTTCTTCATGTGATTGATGAGGTCCTCATCGATGAGGGACTCGTCGGCGACGTTCACGCGCAGGCGGGTGAAGCAGTTCTCGGTGGACTGGATGTTCGCCTTGCCACCCAGGCCTGCGATCAAATCGAGCACAGGGTCGCCGGCGGCGGGAGCGGCAGTAACCTTGTCAGCGGACGCAGCTGCCTCGTCAGCGGGAGCGGCGGTCTCCAACGCAGTGGAAGGCTCGACGTCGTCCTCCTCGCCCTCGCGACCGGGGGTGTGCAGGTGCAGCTTCTTGATGAGCACCGTGAAGATCACGAAGTACAGGGCAGCGTTGATGACGCCGAGGACGATCATGAGCGGCCAGTTGGTCTTCTCGACGCCGAGCACCAGATTGGAGACGACGATGTTGATGATACCGCCGGCGGTCGCCGCAGGGATGTTCAGAACCTTGAGCAAGACGAGGCTGATGCCGGACAGCACGGCGTGGACCACGAACAGCACGGGAGCGGCGAACACGAACAGGAAGTCCATCGGCTCGGTGATGCAGGTGAGGATCGCGGTGATGATGAGCGGGAGGATGATGGCGCGGGTCTTGTCGCGATTGCGCTTGTAGGAGGTCACGATGAACGCCGTGCCGATACCCAGATAGGGCCACAGGTTGTTGAAGGTGTAGCTATTGAAGTAGGTGCTCGCGGAGAACGGCTGACCGACCATGGCCATCTCGGCGACGCGAATCGGATAGGCGCCGGCGATAACCGTATCGCCCAGGGCGAGCGTGCCGCCCACATCGGAGAACTGGAAGGGCGTGTAAATGAGATGGTGCAGGCCGAGCGGGACGAGCAGCTTGTTAAGCATGCCGTACAAGAACAGGCCGATGTTGCCACTCTCCTGAATCATACCGGCGAGCGAGGCGATACCGCCCTGCACGGGAGGCCAAGCATAGCAAGCGGCCACACCGAGAAGCAGGGAAATGCAGATCATGATCAGGAACGGGAAGCGGACGCCCGAGAACATGGAAAGGGCGATCGGGAACTGCTTACCGCCAAACTTGTTGAAAACCCAGCCGGCGATGCAGCCCAGAATGATGCCGCCGAAGACGCCCATATCGAGCACCTGGATGCCCAGAACCTCGCTTTGACCGGTGCCGACCAGCCCGAGCTGCGTGGGCTCGGCGAGCATGCCGAGTGCCTCGAGGGTGATGTTGTTGGCATTCAGGAACAGAAAGAAGGACATGAGGCCGATGAGCGTCGCATGGCCCTTGTCCTTCTTGGCCATCGCGCCGGCGATACCAGCGCAGAAAATCACCGCGAGGTTGTTCACGATGAACATCAAGCTGTTGTAGATGATCTTGCCCATGGTGGCAAAGAACGGCAGCTGCAGGAAGGGAACCATCGAGGTGATGGTCTGATTGGTGAGGAGGATTCCCAAGATCAGCACGGTGCCCGCCACGGACAGGTACATCAGCGGCTGGACGATTGACTTGGAAAACACCTCCAGCGAACTCTTCAGCTTATTTGCCATTGCCTTACGCTCCTTTCTGTTGATCGCCCGCTGCGGCAGGCGACTCCCCCGACGCGTCCGCATGCGGGGCGTGTACGAGATTCGCGATGTGGTACACCAGATATCCCTTCTCGGCATCGCTCACGACGCAGCCATACTCCTGCTCGATATGCGCCCCGATGCGCTCGGTGCACTCAAGCGCATCAGGGTACTGGTCTTTACCCAAGTGGAATAGGAAGGTGTCCTCGGACTGCGCGATGCTCTTGTCGAGCACACGCTGGGAGAAGAACTGAAGGTGGCGCAAAAAGCGCTCGTATTGGACGCTACCCTCGTCATACGTGAGCCCAAAAGTTTCGGACACGGTATTGAGGATGCCGTTGATCATCTTGATTGAAAGCATCAAATGGTCGGCACGTTGCTTCATCGTCGCATTCACTATGTGCAAGGCGACGAAGCCCACCTCCGCCTCGGAGATCTCGATGCCGAGATGACCGCGAATGATCTCCCGTGCTTTGAGAGCGAGCCCAAATTCGCGCCCATAGAAGCGCTTGATCTCGAAGAGAAGAGGGTTGTCGCATATGATGCCCGCCTGTTCGCGCTCAAGGGCCATGGAGATATGGTCGGTTAGAGCGATGAGAACGCTGTCATCGATAACGGAATCGGATTCGCGGCGAAGCATCGCAACGATGTCCTCGGCGATGAGCAGGTACTCGCTCGGAATGCCTTTGATGAGGCGCTCGAGGCGCGAAAGCTGCGTGGGATCATCGAGGGTGAAGACCTTTTCGAAGGACGCCGAATCGACCATATCTCCGCGCTTGCGACCAAAGGCGATACCTTTGCCCACGGCGATGCGCTCGGTTCCCGCATCGTCGACCATCACGACATTGTTGTTGTAGACACGCTTGATATACACGGCTGTGACCTCGGTCCGAGCAACCGGCTAGCGAATCAGGGAGAGGACGACGTCGCCGCGCGAGACGGCGCCAGCAGGGCACTTGGCCAATGAGAGGTCCGAACCGAGCTCGGTGACGACCATCATCGTCGTGTCCTCGAAACCGGCGGCCGCGATCTTCTCTCGATCAAACTCAACGAGAATCTGGCCCGCCTCGACGCGATCGCCCTGAGCGATGCGAGCGATAAAGCCATCGCCCTTCATGTCGACCGTATCGATGCCGATATGAAGCATGACTCCCATGCCGGCTTCGTCCTTGATAGCGAGCGCGTGGCCAGTCGGGAACAAGGCCTCCACCGTTCCGGAAATAGGCGCGACGAGGACACCCTCGCTCGGCACGATGGCGATACCGTCGCCCATGGCCTTGCCCGCAAAGACGGGATCGTTCACCTCAGAGATGTCCATCACGGTGCCGGATACTGGGCAGAGAACCGTCGCAACGGGGGCTGCCTGAGGGGAGGCTTCGGCCGTGCGACCGTCCTCAGTCGTCGGCTGCTCGACCTCAGATGTCTTACCGCCAAACAAGTTCGAAAGGAAACCCATTTCGTAATCACTCCTCGTGTTGCCGCATCGCGGCATGAAAAAAGACCGGACCGAAACTGTGCGGTTGCGCAAGAATACCGCCACTGGGCGGCGCTTGGCACTGCAAGAGTTTGGTCAGGCCCACGAAGCGCGTCGAGGTAACCTTCCTCATTTCTTGTTGCGGTTTGGAGTATAGGAAGCTTCTATGAATCACGTCAAGCCGTAAGGCCGCGACGGGACGTTCAGATAACCGTGAACGGTAGGTATTTTATGGCAAGCGGTCGATAAAGACGACGCGTAGGGCTACGAAGAACAGCGGACGCCGACACGAAAACAGTCACAGAGCGGATAATGGGTTGAGAATCCACGCGCCTGGAAGGATATGAACGATTGCCGAGCGACCGCTTAAAAGGGATCACCGTTTCCGCAGGTAGATCAGCGTGCAAAAATGGAGCTTATGAACGGACCGTTCATAAGCTCCTATTTCTTGGCTCTTCGGGGGTTTGTGTGGGTTGACCTCCCGTTGAAAACCGGGGTCTAGCGGCGGCGACGCGCCCCGCGTATCGTTTGTTTTTCGACCAAGAGAAAACAACGGGAGAAAGGCGCGCCGTCGCATGCAGAAGAGTGCGCTAAAGAGGGCCCTCGGGCTGGGCACCGACGTCGCCGATGGGGTCAGAATCGAGGACGAATCCATAATCGTCGCCGCCGGGCCGCGCAGGGCGGCGCCCAGGTGCCCGGTGCGCGGGAGGCGCTGCGACGGCTACGACGCGCT
>ERZ1032357.69-NODE-69-length-34864-cov-30.190813_pt1 | contig 34864 bp, 26 predicted proteins | sample MGYA00517100_ERZ1032357 | MGnify/ENA primary metagenome ERZ1032357 (study PRJEB33719, sample SAMN04262589) | wastewater metagenome | biome: periurban shantytown; feature: animal feces; material: feces | host: Canis lupus familiaris | place: Peru: Lima | collected...
GCGCCCACGCTCTCCGCGCCCGGCGCCCGAGCATGAACGGAAGCGCGCGAGCCCGCCCGTACGGGCAGACCCGGGCCGCACCGCCTCGTAGCGGTCGAACGACACGCTCAGCCCCTCCACCGTCAGCACATGGTGTGCACCGGGATGGCGAGAGCCGATCGCGTGGGTGTGGTGATGATGCCGCTCGCCATCGCCGTGCGCGCCGCCCGGAATATCGACCGCCATGCCCATCTCAACCACCTATCATCCTTATTCCTGCGATGTCCGCGCATCGACCAAGCGGCGCAGCGCGGAGCCCATCGCGTCGAACAGCAGCACGCACCCAACCAAAGCCGCCCCCGGCAGCAGCGCGAGCCACCACGCGCCCGCCGTGAGATACCCCATCGATTCGGCGAGGATCACGCCGATCGCGGGTTCATCGGGCGACAGACCAAAACCCAAAAACGTGATGGAGGCCTCGTGCAAAATGGCGTGGGGAAACGACAAGACCGCCCCCACGACGAGCTGGGGCACGACCGCGGGCACCAGGTGCCGCAGCGCGATGCGCGCGCGAGAGACTCCCAGCGCCTCGCTCACCTCGATATAGCGCTCGCGGCGGGCCTGCATCAGCTCGGCACGCAAAACGCGGGCGAGACTCGGCCAATGCGTGAGCGCGACGCCGACCGTCACGCCCCAAAAGCCGCGCCCCAGCGCATAGCTGATGAGCATGAGCAGCACGATGTGCGGTATCCCCATGACCAGGTCGGTCAGCCAGGAGACGCAGGCGTCGGCGGCGCGCCCGCCGTACGCGGCAACCACCGCCAGGACAAGCGAGATCACCGCGGACGCCACCGAGGCGCAGAGCCCCACGAACAGGGACGTCGAGAGGCCCGCGAGCGTGCGGGCGAGCATGTCGCGCCCCATCTGATCGGTGCCGAAGGGATGCTCGAGGCACGGCGCGAGCATCTTGGCGGCAAAGTCAGTCGAACCGGCGCGAGACGCCAGCAGCTGGCCGGCGAGCGCCGCGCCGAGCAGCAACGCCGTGCACGCGACGCACGTACGCAGCAAGCGCGCGCGGTTATCCCCGCCGCGATACACCGGCACGTGAAAGGTGGTCGGCTCCCCGCGCGACTCGCGACCGCCGTCGCGGCAGGGACACGCGCGCCTGTCATCGCGAAGCATCATCGCGCCTCCCCTCGCGCACGCGCGGATCGATGAGCGCATGCAGCACATTGGCGAGCGCGTTGCCCGCAAAGACGAACGCGGCGCTGCCCAGCGCGATCCCCACCAGCAGCGGGGCATCGCCGCCCAGGCCCGCCGTGACGGCGGCCTGGCCCAAACCGGGATAGGAGAACACCTGCTCCACGAGGACCGAGCCGCCAAACACCTCCCCCACCGAGGCGAGCTGCAGCGTCAGCGCCGGCACGATCAGGTTGCGCACCCCATGACGGCGCAGAATCGACCCGGTCGACTCGCCGCGCGCACGGGCGAACCGAACGTAGTCGCTTCCCATGACATCGATGACCTTCTCGCGCGTGTGCAGCGCGACGGACGGCACGCCGGTGAGCGCGAGCGTGAGCGCCGGCAACGCCATGTGGTGGATCCGTTCGAGAAGGGAGACATCGGCAGCGTGGACGCCGATGGGAGCGGAAAAACCCAGGGGGAACCAACCGAGCGCGACGGAGAACACCATGAGGGCGACGATGCCCACCCAAAAGGCGGGCGTCGACGACAGCACGATGCACGCGCCGTGGATACCGCAATCGACGGGCTCGTCCCGATGGATTCCGGCGACAATGCCCAGCAGCACGCCGATGACCCCGGAAAGCACCCACGCCGTGAGCATGAGCGCGCACGAGCTCGCAAAGCGCTCGCCCACCACCTGGGCAACCGGGGCGTTGTAACGCAGGCTCACGCCCCAATCGCCATGTAACGCGCCCTGAGCCCACAGCGCATAGCGCTCGAGCAGCGGCGTGCCGGCGCCCCAATGCTCGGCGAGCTGCGCGCGCTTGGCGGCGGACATGCCCATGAGCGCCTGCTGCCCCACGTTGGCCTGGACCGGATCGATGGGCGAAGCCGCGACGAGGGCGAACGTCGCGAGGCTCACCGCGAGCATGAGCAGGCAGAACCTCAAGAGCTCGCGCAGGGCGAACCGTCCGATATGACCGACCCCCCGATACCTCACGCTACGACCAGCTCCACGCGTCGACGTTGTTCACCAGCGACCATCCGTGGCCGTGGGGGTGCGGCTTTTGATGGGCGACGTCCAGACTCGTCCGCTTGAAGTAGAGGTGGTCGACGTTGGCCATCCACGCCCACGTGGCAGCGCCCTGCGGGGCGACGCCCTCGGTCCCGTCCCACATGGCCTTCTTCCAAAAATCGTAGGACGCCTCGATATCGGTCTGCGCGAGCGCCTGATCCAGATACGCGTCCGTGACCTCGCTCTCGTAGCAGCTGTAGTTGCCCCAGCCCGTCGAGTAGTGGAGCTCGTACACCTCGACCGGCGAATTTGAGCCCCAGCCCCATAAAATGGGCTGGCAGAACTGCTGAGGGTAGATCTCGTCCCAGCTGCCGCCGCGCGGGGTGACCTCAAGGCCCAGCTCCGCCATTTGATTGGCGAACTCGTTGGCCATGGCCTGGCGAACGGAGTCGTCCGAGGAGTACCAGATGTCGAAGGCGGCGCGCACGCCGGCGCGGCTGCGCACGCCGTCTTCGCCCACCTGCCATCCCGCCTCATCGAGCAGGTGCTTCGCCGCATCGAGGTCGAAGTCGACGTGCATGTCCTCGCTCGACCACGGCATACCGTCGCCCACCGAGTAGGCCAGCCTTCCGTACCCGTCGAGCACGCGCTCGATCATGGCCTCGCGGTCGATGCCGCAGTTGATGGCCCGACGCACGGCGACGTCGCACGTGACGTCGTTGCCCATGGGATAGGCCATGTCGCCCTCGACCAACTTGGTGCCGCCCGCGGGAACGCACGGCAGCGAGATGCCGCGCGAGTCGACCGTCTTGTACGCGGCGAGCTCGTAGCCCTCAAAGTGCTTTCCCGCGTGCGTCGCGAACGTGTAGGCGATATCGACGTCGCCCGCCTGCACGGCGGCAAGGGCTGCGTCCTCGTCCATAAAGACCACGATGACGCGCTTCATCGTGGGCGCCTCGCCGTAATAGCGCGGGTTTGCGGCAAAGATGACCTGCTGGCCCTTGTCCCACTGCTCGAGCACGTAGCGACCGGACCCGACGGGATGGGTGCCGTACTCCTCGCCGTACGCGTGCTCGGGCACGATGCCCAGCACGGCGAGCGTGTAGAGCAGCGCGTTGTAGGGCTTGTTGAGGTGCAGCTCGACCACCGTGTCGCTCACCGCGACCGCGCGGTCGACCATCGAGAGGTCGGCCTCGGATGCGGGGCTCTCGATGACGCCGTTCACGGTAAAGGCGACGTCGTTCGCGGTCAGCGGCTCGCCGTCGGAGAACACGACGTCATCGCGGATGGTGAACGTCCACACCAGGCCGTCTTCGGAGCACAGGTAGTCGGTCGCCAGGTCGTTCACCACGTTGAGGTCCTCGTCGGTGGTGATGAGCGTCGACTGGATGAGCGGCTCGTGCACATGCTCGCCGCAGCCCCAGGAGACGAGGGGATCGAACCCCGCCGCAGGCTCGCTCGTGGTGTTCATGGCGACGATGACCTGCTCGGCGCCGTCCGATCCCGCCGGTGCGCTGCCGGCGGCATCGCCGTCGCCGCGAGAGCCACAACCCGACAAGGCGGCAGATGTAGCCAGGGCGGCACACGCGGCAGAGCCCGCGAGGAGCCCTCGGCGCGTGAGCCCGCGGTCCATGGGGAGACCATCCGTGCCGCCGGCGGCACGACTCCGTGATGCGCCGCGGTCGAAACCGTCACGTCGACATGCACGTCCCCCATCGTTTGAGATGCAACGCGGCCTAGCCCCTGATTTCATGATGACCCCTTTATTGGTGTTACGTATTACTCGTTTCGTAATACTGACAGGAGGCATGATACCACCGTTGACAGGTTGCCAGCAGAAGGAGGCCTTCAAATCTGTTGAACGGCACGGGACGGCACAACGGAGGCCAGCCGTGAGGAGGGGGCACGGGGTACATAGCCGCGGAACATGAAACTACGGTGCACGTGCCCACAGGATGCGCCACACGGCATGTGGGCACACATGGCATGCACACGCGCACGCACGCATGCCATGTCCATACGGCCCACGAACCGCCATGCCCCGCGATCCCCGCAGGCTAAAAGCCCAGGTATGTCAGAAGATGCAGCGTGCTGTTAGGGACCTCTCCCACGATGGCGCCCTCGAGCGCGCGGTTGAGCGCGGCACCGACCTGCGGGCCGGGGGCCATGCCGTGCGCGATGAGGTCCTTCCCCGTCAGGTTCAGAGTTTTGACGCTATACGCCTCGCCATTGGCGATGAGCTCGCGCACCATCTCGCGCATGCGCTCGATCTCATCGACGTAGTAAAAGCACTGCGACGCCTTTCCGAGCGTGTCGGCGCGCTTGAGGTCGAACAGCTCACCCATGAGGCGGGGCACATCGACCCCTCCCGACGCGAAACGCTGCATCATGCGGAGCAGGTCAACGCGCTCGGGGCGCAACGGCTGGTCGTGATAGCGGATGAGCAGATTGACGTCTCGCATGAGGTCGTTACCGCAGGACAGGCGGCGCATGATAGCCTTTGCGCGCGCGGCGCCGCGCTCGGGATGCCCGTAGAAGTGACCGCGGCCGCGCTCGTCCACGGTGAACGTGTCGGGCTTGGCGACATCGTGCAGCAGCGCCGCCCACATGAGCGAGGGCGACGGCGGGGCATCCGGGTCTCCACCGTCGATACGAAAGCGCGACAGCTCGCCAGCGACCGTGAGCACCCGCGCGGTGTGCTCGTACACGTCGAAGGCATGGTAGGGCGTACGCTGGTCAAACCCGCGCATGCGCGCGAGCTCGGGAATGGCCGCGCACATGAGCTCGGGATACCGAAGGAGCGCATCGCCGCCACGTCCCGTGACCAAGATGCCCTCGAGCTCGATGCCCACGCGCTCGCGCGCGACAGCATCGAGCAAGGGGGCGCAGGAGGCAAGCGCGGAGGCGGTGGTGGCGTCCATGGAAAAGTCCAGGCGGCAGGCGAAGCGCACCGCGCGCAACATGCGCAGCGCATCCTCCTCAAAGCGGCGACGGGGCTCCCCCACCGCGCGGATCTGCCTTCGCTCAAGGTCACCGCGCCCGTCATAGCAGTCGAGAAGCCCCCGCTCGGGATGCCATGCCATGGCGTTCACCGTGAAGTCGCGGCGCGCGAGGTCCTCCTCGACGCACTGCGCGCGACGCACGCTCTCGGGATGGCGGCCGTCGGTGTAGAAGCCGTCCAGACGGTACGCCGTGACCTCGATACGCTCTCCGTCCAGCACGGCGGTGATGCCGCCGAACTTGACACCGGACTCGACCACCACGATGCCCTCGGCGCGCAGAGCCGCCGCACTCTGCTCCCACGAGCCGCTGCAGCAGATGTCGATGTCGTGACCGGGGGCGCACATGAGGGCGTCGCGAACCCAGCCGCCCACGATCCATGCCTCGAGCCCCGCGGACTCGAGCATCCGCAACACGCGAAGCGCCGCGTCCGTGGGACGGGTTCCGCACAGAGCGGGACCCGCAAGCGTTGCATCTGTCCTATGGGCGAGCCGAGTCACAAGCGTCTCCCGCTAGTGCGCAAGGGCGCCCATGGGATCCCAAGGCGCAAGCTCGATGGGCTCCATCTCGTACGCGGCGAGCTCCTCGGCCGTGAGGTACTTCTTGTCCACGACGACCTGGTAGACGTACTCATCGAACCAGCGGTCGGAGGCGATGTCGTAACCATCCTTGCCGTGGTCGTCACCCCAGCTGTTCTCGATGCGCCAACGCGTGGGGTTGCCCTCGGCGTCGAGGCTCACGCCCTGCAGCGTCATGGCGTGCGTCATGAGCGACTCGCCGTAGTCGAGACGCGCGGCCTTGTCGAGGCCCGCCTCGATGGGAAGGCCAAAGAGCGTGTCAACGTCGACCGCATCGGGGTCCAAAACGCCGTCGGCGGGCAGGAATCCTTGGTCGACGTCGGAGCCGAACCACACGGGAAGGCCATCCTTGAGCTGGGCGATCGCTGCACGCTTGAGCGCCTCAATGGGCAGGTTCACGTGGCGCACGCCGCCGTCCTCGATCACGTTGCCGAGGAACTTGACGGAATAGGAATGCAGGTAGGGCTTATCATCCGTAGGCGCGTTGATGACGGATACAAAGTCGTCGAGGTTCATGTCGACGAACTCGCGGAAGAAATCGATCGGCGTGTAGGTCCCGTTCACCACAAGCTTGTCATCCTTATCGCGGATGCGCGCCTCGAAGGACGCCGGGGGCTCGCCCAGGCAGATGGCGAGCACGCGGTAGCAGCCATCCATGAGCTCACGCTTGATGGCGGCCACCTCGTCGGCCTCCGCGCCGGTGCGCACGGCCTCGCGCAGGCGCTTGGCACCCATGCGGATGTAGCGCGTGAGATAGCCGTCAAGGTCGCCGGTGTTGCTGGAGCACGCGGTCTCGGGCATAGCCTCCTTGGGCACCACACCGTACTTCTTGACGAGCGAGGCGAACATGTCCCACTGCCCGCCGTCGCAGAGCGGGTCGGCCAGCAAAAACGCGATGTCGCGAGAGGCGAGCGGCTCGCCAGCGGTCTCGATCACATGCTCGAAGAACCAGTTGCAGCGCTCGTACTTGTCCCAAAAGAGCGGATAGGACTGCGAGAGCTCGAAGGTCTTGAGCTTGAGCTTCTTCATGATGCGGAAGCGCATGGTGTTGAGGCTCGCGAACATCCAGCAGCGACCCGAGCGCTCCTGGTCGCAGACGTCGCCCTGGGTGAGCTGCACGTCGAAGGTGGTAGAGGCGAGCGCCACGGCCTGCGGGTCACGAGCGGCCTTGCGCACGCCCACACTCGTCACGGCGTTGCGCGCGATGGCGTTGCAAGTGCAATCGGCGAAGCTCGCATGCGCGCGGCTCAAATCAGCTGGGGTCAGGGAACGGGCATCCATGGTGAAACACTCCTCACGTGGGTGGAATAGACTCATGCCCATAAGGATACCCCCATGCGCCGCATCATAAAACGGCGCCCCGACCAAAATCGGGACGCCGTTGCGTACAAAGTCGTGCATTCGCGATGCGAAGGAAGCGCATCGAAGGCGGGCGAACGCGCCCCCGCGATGCTCGCCGGAGTCTCGTGAACCTACTTGCGCTCGAGCTTGCGGACGGTGACGCGCTTGCTGTACTCGTCGACGCGGCCAAAGTCGCCCAGGCCGACGGACTCGGCGACGTTGGCGCCGGTAGCCATGGCGAGCTTCATGGCCTCCTCGACATTGTCGCGGTCCTTGTACCACTTGAGCAGGAACGCGGCCAACGTGCAGTCGCCGGCGCAGACGGAGGACACGAGCTTGATGTTGAACTCGCGCTTGGCGTACCAGATGTCCTCGCCGTTGGAGAAGTAAGCGTCGCCGCGGCTGCCGCGGGTGAGCAGCACGTTCTGGACGCCAGCCTCGTGGGCGAGCTTCATGGCCACGCGCACCTCATCGTCGGTGTTCACCGGCACGCCGAAGATCTCACGCATCTCGTGATGGTTCGGCTTGATGAGCAGAGGCTTCTTGGAGGCGAGGGTCTTCAGCTTGTCGGAGGACAGGTCGAGCACCACGTCGGCGCCGCGCTCCTGCGCATGCTCCATGACCTGGTCGAGGAAGTCCTTGGAAGCGCGGGGCGGCACGGAGCCGGACACGATCAGGCAGTCCATGCCGGTGCTGGTGTCGAGGATGTTATAGAGCTCCTCCTCGTACTGAGGAGTGAGCGGGGCGCCCGGGTTGAGCACACCGTACTCATGCTCGCCATCGTTGATGTATGCGCAGATGCGGGTCACGCCGTCGACCCACACCGGGCGGCAGAGGCAGCCGAGGTTCATGGTCTCCTCGACGATGAATTTGCCGGTGAAGCCGCCGAAGAAACCAAGGGCGACGGAATCGACGCCGAACTTCTTAAGGGCGAAGGACACGTCGAGGCCCTTGCCGTTGGCAGTGTAGCTCGCGGAGTTGGCGCGGACGTTCTCGTCGGCCTGAAGCGCAGGACCGGCAACGGTCATGTCGACGGCGGGGTTGGCAGTCAGGGTGTAAAACATACAGCCTCCTAATCAGACGTATTACCGTGTTCAGCGTACCGCAAATCGGGTGCGCGCGTCTGGCTTAAACGTGATAAATCGATTTAGCATCAAATATCGAAGGCCGGTCGCGAGCCCAGTCCCCATCGAGGGCCCGCGACCGGCAGCAAACCCGACTAGCGAGCAGCAGCCTCGAGCAGCGCCTTGACCTCGGCAGCGGTCGTGCAGGCGAGCGCCTTCTCGGCGAGCTCGTCGCACTCGGCCTTGGACCACTGGGAGATGGTCTTGCGGGCGCGCAGGATGGACGGCGCGGACATGGAGAACTCCTCCAGGCCAAAGGAGATCAGCAGCGGCTCCAGCAGCGGATCGGCAGCGGCCTCGCCGCACATACCGACCATGATGCCGGCCTTGACGCCGCTCTCGATGATGTTCTTGATCGAGCGCAGGACGGCCGGGTAGTACACCTGGTACAGGTTGGAGATGTGGTCGTTGCCGCGGTCGGCGCACATGGTGTAGCCGATGAGGTCGTTCGTGCCGATGGAGAAGAAGTCGGCCTCCTCGGCGAGCTTGTCGGCGATGAGGGAGGCGGCGGGGGTCTCCATCATGACGCCGACCTCGATGTTCTCATCGTACTTCAGGCCCTCGGCCTCGAGTTCGGCCTTGCACTCCTCGACGAGCGCCTTGACGGCACGGACCTCCTCGACGCAGGTCACGAGCGGGATCATGATCTTGACGTCGCCAAAGGCGCCGGCGCGCAGCAGGGCGCGGAGCTGCACCTTGTACTGGTCGGCGTTCTCCAGGCAGTAGCGCACGGCGCGGAAGCCCATGAAGGGGTTCTCCTCCTTCTCCATGTGGAGGTAGGGGATCTCCTTATCGCCGCCCACATCGAGGGTACGGATGATGACCGGCGCGCCCTTGAGGGCAGAGGCGACCTTGCGGTAAGCCTGGAACTGCTCCTCCTCGCTCGGGAGCTCGGCGGCATCCATGAACAGGAACTCGGAACGGAACAGGCCGATGGCCTCAGCGTCGTGCTCAAGGGCGTTGGCGACGTCGTTGGGGCTGCCGATGTTGCAGGCGAGGATCTTCTTGATGCCGTCGGCGGTGACGGTCTCCTGGCCGCGGAACGCCTCGAGGGCGGCCTTCTCCTCGGCGAAAGCCTTGGCCTTGGCCTGGTAGTCGGAAAGGACCTCGGCCTCGGGCTCGGCGATGACGACGCCCTTGGAGCCGTCCACGATGGCGGTCATGCCGTTGCGCAGGGCGGAGCAGCTGTTGGCGACGGAGAGAACAGCGGGGATCTCGAGGGCGCGGGCGATAATCGCGGAGTGGGAGGTGCGGCCGCCGGTCTCGGTGACGATGCCGGCGACGTGGTCCTTGTCGATGGTGGCCGTCATGGACGGAGTCAGGTCGTGCACGACCACGACGGTGTTCTCGGGGAGGACGGAGAGGTCGACGACCTCGACGCCCAGAAGCTCGGCGAGGATGCCGGTGCGAATGTCGGCGATGTCGGCGGCGCGCAGGCGGAACATCTCGTCGTCCATGGACAGGAACATGTTCTCGAACATGGTGCTGGCGTCGACGAGAGCCTGCTCGGCGCAAGCGCCGCCGTCGATGGCCCCGTTGATGGCATCCGTCATGCCCGGATCCTGGGCCAGGATGATGTGACCGGCCATGATCTCGGCCTCGTTCTCGCCCACAGCGACCTTCATGTGGTCCGCCTGGGCCTGGGTCTTCTCGCAGAAGACGGCCAGAGCGGCCTGGTAGCGCTCCTTCTCGGCGGCGACGTCGGAGACCTCGTGGGGCTCAAACGTGAGGTCGGGATCGACGGCAACCATGACGCTGCCGATACCGATGCCCTCCGAAGCGTTAACTCCCTGATACATTCAAGTTCCTCTCTCCCGTTTCCCTCCCGTGCGTGAGGGAAACAAAATGCAGGCGCCCACGGGTTCGCGGACGCCTGCATGTACACCTATATGATTAGATGTTCGTCATCGAAGACAATGCTCGCGCGCGCGAACTACTCGCCGAGACCGCTCTTGATGAGCTCGATGGCGGCCGCGAGGGCCTCCTTCTCGTCAGCGCCGTCGCACTTGACCTCGACCTCGGTGCCGCAAGGGATGCCGGCAGCCATGAGGGCCATCGGGGACTTGCCGTTGACCTCCTTGTCGGGGGCGACAACGGTGACCTCGGAGGCGAACTTGCCCATGGTGGAGGCGAAGAGGCCGGCAGGACGCATGTGGAGACCCTGGGGGTTGACGAGGGTAGCCTTCTCAGAAACCATAACCTGACTCCTTTGAGTGATGCGCGCGCGGCATGCAGAGCCGAGCGTGCACATAAACACGACTCGCCCATTGTAATACGTTTGAGCAACTTTGGGGAGTCCGTTTACGACAAAGTAAACAGCGCGATCGACAGGACGGAACGCGCACGGTACGAATAGCACTCCCCCAATGGGCTCGACTCCCCTGCCCTACGTAGCAAAACGCCCGGGTCCCAAAGGGAACCCGGGCGAGCATCTATTGGGGGTGCGCCATGGGGGATTCGAACCCTCGACCATCGGATTAGAAGTCCGGTGCTCTATCCAGCTGAGCTAATGGCGCGTTGTGCGTGGACGATTATAGATGAAAGTCACCCGCCGCGCGATCGACACGATGAGCGACGCCGTTGCGCCGAGTCGGGTTACCGGTAGCTCGTGAGCGTCGGCGTGCTCATGAACGTAAGGTCTTCCTGGTCGCCAGCGGCAGTCGTCACCTCATACGTGCAGACGATCGACTCCCCCGCGCGCAGATCGGGCCGCGACGCATGGAACACCTGGATCCCCTTATGCTCGGTCTCGACGAACTGGGCCCCATTTGAGGCCTCGAACGAGGAGATCCTGCCGCCCGTCGGCGCGTAAATCAGCAGCTCGGGATACAGGTTGTCGCGGTCGAATCCCTCAAGATACCCCGAGATGTAGTCGCCTGCCGACTCGATGATCTCGGGCGTCGCGGTGTTGCGGTACGTGGTCTTCACGCCATACGTGCGCGAACCGTCGGCGTTCTCGCGGGTCGACGTGATCTCGTTCTCGATATCGATGTACCAGCCCATCTTCGAGCCGATCCAAAGCGAGAAGTACGTGCCGACGGCAGGCGAGCGCAGGTCGGTGAGGACGTCGCCGGAGCAACCCAGCGCGGAAAGCGCCTCCTGCTCATCGGTATCGGAAAGCCAGAACATGACGGAGCGGTTCTCCATGCCCTTGCGCATGAGCTCGACAAACTTGAGCAGCGTATCGGAATTGAGACCCGAGAAGAACTGCTCGAAGGCGAGGTCCGCGGCCTCGGCAAACAGGGCATCGGCGACGTCGCCGTTACCCGACACCGAGGTTTCCTTGGACAGGTAGTTCCAATACAGGTCGTGCTGTAGCACCTTGGTGGCGTTAGTCCCGTCGACAACCGTGCCATCGGAAAGGGTGATGGATCCGGCGATGGCCAGCAGGTCCTGCACGACGGCGGGGGTCACAGAGATGACGCCGTCGACGTGCACGCCGGTCTTCTCCTCGTACGCGGTGGCCCAAATGTCCGCCACGCGGGTGAAGTCGGGATCCATGCCGGCATCTCGCGCGACGTTCATAAAGCCGCCGAACAGGGAGATCTCCTGCTCGCTCACCCCGAGTTTGGGCGAGGTCGCCTCCGCCATCACGTCATACACCTTTGAGAACTCATCAAGCTCGATCTTGCCGCCCTGCAGACGGAGCGTGCCCATGGAGCCGGGGAAACCGCCGGAGGCGCGCATCTCGGCCGAGTTCTGCGCGGTGATGAGGTACGTGCGGTCGCCCTCGGCGCCAAAAATCGCGCCCGCCAACGGCGCGAGATCCGCGGCGTTCTGAACCAAGTCGTTCATCTCGGTGAGTTTCTCTCGCACGGGCGCGACGGTGCTTTCCAGCTTGGCGATGTGGAACGCGGGAAGCGAGCTCACCGTATCCGTGCATGTCTGAACGGCATCCGCGGCATCGCCGATCGTGGCGAACAGCTGCGTGACCGCGGAGACATCGATAGTCTTATCAGCGGAGATGAGGCCCGAGGGAGGATTGGCGGCAAGCGCCTCGGTCACCGGCACGAGCGCATCGGAGGCGACGTCGTCCAGCGAGCCGATGATTGCGCGAACGGAGGAGACGTCCTGGCCGTAAACCGGAACCAACGAGGCGACGGTCCACAGCGGCGAGGAGAGCGAGTCGCGCATCTCGCCCGCAATGCGTGCGACTTCCTGAGCGGCATTGGCGGCAGAAGCGTAATCCTGCGCGGCGACGGCATCGCTCATGCCGCTCACGCCCTGCATGACCTCAGATGCCTGGGCCTTGAGGTCCTTTGCGGAAAAGAGCGCGGCGGCGCCCACGCCCGCAATGGCAACCACAAGCGCGACGAGAACGCCCCCGACGACGAACGGAGCCTTCGAGCGCTTTCGAGGGGACTTGCCGGTCGAACGCGAGCTGGGCGCAACGCCATAGGCGGACTCGTAAGGAGCGCCATAAGGCGAGTCGGCAGTCCCGTATGAATCGGTGGCACCATACGAATCGGCGGCACCATATGAGCCCGCAGCGCCATATCCTTCACGTCCGTCCGAGGAGGAAGGATAGGCGGACGGCCCCATGGCTGCGCCAAAATCCTCTTCGCGCCCATACGAGCCGGGCGCATTACCCGACGGCTTGAAGTGACGACCACTCGAACCATTGCCCATGTCAGCCATCCTGACAAACCTCCAGAGAGTATCAACGAAAAGAGCTTACACCTGAGCGCATTTTACCTGAACGTGCACATGGTCCCGTGACCCCCAGCGAAACTCTACTAAACTGTCTCCTAATGACCCGCCCCATTCGCATCAGCGCGGACGATAGGACCCGACAAGCTTTTTAGGAGCACATCGCATGGAACACAAACGCCCGGACATTTCAATCGTCGTCCCGTGTTACAACGAGGAGGAAAGCCTCCCCCTCTTCTTGCGCGAACTTGAACGCGTTGCGGAGCAGATGCGCCAAACCGACGACCTCACCTTTGAGGTCGTCCTCATCGATGACGGGTCGACCGACGGCACCTTGGCGACCATGAAGCGCGAGGCGCAGCGACTCCCCGCGCATTTCACCGTGCGCTGGGCATCCTTCTCCCGCAATTTTGGAAAAGAGGCGGCGCTGTATGCGGGGCTCTCGCACGCCACGGGCGAGCTGGTCGCAACCATGGACGCCGACATGCAGGACCCCCCATCCCTGCTCCCCAAAATGTATCGGATCATCACCACCGAGGACGTCGACAACGTGGCGACTCGGCGCACCACACGCGAGGGCGAACCGCCCATCCGCTCGCTGTTCGCGCGGATGTTCTACAAGCTGATCAACAAGATATCCAAGGCGGATATCGTCGATGGGGCGCGCGACTTCAGGCTCATGAAGCGCCCGATGGTGGATGCGATCCTGTCCATGCGCGAATACAACCGCTTTTCCAAGGGCATCTACGGATGGGTCGGCTTCAAGACCCGATGGCTGCCGTACGTCAACGTCAACCGCGTCGCCGGCGAGACCAAGTGGAGCTTCTTCTCGCTGCTCCTCTATTCGATCGACGGCATCGTCGCGTTCTCCACCGTACCGCTCTCCATAGCCTCGGTCGCGGGCACGCTCCTGTGCATCGTCGCCTTCCTCGCGCTGATCTTCATCATCGTCCGCGCCCTGCTCTTTGGCGACCCCGTCGACGGGTGGCCGTCCCTCGCCTCCATCATCATCTTCATTGGGGGCATCCAGCTGCTATGCCTGGGAATCATGGGGCAATACCTGGCAAAAACATACCTTGAGACCAAGCATCGCCCGCTCTACATCGTGAGGGAGTCCAACCTTGATGAATAACCGCGCAGCATCCCCAACCGCCGCGGGCGCCCACTATGCCGCCAAGACCACGCACGCGACTTCCCCAAAGCCACGCGCCATGTCACCGGAGCGCCCTCAACGCGCCAGATCGGCGCTGTTTTGGGTAGCCTGCGCCGCCCTGCCCGTGTTGCTGTTGCTCGCCCTCTCCGCATGGGGCGGCATCTACCCCTTTGGCCCCGAGTCCTTCCTCACCGAGGACCTCAAGTACCAATACATCGACTTCTTCACGTGGTTCCGCCATGTGCTCACGGGCGAGGCGAACATCTTCTACTCGTTCGCGCAGGGCATGGGATCCAACACGTGGGGCCTGTACAGCTACTATCTGGCGAGCCCCTTCAACTTCATCATCCTGCTGTTTGACGAGGCGCACCTCACCCTGGCGATCTACGTGATCGTCGCCCTCAAGCTCGCGTGCATGAACGTGGCGATGGCCTGGTATCTGCGCCGTCGCTTTGCGCTCACCCGCTCCTGGGCGCTCGGTCTTGCCCTGTGCTACACCTGGTCCACCTGGAGCGCCACCAACCTCCGCAACCCCCTGTGGCTCGACGCGTTGATCCTGCTGCCGCTCATGGCATGGAGCTGCCGGCAGCTGCTTCGCACGGGACGCTGTATCGGGCTTTCGCTCCTCGTGGCAGCCGATGTCATCACCTGCTGGTACATGGCCTACATCACGCTGCTCTTTTGCTGCCTGTTCGTGCTGTTCGAGCTCGCCGTCACGATATATGACGATGAGATGCGCCCCACGCGCTCGTGGATCGCGGGACGGGCGGCGAGGTTCACCGCGGCGATTCTTTTGGGGCTCGGCCTCTCCGCGTGGACGTTCGTCCCCACCGTACTTGCCATGATGGGCGGCGGCGCAAAAACCGCCGTCGGCATGTTCCAGACGTATCCGACGGCCCTCATCAGGGGATTTCTTCCCTTTGCATGGAATATCGACCACGCACCCCAGTTTTATACGGGCCTGATCCCCCTTGTGTTGGCGATCGCCATGCTCTTTGAGAAGCGCATCGACAAGAGGCTTCGCGCGCTGACGCTCGTGTTCGCCGGATTCCTCGTCGTGAGCTCGGTGCTCGGGCCGCTCATGTACGTCTGGTGCGGCTTCCGCCAGCCCAACGGGTTCTACTGCCGCATCGCTTTCCTGTTGAGCTTTTTGGAGATTTGGGCAGCGGCGTTCCTTCTCATGAGACGGGCCGCTTGCCGCGCAGAGGCTTCGAACACCCGCACCGTCTCGTGGACCGAGGCTGGCGGGCGGTCAGCATGCGCCGCCCCCATCGCGCGCAAGCTCGCACCGCTCGGCGCGCTCGTGCTCGTCATCGCGGACCTCGGCTTCAACGCCCACGTGTGCTGGAACCAGCTCTACATCAACTACCCGCAAGACACGCATGACACGTATGTCAACGAGGTCGACGCGCAGGTACGCGAGCTTAAGCAGCTCGATGCGGACGCCTTCTACCGGGTCGATAAGACATACAACCGTGCCGGCGCCGCGTTCAACGAGGGCATATCGCACGGATTCAACCAGCTATCGACGTACTCCTCGGCAAACAACCCCCAGGCCGTCGCGTTTCTCAACTCGCTGGGCTACAGCTCCGAAGGGGAGTTCTCGAGCGTCTACGCCGCCCCCAACCTCGTCATGGACAGCCTGCTGGGCGTGCGGTATATAGGAACGTGGAGCAAACCGGTCGAATCGACTGAGACGTCGCTGCCCCATTCGAATGTCACCTCGCCCCTGTATTACAATCCCCACGCGCTCTCGCTGGGCTATCCGTGCGCGAACGGTACAGACAGCGAGGCGACGCTCCAGGGCGACAACCCCTTTGAGCGTCAAAACGCCTTGTTCGTGGAGCTGACGGGAATTGAGAGACCGCTGTACACGCAGCTCCAGGGTGTCGAGCAGGCAAGATCGGATGCGAGCATCACCTGGGCCGTCGAGCTGCCCGCTCACACCATCGGGTACACCTACGCACAAACCGGCGTTGAGTCCGACTGGTCCCAAAGCGTCGGCCTGATCGTTGGCGACGAGATGATCAGCAGCGAGGCGACGCGCTTCTCGCACAACGTTCGCGCCTTTGGGGAGTCCGGCGACGAGAGCACCCAGCATAAAATCAGCATGGTGCAGGGCTCTCCTGAGACCCGGATTCCCCCCAAGAGCCAATGCCTGTTCTATGCGCTGAACATCGACGTGTTTGAGGAGGGCATCGAGCGGCTGCAATCGCGGCAGTTTACCCCTGACGTGTTTGAAGACGGGCATGTCGAGGGCGCATACAACGCGGAAATGCAGACCGATCTTGTGCTGTCCATCCCGTATGACAAAGGCTGGAGCGCAACAATCGACGGCAAGGAGGTCGCGCTCTCCCCTGCCTTCGGCGGCGGAATGTCGCAAATCCAGGTTCCCGAGGGCTCTCACCGTATTGAGATGCGCTTCCAGTCGCCCGGCTTTACGGTCGGCTGCGCGGCGAGCATTGCCGCACTGGCGGCATGCCTTGTCGTGGTAAGGGTGCAGAAGCGAGGCGGGCAGACCCGTTAACGTCTGCCCGTCAGCTTAAACCGCGCACGCTTGGCGATACCACATGCGCCGAGCGTGCGCAGCGACAGCCAGAATTCACGGGCGGCGTATGCGGTGTGCGCCAATGACGACGTGACGCGAGCGTCAAGCCCAAGCGTCTCGCAGAACAAGCGCTTGTGCTTTGGAGAGATCTTAACGCTCGATAGCACTATGTCTTTATCCATGGCGGAGAACATGGATCGCATGCCTTCCAGCACGACCGGGTTGTCAGCGCCGTCGTCGTACATCGCGCCGTCTAGATATCTGAATCCCCGGATGTAGTGGGACTCGATAATCGCGCTGTCGCGCACGCCGATTCGCTGCATGCAGCCAAGCATGTCGAGCCACCGATCAAACGGTAGGCGAATCGCCGCATTGGTTGCATGGTTGCGGGTTGAGCCGGGCAGGTCGGCTCGATAGCAGTAGTAGGCATTATTTAAATAGACGATCGACTCGGCCTGACATAACGTGTCGATGAGAAACGGGTTGTCCGCCCATCCAGCTCCGGGATATTCAGGAAAACGAATGTGATGCTCGCGGAGGAAATCTAGCCTATATATGGCTGACCATATCGCAGGATGATGCTCTATAAGCACTGGATGCTCCGACAGGGCGAAGGGACCAAAAGACGCCCCCATGCGCACCGTCAGCGGACACCTTGTGCGCGTTTGCTCAGAGTCCGATCGGTCCCAATCATTGATGTTCCACCAGGGGGTCTTGATGACATCGATCGCCCCATCATATGTGCTGGCAAAAGAAAGCATGTCGGCATACATGCCCGGTTCAATCCAGTCGTCGGGCTCCACGATGGCGAGCCACTCCCCGTGAGCCTCGTCCATGCCACGGTTGCACCCGGCACCGTATCCAGCGTTTTCCTTGTCGATGATACGAATGCGATCATCCAGGGCGGCGTGCTTTGCAACAATTGCAAGCGAGTCGTCGGTGCTTCCGTCATTGATGCAGATGATCTCAAGATTGCTATATGCCTGTTCCCTAATGCTGCTTAAGCACTGATCGAGATACTTCTCCGCGTTGTAAATCGGCACAATGACCGAGACGAGCTGATTGGCTTGAGTCGCTTGCATCTTTCCGCCTTCGCATCGAGCGAACATACTGTCCAATTGGTCTCATTATGATAAAACGGGCACCACCCAAATACTCGAACTATTTGAGAGTCTCGCACCCAACTAAATCAGGGAGCTCCACTTTTTTTCTTCGCTGGCGCTTTTGGCGAAGACTGATTGACAAGCTCCAGTCGACTCAATTCGTTCTTGATGTCCATGAACCAGCATCGATAAAAATCGATTGCCAGCACAGTTTGCATCACATCGTGAAGCCCGATGTTCAACCATATATCCATAAGAGGCGACCCAAGTCCCTCAAAGAGAACTGGGTCGCCTCAAGCAATTTAACGGATGCCCCGAATCGCGCGAATGATACTTTTACCAAGCTCTCGACGAGCTGATCCCAACGGCGCAATAGGGTCAACAATCTTACGAAGAGGACTTCTGGGGGATAGGGCAGGCTCATGTATGAGGTAATCAGGTAAGCGGCCAGAACGATTAACCGCAATCGAATGCTGGAGAAGAGACTCATAAAATGGCGTCTCGCGCGCATAGCGCCAATAGAGCTCACCACGATCACATCCCGCCAGCTTCCAAGGTTTCTCGAAACCAGCGTAGTGAACGATCTTTTCGTTGGAACGGGACTCAATGAACGCATCAAACATGTAGGCCGGAGCAAAGGTAAAAACCTTATTGATACGGCCAAAGCAGTCGATCATGACGTTCCAGCTGTAATCGAGGTATACGACCTCCCCTTCGCAATGTGCGTTCAAAACGTCCTGGTCGTTGTAGATAAATCGATCATCCGAGGCGAACTCAAGCCATTCTTCCATCGTATGACGCGACCGCATTGCCCTCGTGTTCAAAACGAGGACGCCGGCCTGGAAATAACTATAGGGATCCTTCATGCGAAGGACTTCCTTGGCATATGCGAAACGATCGCCACGCTTCATATTGACGTTGGCCACAAAGTCGATGTCGTGCGCAGCGGCCAGCAGCGAATCGCCCAGGTAGATGGAGAACAGCTCAGAAACGTCATCCTTGATGATGAGATCGGAATCGAGATATAGAACCTTATCGTAATGCGGCAATAGGTCCTGGATCAGGAAGCGATAGTACGTCTCGACGCTGATATGCGGATTGTTCGTCGTAAGGTTGTATTTCTCGATGACCCGCGAGACGTCGCAGAAGGTAAGACTCACGTTGTCGTGGCTCGAGAAGAACTCCCGCATGATTCCCTGATTTGCACCAGAGATGTCGCGATGCAAGACGGTGATATCGTAGCGGTAGTTGCTCGAGGCGTTGCAAAGCATCGAATGGATCGTCGTGGTGAGCATCGGCACGTAGTTGTTATCCGATGCGAAGACCACGGGAACGATCTGGCGAAGGTCATCGAGCTGCACGGGCATCTTGAGACCCGGCTTGTAATCAGGCTCCTGAAAATGAACGCACTGTAAGCGCTTGATCGACAGTTGCGGATGCATGCGCTGCTGGTGGAGCAGGTAAATGTTGAGCAGTCGCTCGGACAGATGACCAGGGGTACGAACGCCTTCGCGGCTGTACTTGCTCATATCCGTGGTGTTCACGAACTCCTCGAGCAGCGGGAAGAGCCACTCGCAATAAGCAGAGAAGATGTCGCGCCTCATGATGAACATGTTGCAGAAGCAGCCCGTATGACCGGAGAGGAACGCGCGGGTGTCCTCGGCGTACTCGGGATGGCGCTTGATCAAAATGTCGACGACGCGGTCAAGGTCCTCGACATAGAGGTGGTCGGCGGCATCATACTGGGAACGCAGCGTCGCTTCGGGACCCATGTAGGAACGAATATCCTGGACCACCGTGGTCGCGATGTCGACACCCTCGAGCGCCTTGTAGATCGACGCGTCATCCAAATGGTACTTTGCCTGGGAAACCTGGTCGATGCGGCCATCCATGATCTCGCCATACGAATTCTGCTCATGGAGCTCGGGGGAGAAATCGAAGTAGCGACGGTAATGGCAGAAACCGATATAGGGTGCATCGATGTTCTTCCATGCCCAATACTGGGTCGTGAGCTCGCAATACATGGGATTGAGCGCAGAGATGTTCTCGCCATCGTCGTCGTGCAGCGCCCAGTCGTATCGGAAGTCGCGCGTGGCGCATCCGACCTGCACCGGCTGCAGGACCTTACTGTCGAACAGGTCGACGCGCTTATGGGTGGAAACAAAGATGCGAACATCCTGCTCGTCGAATGCGCGCAGCCTGGTACGACGGCGCAGATCGTCGATGTGCCCGCGGGCGGCATTGTAGAAGGCCTGGTAACGACGGGAATGCGCCGCCTCGTTGCCGGCAAGCTCCCGCGCAGCCTCGTACCATTCGAGGAACGAAGCCTCCTCGTCCAGGGACTCGCCCGCATCCAAGACGGAGTACGCAGCATCGCGGGCGAGACGCATCAGCTGGACGGCGCAAGCAATATACGAAGAGCGACCACCAGCTGCACGGGCTGCATCGACCTTATCGCAGTCTGCAACGCGATGCGACCAGTCGTTGAACAAAAGATCGAAAAGCTTCCAACGGGCACCGTCGGAACACTCGACAGCATCGGGCGTTCCCAGAACTGCTGCATATTCTTTAATCGATTGGATGGAAGACCAAAACTCCGCGGCATCATCGGCGAAGCTCTCGATGGAAAGCGAGGAGCTCGAATTAACCCCGCGCCCATAGTTGTAGAGCAGTCCGATGATATCGTTGCGCGTGACCGAGCGGGTCGCCATAGACAGCGTTACAAAGCTCTCATAGGCATCCTCGGCACGGCCCAAATCATCCTTGACCATAGCATCGAACGCACGTTTCAACAGCGGCGTCGCAAAAGCGCGCTGCGTGAAACGCCAATCCTGGCGATAGCCGCCGTCGCGCGGAGAGAAAATGGCGCTCAAGATTCCCTCGCCTGACAACTCTTCGAGCGGAACGTTGATGTAGCTCTCAAACTGACTTGCTTCGGAAGACCCTACGCCGCAGTCCTCCACCTTGATGCCGAAATGCAGCAAGTCGGCCGGATTCGCCTGAAGGGCGGAGTCCAGCTTCGCGAGGAAGCCGGGAAGGAATTCATCATCCGAGTCGAGGAACACGGTGTAGTCACCCGTGGCAAGCTCGACGCCTTCGGCGCGTGTGCGATGCAGACCGCGGTTGTCAGCGCGATTGACAGCAATTACGCGGTTGTCACCAGAGGCAATCCGGTCCAGAAGCGCGCTGGTATCATCGGTGCTGCCGTCGTTGATAACGATGAGCTCAATGTCTCGAAAGTCCTGAGACAAAACGCTCTTTACGCATGCTTCCAAATAACGCGCGTTGTTATACGACGGGATGCAGACAGAAAAACGTGGCACAAAAGCCTCCCATTACTGACATTGTTACTTAAATAATACCTTTCAGAAGGCGAGCTCAACGAATCTTCTTGACTAGACGGCAGAGCACGTGATGCAGCAATGTCTCCGATTCATCGCCCTCAGCCTTTGATTGAGGAAAAAACTCTGCCTTAAGCTCTTGCTCACGAAGCCCAAGATCGCGAATATGGCCCGTCGCAACATCGCGATACTCTTGATACAGCCGATACGCCGCGTCCGATGTCGCAGTGACACCAGCTACCTCAACCGCATGCTCTGCCCATGCGTACCACGCGAGAAACCGTCTGTTGTCACCTGGAACACCCCCAGCATCCCAGACGGCGTACGCCTCATCGCGAACGAGTCTCATAACTTGCGCCGCTGTGGGAACGACCCCGAAAGCGCTGGACGCCTGCTCGAAGACCTCCTGAGAAAGGACAGGGTCGTCACGAACGTCCCACTGGGCAAAAAGGAGCTCTCCTAGACGGCTAGAGAACCCGTCCGCCGCATCGAGCGCCACACGAGCGAGAAGCGGATCGCACTGTCCTTCAAGCTGCTCGGCGAGTTGGCGGGAGACCCGGGACACCAGGCCAAAGGAGGCGGCGACCCGCGACCACAATGGCAACGAGAACGATTTGCCCCCGGTCGCCCCGGTGCCATAGTTATAACGGTAGCACTTGAGGTCGTTCGCGATCACTGGGCGGCTGGTGTGCAAAGCTATTGCGAAGTGCTCGAGGCCGTCCTCTGCGAAACCAATGCGCTCATGGGGAAGAGATTCAAAAGCCCGTTTCACGGTGGACGCGGCAAAACGCGCTGCGTGACACGCCAATCAAGCTGATACCCACCCTCGAGCGTATACGCGAGCGAAAGGATATCGGTACGGTCTGCGACGTGCAGTCGGGCGTTCGCCTGCGATTCCATGTCAGTGACCTCAGCGGCATCGATTGCAAAAGACGCAACGATTTCCATACCAAAATGAAGGTAATCAGAATTCGTTCGAGCCAGGCGCTCGTCCAGCGCCGTCAACGTCCCCGGCAGCAACTTGTCATCAGAGTCGAGAAACAAGATGTAGTCACCGCGAGCGCGCTCGACGGCTGCAGCTCGGGCGCAATGAGTCCCTTGGTTTTCTGACAACATGACAGGCACCACGCGCCGGTCATGGACAGAAGCGTCCATCAAGATGGACTCAGTCGCATCGATGCTGCCGTCGTTGGCGACCACGACTTCGAAATCCTCGAAATCCTGAGAAAACAAGCTTGAAAGGCAGTCGGAGAGATAGTCCCCGTCGTTGTATGAAGCTATGCAGATAGAGAATCGGGGCACGAAAACCCTCCAGGCTGAACGACTTCATAAAGATGAAGAACGAGATGATGACATCGCCATTGTACTAGACCGCTGACAATTGACAGATGCGCGGTGAACCACTGCGCCTCTCCGCACATGAACCGAATAGAGTAATCGAGCGTCGACTCAGAGGAGCCATGGAATTCATCAACCGACTCATGCAGCCACCCCTACCAGCTGATCATTTCAAGCGCACATTCATCGACTCAAACAAGATACCCGGATGAACATGGATCTCGCATCGAAAAAGCGTGCAGCGATTGACGGCACGCATTGAGCGGCCAACGAAACCAAAGCGCGGTTTGAATTTGAAAAACACGACGCCCAATACGTGAACCTCGAAATTGCGACGTTGCAGACGTTCCTCGAGCTCGGGAGAGATCCTTGTAAATGAGCACGAGCGAGGACCTCGGTGAGTCGAAATTCGCACGGAAACTCAAAGTCGTCAACACGGGATGCGGAACCTTTCGCTGCGTGGCCTCCTACCCATCGAGACACTAAAGCAACGCAGGGTCTACATGGATAAGGTCGAGCCCTGTCACAATCTAGCCTACGCGAGCAACGGGCTGTAGCAGTTTCGCTCCGACCGCATGCAAACAGCATCCCGGCGAGAAAAGGACGGACGAGAAGGTGGCCGCCTCATCGCGATCGGCTTCGTCGCGCTCCGCATCGAATCCACGCGCGGGCACTACCCCGCGGCTCTCACCGACCCATGCTGTGCAGACGCCGACCACCACATCCAACTCGCACCCTTCATCAAACTGCGCCATGAAGGACATCGCTATCACCACGGACTTCTCGACCAAATCGCGGCAAACGACACGCTGACGGATCGTATCGAAATCACGGACGGCGAGACGGGCCTATCGAAGCCTGCGCTCACAAGCTGAGATATCTACCTCTCGTGCAAACGTCATTCCGCACTCATCGCGAGCATCTTGGGCATCCCAGGATCTTACGCATGCGCAGCGAGTTATGCACATTATCCGAACACGATGCGCTATCTGGCGGAAACCTGCCGTTATCCGGATCATACCATCGAAGACAGGGAGCTCGAGATCGATGTCACCGCCATAGTGGCAATCAGCATTGAGCAGCGCAACCATCCCGTCGTACCAGAGGCGATCCTCAACCCAACCGACGTTTGGCTGGGCGCGATCAAGGGGCCCTGCCGCTAAAGCAAAGAGCGGGCGGGCCGATCGACCCGCCCGCATCCCCTTTCACGCAGATCGCGATGTCATCCGCGTGAAACCGCAAAGGCAGCAGGATCACGCAACAGCTCGAGCATAAGAGCCCAGTCACCAGGCTCGAATCTAGATTCATCGAGCTCCCCGTTTTCAAAGGGGATTCGGAACTCATCGGCCCAACGCTCGGCAAATTCTAGATGGTGCGCTGCGAAAATACGGTCGTAATTCCACCGATATGTACTGAACTGCTGTCCAAAGAGGTCACAGAGGAAGGCAGCAAATCGAGCGGGATCGGCACGACAGAACTCCAGAGCGCACGCGAATTCACCGCAAACCTCGAACACCTTGTTGTCCGACTTCACCGAGGATTCGACACGGTCAACGCGGTAGTGTAGATACGCTGCATCGACAAGGCGCACACGCCGTGCGGCCATCCAGGAGCGCAGCGTAAACGAGGTGTCCTGAAACGATGCCCCCGGCGTCTCGATAAAGCTGATGCCGTTCTCCTCGAGCATCGAGCGCTTGTAGATTGCCGCCCAGATCGAGGGCACCGTCCGCAGCATCTGGGGATAGCGGCGGGGATCAATGACGCATCCGTGTGGAAACGATGCAAACGGGAACGAACGGACATCAGCACCGTCGTATTCAAAGTAATCAGCCTTCACAATATCGAGCATCCCGAACCAAGAGCGCGCGACGAGCTCCTCGAATGCATCGGGAGAGACGAAGTCATCCGACTCGACGATACCGATGTAATGGCCGCGCGCGGCGCGCATTCCACAGTTCATCGACGCCCCATAGCCCGAGTTCCTTTTGTCTATAATCTGGAATCGGTCGTCGCGTGCGGCATACCGCTGAGCAATCTCGAGTGAAGAATCGGTCGACCCATCGTTTATGCAGATGAATTCGATATCCTTCAGCGTCTGCGCTTCAAGACTATCGAGGCATTTCGGCAAATAACGTTCGACATTATAGATGGGCACAAGAACTGATACGCGTGGCTTTTTCATCTTTCACCTAACCATTGCGTTCAAAACGGGCACAAAGCCCGTTGGCGACATTCTTAACAGCGACCAGAAGAAGCCCGAACATCACAGAGACCAGGACGACGACCGGGGGCCTGACGCCAAGATCCCATATAACGCTATGGGGCACATAGACATCAAGCATGTTGATGACGAGCATATGGATCAGGTATACGTACAGCGTGACGGAGGAAAGCAAGCGAAAGCCTGCGCTGCGGAATACACCGCGTTTCTGGAACCACGGCTCGGCGCCCTTCAGCAGCCCGAAGACCGCGCAGGAATAGCAGGCGCAGAACACGTGCTGGATATTCAGGTAGAAGTTGTCAAAGTCTGCAAATTCGCCCGAAGCAACCGTATGGCCGATATTGGTCTTCAAGGTCATGCCGACCATGATGGCAAGCGATCCAACGATGACGAGAGCCGAGACGCCACGTGCCCTCCTATCGATCTCGACATGATGTTGGACGTAATACCCAAGTAAATAGAAGAAGATGGGTCCTGTAAGATACGGAATGGCAAAGAGACTCAGCAACGTATGCGTCGGCGCGAACCGGTTGATCAACGGAATGACGGCTGTCGAGACGAAGCTGAGCGCGAGCAGATAGCGGAGGAGCTGCTTATTCCGCGCGGCGTAGGATAACAGCGGGGTCACTAGATAGAGCCCTATAATCGAATAGATGAACCAATAGACATCGCAGATCTGATTCGTCAGCAGCTCACTTACGAAGTCCGAGACACTTGGCTCGCGAGCCGAAAGGCCGAATGCGCCCGGCGCGCAGCAGGAAAGCACGTAATAGAGCAAGCTGAACCCCACCAGTGGAACGACCACACGCTTCAGACGCTTTTTCAAAAATGTCTTCGTGTCGTACTTCTCGCGATAGCTGAGCAGATTCGCGCCGCTCATCATGAAGAAGACAGGAACGGCAAAACTGAACAGCGACTGGACGATAACGGACAGGAGCCACAGAAGGTTGCCCTCGTTCAAAAAGACAACGGTTGAGCAGTGGAGATAGACCACCGCCATACAGGATAAGATGCTCAGCACATCCATATAGATTGTTCGACGCGCCATCATGCTCTCCAGACTCGAGGCGTCCCAATAACTCGGCGGGGCGATCGTCGAGGCGATTGTCCCGCGCGTATCATCACATCAGCTCGTACAGCTTGTTCTCCCCATCATCGAGCACGAGCTTGAAATGCGGATCCGACGGATCAATTTTATCGAAGGTGGTCCAATGCACGAAGGGATACAGGATATAGGGAGACCACAACGTATGCTCCTGGAAAGGTTTGAAGTTCGAGGTGCCCATCACAAGGACATAGCGCGCACCAGTGCGCGCAACCGCTTCCTGGACGCAAGAGTTCGATCCGTACTGGTGAATTTTGCTATGAAGCACAATCGAGTCGCTCGATTCATCGTCCAGCATGAACGATTTATAGTAGACGTTGACGTCATAAAGGGAGTAGGCGAAAACCGAACCATCGAAGGGGTTGTTGAAGACAATGTCATCGCCGGTGACCTCGGCAACACACTTGAGAAACGCGCTCTCATCAAACGTCAGCAGCTTGTTTTTCGTCTGCTTGTTCTCAGCGGTCAGCTCCGCATACGCCTCATGGAACGCTCCCTGGGTATAGCCGAAATTCGGAAACATGACGTTCGCATAGGATACGGCAACGCCGAACAGGATCGCCACGCTGAAACGCGCGGCGCGAGGTGCCTTAACCCTTTCGGGAAGAGCACGATAGAGTGCATCGGTCAGCGAACCCAGCCCCAACGAGGCCAACGGAACCGCCAGCAAGGCGACCGACGCCGCCGTGCGATGGGGGTCCGTATACCAAAAACCGGCAAGCAACTGCTTGAGCGGACCTTCCATGGTGATTCCCACAACGTAGATTGCGCCCATGATGGCATAACTCACGGCTAACCAACGGTCGTCCCGCCTCAAAGCGAGCAGGAATCCTACTGCGACGAGCGCAGCGGCCAGATACTGGGGCAGGTCGCGGCGCAATGCGAGGCTCAGCAGAGTCCAAATTCCGTACGGGACAGAATACAGACTCTCCCAGTTGAAGGTGACGACCGATTCGAACGCAGGCAGCTTGAAGCAGACGATCCAAATGGCAACGGTGAAAAGGGCGAAGGCGAGGGCCGCGGCAACACCGGCCCCCTTAGATGCGAGCGCGCCGCCCTTGACCGCGCGCGAGGCGAACCCAAAGAGAGCGTGGCAGCAGAACGGAGCGAGGAAGACCGCAAGCAAAAAGACCGTATTGGGCTGCAATGCGGCCAAAGCGATGGATGCGACTACGAAATGGAAGGCATACAGCAACCGTTGCCCAACCGGTCTTGCCGGGGACCAGGTCGAGATGAACAGAAACGCGACCTGGGGGGCGCAACACATCGAAGCCATGTTCGGATAGAGTGGACCGTAGAGCAGCAAGCCAAACGGAAAGGCTACGAACATCATTGACGTGAACGCGCCTGCAAGAATGATGCCCCGCCTTTGCCGGAACAATACCGAATGCAGCAGATACGATCCCACAGGATATACGAACGCCATGAAGGCGAGGAGCGACGCGTTCTCAGCAGCGGTGACGGAATAATCGAACAAATCGACGCCCAAAGCGGCGAAAAGCGTGAACGCGGCGGGATAGAAACCTCGGTTATCCGGCGTGGGACACGACTCTATCGGGAGATCGAGCGGATAGTATCCCGTATTGAGAATGGAATACTGCCCGTCTACAGCCATCGTCTCGATACGGCCCATGTGCGCGAGATTATCGGAATACTGAACGAAGGATTCTGGGCCATCGAGCGGCACGACGAAGATGACCATCGATACCAGGAAGCCGATAACGACGTAGAGCGGTAATTCCGACAAGTGAGCTCCCCAGCGGTCGACGCGTGAACTCGTGAGAGACGAGCGCAGGCGGCCGCCAAGGCCAGCGGACAGACAGCGCGAGACAGTGTATGCGCGTGGCAGCGTGCTATATTCGTAGGGAGCGTCGACTTGAGGCCCTTCAGACGCGAAATGGGTCCCCGAAAGGGACTGCGCCGCCGTAGTCGCTACGGGCCCCTTGCGCGAGCGGACACAGCGAAAGGCGACGGCAACCAGACCGGCAACGGCGCAAACCACCGCAAGTGACGCAACCATCACGGTGGCAGAAACGCGAGCACCGAGAACATCGTAGAAGATGCCAATGGCACACAGGACCGCGATGGAAACCAAGGGGGCGACACCGATGGATACCGGGGTCGAAAACCCGAAGGATCGCAAAGACAGCATCGGGATCAGCAGCACCGCGATATCGAAAGCAACGAGCATAAAAAATGCGAACCAGGACAAACCCATCACCATACACAGACGAAGAACGAAACGAACAAGTTGCAGAATTATAGAACAGGAGGCTCGCAAGCCCGGAACGCCGCGAGCAGCTGATCGGCTGTCGAGGCCCATGAGCAGGAGACGCGAACATGAGCGTACGTGCGCTCCCCCATCAAAGCGAGCTCGGAGCGTGCGCCGGACATGCCCCGAAGCGTCTCGGCGAGCTCGGCCGCATCGGCTTTCCTGAGGATATGGCCGCAGGATTCGTCGGGTATCACCTCAAACGCACCCCCCACATCCGTAACTACGCTCGGGGTTCCACAAGCCGATGCCTCGAGTAGCGAGGTTGAAAAACCCTCAGAGCGGGTCGGCAGACAGAATACGTCGGACTGGAGCAGAAGCGCAGCGATGTCGCCGCTATCAAGACGGCCGGCAAGGTGAACGTTGTCCAACCCGCACCCCTCCACCTCCGAGCGCAGCGGGCCATCGCCGGCAACGACCAGATGAGGAATTCCGTCGTCGCCGTCCTTTGAAACACCGGCGTAGTCCTGAAGAAGCTTGAAGGCCTCGAGCAAGACGAAGATGCCTTTCTCGGGTATCAGGCGCCCCGTGAACGCCGCCATCATGGATTCGCGCGGAATGGCGAAATCGGAACGAAAGTCGCGCGAGGACGCCTGGGCACGGTACGCATCCGCGTCGATCGAGTTGCTGATGATACCCCTAGCCTCGATACCGAAATGACGCAGCCAATCGCAGCTCTTACGAGAGATACCGTAAAAATCGACACCTCGACGCTTGAGCAGCGCCGTAACAGCATCCTCGTAACGCGCTATCACGGCATCGGCAAAGCTGCTCCCCAAAGTGAGGTAGGCCGAGCCATGATCGAGGACAATGGGGCGAAGACCGCGACGACGCGCAAATGCGGTACCGAGAAGGGAGTGGATGTAGAATCGCGTATTCACGAGAACGCCGTCGAACGCCATCGAATCGAGTGCAGAGACGATGGATCTGAAGCAAGCATTCTTGATGGGGACGGGATAACGGCCACCTAGAAGCGACATACAGGGGAAGCGAAATACCTCAATATGGCCCGTGCGACCATCCGGCGGCGCTCCGTCGAGAGCCTCACGGCCATCGGCCGCAGCAACGCCCCGCACGTCGATGAGCTCATGGGGGCCCAGGTCGCCCGTATCGTTCGTCACGATGACGACCCGATGCCCCCTGTGCGCAAGCTCCATCGCAAGACTTTGCGTAAAGCGCTCAACACCACCCATGCTTGGTACATACAGTGCAGAGAATATGCAGAAAGCCGACAAAGAGACCCCATTTCCGGTGAATTGAAACGATTCGCGAATAAAGAGATGCACGCATCTGCGCTTTTGCATATGGTACACCCGCACATCGACATTCTGCCGTATCATATAATACTGCGCTTTACGGAATATTAAAAAAGGATTGCATTAGGAATGTCAACGCTCGTCATCATCCCCGCATACAACGAAGAGGAATCGATAATAGCCACGGTCGAAGAGCTTCGTGAACAAGCGCCCCAATACGATTACGTGATCATCAACGACGGATCGCGCGACCGGACCTCCGAACTGTGTCGCGCGCGCGGATACGACATCATTGACCTTCCCGCAAACCTCGGCCTAACCGGCGCTTTCCAGACGGGCATGAAATACGCCCACCGCCACGGCTACGACCATGCGATCCAGTTCGATGCGGACGGCCAGCACATCCCTGTCTATATCGAGAACCTCGTCCACGATATGGAGCAGACGGGCGCCGACGTCGTTATCGGCTCACGATTCGTCACACAGGACAAGCCCGCCTCGCTCAGGATGCTGGGATCGAACCTTATTTCTGCACTCATACGCCTTACCACCGGAAAGCTCATCAAGGACCCCACTTCGGGCATGCGTATCTACAACCGCTCGGTAATCGAGCTGTTCGCCAGCCGCGACGACCTATCGCCCGAGCCCGATACGCTTGCGTTCCTTATCAAGCGCTGCGGTATGGACGTGGTCGAGCGCCAGGTTTCCATGCGTGACAGACATGCCGGTGAGAGCTATCTCACCCTGTCCAAATCGATCAGCTATATGTCCGTCGCCTGCTCCAGCATCCTGCTCTCACTCTGGTTTAGGAGGTAGCATGTCTCTCGCCCTCAGAATCTTCCTTTTTGCAAACGCCGTCGTTGTCCTGTTATTCGTAGCGAAGCAGATCAAGAAATCGGCATTCGAGACCGCTGACGCACTGTATTGGCTCGTCTTGAGCTCCAGTCTGGTCGTGCTCGCCGTCTTCCCCGAGATCGCATTCTTCTTCTCCAACATGCTTGGGTTCCAGTCGCCATCGAACTTCATCTTTCTCGCGATGATCGCCCTGCTACTCATCAGAGACTTCAGGCTGCAGAGCGACCTCATTAGGCTGCGCCGCAAGGTAACGGCACTCACGCAGGAGATTGCGCTGCGGGAGCATGATAGCGAGCACCAGGCATCCTGGAAGAAGACCAAGTGACGGTAATGACCCAACCGAGCAGCAGCCAGAACAAGATCCCAGCTATCAAAACGGGAACGTAGGATCATCGCAATCGCCTCCTAGCTTTGGCAGTCCTCGCCCGGCCTTTGCCTAGACGACGAAGCCCCGTCCGTCGATCGAATCAACTTGTCGCCGACGTGGAGGTCGCGGCCCCCTTCGGCGCTAAACGCAGGCATCACGGGAAATACGGTGCTCACAGGCCTGGCAAAAGTCTAGACCGTAGGTGATGGCTGACTCGGATGGGGCAAGAATCACGACACTCCACTCGTCATGCCGGCTCGCCCCCTCAATGGCAACAGGGGCACGACGCCTGGAAGCGTCGAACCCCGATGTAACTCAGACCGACGAGCGGACTCTGAAAAGCAAAGAAAAAAACCGCTACTCGCTCGACCAGCTGGTCCCATCCGGGAATCGCAGCAGCAGCGGGAGATGCGTGCGACGGTTCTCAGGTTCGGGCAGCTTTTTCCAATCACCGTACATCTGAACGAGATAGCGCTCCCATTCTCGCGGAACCGGAAGATCAATCCCCTCAAACGAAAGAGTTGAGACGGGAAGTAAATCCCCCACCCGATACCCTTGAACATTGGGCCATGCCAACTCCAGCACGACATCGTCTGGATGCAACTCCCTCCTCACGATGGCACGATCGAATCGCCGCTTGATGCCCTCACGAGAGAAGATGCCCTTTACAAGGTAATGAACCGCGCGACAGCCCACTGCCTCGATGCGACCTAACCCCCCTCCATGCGGAACGACAATGGTCTTCGAATGCCAAAGGTACGAAGCGGACTGCCATAGTTTCGCCGTGCGACGCTGCTTCGCCTCAATGCGCTCATCCGGCTCAAGAAAGTCATAGGGAAAGATATCGACGAAGATACCCTGGTCGCAGCCCGCCTCCTGGGTCTCCCTTGTCGCGAACACGGTACCATCGCGGTAGACCTTCGCAAACATCCCCGCGAAACCGGGGGTGTCGCCGAACGTATGAAGCGAGTACCCATCGGGAAGATGACCCCGTGCGACCTCGATGAAGCGATCGAAATCAGATCGGAGCATCGCGATGTCGATGTCGTCGTCCCACGGGATAAAGCCCTGATGCCGAGCGGCCCCCAGTAGCGTTCCCGCATCGATGAACCAGGCGATACCGTGCTCATCGCAGAGTGCGGCGATTGTTTTGAGAATTTCAAGCTCGTTGAGCTGTAGCTTCTTCAGCGCTTCATCCTTATTCACACTTACTCCTTATGCATCGACCGTACGTTGACGCAGCTCGCGAAGACCGTGCGCGATCCGCCAGCAAGAGAGTATGACGGCGACGCAGTATGCAAACGCGATGGAATAGCTCACACCGTTCATTCCACATGCATCCACGAGCACAACCGAGGCAGGCAGCGAGATGGCGCACCCTGCAAGATTGGCGATGAGCGTCCCCCTCATATCCCTCATCGCAATCAAAAGGTCCGTCACGAACGCGATGCATGCCGCGAAGGCAGAGCTCGCCAAACCCGCATACATCAAGAATCCGTATTCGGCGATTGCGCTACCGAAGACCAGTCGCAAGAATGCGTCACCGAACAGAAGAAAAAGGATACCCCCGCCAATAAAGATAACTGCAAACGAGCAGAACACCCGTACCAGAAGCTTTACGAAGCCCGTCAAATCCCCTCGATCAAGCTTGGAGGCAAAAATGCCCAGAAGCGGGGCGTAGACATAAGAAGAGCATGCCTGGATCAGCACGATGGGCGTGCACACCGTAGCGTAGATGCCAAGGGCCGACTCTCCCTCCGTCATGCCGAGGTATTGCCTGGCCACGGTCACGACCAGTGAGCAAGCGACAGTACCAAGCACCGCGGGGAAGCATTCGACGAGCAGGCGCCGCACACCGTTCCCGGAGAACACGGGAACCACCGACGATAGGCTTCCTGCGCGGCGAAGATCGTAGGACATGACGGGGAGCGTCGAGACGATCATGGCGGCGATAGCGATTTCAAGGTTGTTGGTGAAATACAACGCGAGCGCAAACGACAGGGTGAACAGTATACTGCGGGCAAGCATCGATTTACCGCAGTAGTCCATACGCGCATGTTGCTGGTCGATTCCGTGAAGGACATCGATGAACAAATCGATGAATCTGAACGCGCTATACAGGCAGATGGCGAGATAGGCGTTCGCAGGACAGGTGGCAACCATATAGCCTATGGTAAGCAGCGCTGCCAACCCGATGGTTACAATGCGAAAACCGACGTATTCTCCGCTGGAAGTCTTCTCATGGATGTCGGAAACCTGATACGAGCGAATCTTATAGAGAGCCACGGGGGCAAAGACGTTCGAGACGGCCATGGCGAGCGCCAACACGCCGGCCGCGTCATATCCCGTTGTAAGGCGCACGATCAGGACCGTCGTGAGCCACTGACAGCCCGAATAGAAGAGCGAACCGATGGAGTTCCAGGCCATATTGGCTTTTACAGAAAGCTCGGAACCCAAGCCATCCCCCAAACAAACGCGTTGAACATGCACCTTGCGGCTACATCTTGGAACAGCCCTGTGAAGTGTTCAGTTTCATTCGTTTGTTGTACTAAAATGAACACCATAAGGCAGCGGAACCCAATGACCCCTAAGCGAGGCATTGATGAATATATCAAAAAAGTAATTCGAAGTTCTAAACGTCCTAAGAACTGCAGAAAATCCCAGTCAGCGTGCCATCGCCCAAACGACGGGCGCCTCGCTAGGAACCGTCAACCGCATCGTGAAGGAACTCGAAGACGAAGGCCTGACGAAGGATGGCACGGTGACCCCTGCGGGGTTCGAAGCCCTCCATCCCTTCAAAGTTGATAACGCCATTATTATGGCAGCGGGGCTCTCAAGCCGCTTCGCCCCAATCTCCTACGAGAAGCCAAAAGGCTTGCTTCGCGTTCGGGGCGAGATCCTCATCGAGCGCCAGATCAAGCAACTGCGCGAAGCGGGCATCAACAACATTACCATCGTCGTGGGATATAAAAAGGAATACTTCTTCTACCTTGAAAGCAAGTACGGCGTCTCGATCGTCATCAACGACGAATACGCATCGCGTAACAACCATGCTTCCCTGATGAAAGTCCGCGAGCGCCTCGGCAACACCTATATTTGCTCAAGCGATGACTACTTCATCATCAACCCCTTCGAGCCCTACGTTTACGCAGCATATTATTCCGCTCAGTTCGCCGAAGAGGCCACGAAGGAGTGGTGCATGACCACCGGTGCCCAAGATGTCATCAAATCCGTCTCAATCGGCGGATCGAATGCATGGTATATGCTGGGCCACGTCTATTTCGATCGCGCATTCTCGAAGCGTTTCGTCGAAATCCTCGAAGCCGAATACGATCGACCTGCAACAAAAGACAAACTGTGGGAGGAGCTCTATATCGACCATATCAAAGAATTCTCCATGACCATGCGCAGATACCCCACAGGCGCCATCAACGAATTCGACTCCCTTGACGAGCTGCGCGCGTTCGACCCCCACTTCATAGAGAACGTCGATACTGACATCTTCGCCAACATCGTGCAGGTTCTTGGCTGCACGAAGGCAGAAATACGCGACGTGTACCCACTCAAGCAGGGTCTCACCAACCTGTCCTGCCACTTTAGAACCGATGCCGGTGAATACGTGTACCGTCATCCAGGCGTGGGAACGGAGCTCCTCATCGATCGCGAAGGCGAGGTCGCCGCGCAAACCGTCGCCAAGAAACTCGGCCTTGATGATACCTTCATCTACGAAGACCCCACCCGCGGCTGGAAGATCAGCCGCTTCATCCCCGACTGCTCGCAGCTCGATCCCCGCAATTGCGCGCAAGTAGCCCATGCCATGCAGATGGCACGGGCCCTGCACGACAGCGATGTGGCCGTGGAGCGCACTTTCGACTTCTACGATGAGGCCAAGCGATACAAGCGTCTACTACTCGAAAAGGGCCCGGTCGATATCCCCGGATACCACGAGATGGCGGCAAAGGTCGATCGACTCGAAGCTTTCATCCGGGCAGACAACGCCCCCGCCTGTCTTTGTCACAACGATTTCTTCATGCTCAACTTTCTCATCGACGCATCGGGCAAGTACCACCTCATCGACTGGAAGTACGCGGGCATGAGCGACTACGCAAACGACTTCGGAACCTTCTGCGTCTGCTGCGAGCTCGACGAACAGGAAGTCGACGCCGCCCTCGAAGGACGGCATAAAGTTCCTGTTGGTTTGAAATGAGGGCGGGCCCCCCTTACCTTCGGATTGCCTGGATTCGAGGAAGAGGAGACCCGAGATGAATCTTACCGTACCGGCCGCCGTGGCGGCGCTGGAGACCGCGTTCCCGGGCATGCTGAGGGAGGGGCCCGGCGGCTTCGGGGCGTTCGAGTCCGGGGCGCGGTCGGTCGCGCTGTCCTGCTGCGCCGAGGCCATGTCCCGCGCGCTCGAGGAGCGCGACCGCGAGCTC